>Ga0137447_1000001_pt1 | contig 19765 bp, 19 predicted proteins | sample EasRivERMGT400_2_FD_104903 | JGI IMG/M metagenome (GOLD analysis project Ga0137447, IMG submission 104903) | Soil microbial communities from meander-bound floodplain in the East River, Colorado, USA - East River MetaG ERMGT400_2 | ecosystem: Environmental > Terrestrial > Soil > Floodplain ...
GTGCCCTCGCGCTGGAAGCGGCGCAACAGCGCATTGACGAAACCCGCCGCGCGCGGCCGCCCGAGCACGCGCGTCGCTTCGACGGTTTCCGCAACCGCCGCGTGCGCCGGTGTCGCGCCGTGTGCCAGCTGGAACAGTCCCACCAACGCGAGCGCGCGAATCTCCGGATCGAGGGCGGTGTCCGGCCGGTCAAGCATCAGCGTAAGGCAGGCGTCGAGCTCGAAGTACCAGCGCACGGTGCCGAATGACAGCGACTGGATCGCAGGGCGCTGGGCCCGGTCCGGGGTGGCATCGGCGAGCGCAGACTCGAGCCGGCGCCCCTGCCCGGCGACCGCAGCGACGGCACGGGCCGCGGCGGCGCGGATTTCCGCTGCAGCCCCCGCGCTCAGGCCAGCACCAGGCCGACGTAGCCGCGTGTGTTTGCGAAATCCGCCGCGGTCACCGCGCGGCGACCCGGTAATTGCAGGCGCTCGATCGCAAGCGCATCCCCGCCCGTCATCACGACCACGCCCGCCGGCCCCGCGGCGAGGATCGTGCCCGGCCGCGGACCCGGAGGCGCCGCGACGACACGCGCCTGCCAGATCCGCAGTTGCAGGCCCTCGAGCCTTGTTTCGGCGACCGGCCAGGGAATCTGCGCGCGGACCTTGCGTTCGATCACTTCCGCCCGCTCCTGCCAGGAAATGCGTGCCTCCGATTTCTGCAACTTGCGCGCGTAGGTCGCGAGCGCAGGATCCTGCGGCTCGAAGGACGCGCAGCCGTCAGCAAGCGCATCGAGCGCGGTGACGATCATCCCGGCGCCTAGCGCCGCCAGGCGCGACTCGAGCTCGCCCGCGGTTACCCCGGGTGCAATGGCGAGTTCCTGGCGCAGCATGACAGGCCCGGTGTCGAGCCCCGCTTCCATGCGCATGATGCAGACACCGGTCGACTGGTCGCCCGCCTCGATCGCGCGCGCAACCGGTGCCGCGCCGCGCCAGCGCGGCAACATCGAAGCGTGGATGTTCAGGCCGCCGAGGCGCGGTGTGTCGAGCATCGCCTGCGGCAACAGCAGGCCATAGGCGACGACCACCATGACATCCGGCGAATGACCGGAAAGGCGAGCCGGCGCGCCCGGATCACGCAGCGACTCCGGCTGCTCGACCGGCAAGCCCAGGGAGAGCGCACGATCCTTGACGGGACTTGCGGCAAGTTCACGTCCGCGCCCGGCGGGCCGGTCAGGTTGCGTGTAAACGACGACCAGGCGGTGGCGCGACGCTGCGATTGCATCGAGCGCCGGCAATGCGAATGAGGGGGTTCCGGCGAATCCAACCGCCAGGCTCGTATCCACGGGGGTCAACCGGTCAGATTGCCGGTGCGCGGGCGGGCGCCGGAGTCCGGCCTTCCGCGCGCAGGCGGCGGTCCTTTTGCAGCTTCCTGCGGACGCGCTGGCGCTTCATCTCCGACAGGTAGTCCACGAACAGCTTGCCATCGAGATGATCGATTTCATGCTGGACGCAGATCGCGAGCAAGCCGTCGAGCTCGACCTCGAATGGCTTGCCATTGCGCCCGATCGCGCGCACACGCACGCAGAGGGCGCGCTCGATTTCGTCGTAATAGCCGGGCACCGACAGGCAACCCTCCTGCGACGTCGTCGTGCCACCTTTGGCGAGGATCTCCGGATTGATGAAAACGCGCGGGTCATTGCTCCCCTCGGAGATATCGGCGACCAGCAGGCGCTGGTGCACATCGACCTGCGTCGCAGCCAGCCCAATGCCATTTGCGGCGTACATGGTCTCCAGCATGTCGTCGATCAGTTCACGCAATGCGGCGTCCACGGCGCCGACCGGGACCGCACGGGTACGCAATCGGGGGTCTGGATACTCCAGGATTGTGAGGCGCGTCATGTGAGTGGGGCCGCGGGTGCGTGTAACTGACCGGGGAATGCTGTTAAAGTTCGTCGAAGCATAGACTTATGCGCGTTTGGTGACCCGGAAGTATACGATCGTTCGGGCCGCCCCGGCAGTGTAGGGAGCAATTCGCATGGCATCGCCTGGCAAATCCCCGTCCCGCAGCCCCGTCATCAGCCTGGCTAGCGCCGCGCTTATGGCGCTCGCGTTGTCGATTGCCCTTCCGGCCGGTGTCGCCACCGGCCAGCAGCAGGGCATCGACCGTGGCGTCATCCCGGTCGCGCCTGACGCGCCCGAGCGTTACACGGTCCAGAAGGGCGACACCCTGTGGGACATCTCGGCCAAGTTCCTGACCGATCCCTGGTACTGGCCGGAAATCTGGCACATCAATTCGCAGGTCGCGAATCCGCACCTGATCTACCCCGGCGACGTGCTCGCGCTGACCTGGGTTGAAGGTCAGCCGCGGGTCATGGTCGAGACCGGCGGACCGATTCGCATGTCCCCGCGCGTGCGCGAGAGCCCGCTGTCGGAAGCGATCAATGCGATCCCGTATGACCGGATTGCCGCGTTCACGTCACGACCCGACGTGCTGGCCGCAGAGCAGGTCAAGGGCGCGCCCTACGTCGTGCGCGGGCGCGATCAACGCCTGATATCGGCGCAGGGCAACGATATCTATGTTCGCCGGTTCACGAATTCTGCGCCCGGCGGACGCTACAACATCTATCACGTCGGCGATGAACTGAAGGATCCAGACACCGGTGACGTGCTGGGTTACCAGGGCATGTTCACCGGCCAGGCAGACCACCGGCAATCCGGAGATCCGGCCACGTTGTTCGTCGCGAACTCCGCGCGCGAGACGACTGAGGGCGACATCCTGTTGCCGGATGCCGTCAGTCTGAATATGGATTTCATTCCGCGCGCGCCGGCGACGGCGATCAACGGCACGATCATGTCGGTCTCGGGTGGCGATCAGCGCACGGTCACGGGTGAGTTCGATGTCGTGGTCATCAATCGCGGCTCGAGCCAGGGTCTTGCGCCCGGACATGTGCTCGCGATCTGGGAAGCGGGCGAGGAAGTCCTGGACAAGAGCGCCAATGCGGTCAGCCGGAAAGCGCGACTTCCCGAGGAGCGCATCGGCCTCCTGATGGTCTTCAAGACCTACGACCGCATGAGTTACGCCCTTGCGATGGAATCGAGCCGCGAAATCAAGGCAGGCGACACCGTCCGCAAGCCCTAGCTCCGGTCCAGTCAGCGAATCGAAGCGCCGGCCACGAGGCCGGCGCTTTTTTCATTTTCGCGCCGCCACCGTAGGTATAAGTCCGTATTGCGCAGACCACGGGAATTCGAGATGGTGTCATTGCATTCACGGGACGGGAAATTCGTGAATGGATGCCTTTCCGCACGATAGTGCCGAAAGGAAGTGCGGTGGGGATTCGACCTTGCCGCATGCGTTGTGAGGTCGCTGGACACAACGCGGGCCCCGCAATCGGGGCGCCTGAGTCGGACCCGTCCGACGAGGGGAAGGTTGCCGGCAAACCCGGTGAAGCGCCGACAGGCGCATGCATCGAGCGTCGAGGAAAAAGCCGACAATCGCCAGCGGGTCAAGAACCCCCGCACTGGGCAGCGCTGCCCCTGCGGGGGTTCTCCTATTCCGGGCTGATCCCGCACAATGTCCCATGCGGGAATTCAAGACCTTTACGACCCATCTTGAGTGCAGCATGACCGGTGCACGTTACGCGGCCGATCAGTTGCATGGGCTCTCGGACGCCGGCAAGCCTTTGCTGGTGCGCTATGACCTCGAGGCCCTGCGGCACGCGATCAGCAAGGACGAACTGGCGAAGCGCGCGGAAGGCGGCTTCTGGCGCTACCGCGAGTTCCTGCCGGTGCGCCAGGATGCCAATGTCATGAGCCTCGGCGAAGTGGTCACGCCGCTCATTGCGGCACCGAAGGCTGCACGACTGCACGGTGCGCGCACACTGCTGGTCAAGGACGAAGGCCGCCTGCCGACCGGATCGTTCAAGGCGCGCGGTCTCGCGCTCGCAGTGTCGATGGCGAAGGAGCTGGGTGTCAGGCGCATGGCAATGCCGACCAATGGCAACGCCGGCGCCGCACTCGCGGCCTATGCGACCCGCGCCGGCATCGAATCCTGGGTGTTCTGCCCGAACGACACGCCTGAGGTCAATGTGCGGGAAATCGCGTTGCAGGGCGCGCGCGTCTTCCTGGTCGATGGACTGATCAATGACTGCGGGCGTCTGGTCGCCGAGGGCAAGGCGAAAATGGGCTGGTTCGACACCTCCACGCTCAAGGAGCCCTACCGGATCGAGGGCAAGAAGACCATGGGCATCGAGCTTGCGGAGCAGCTCGACTGGCGGCTGCCCGACACGATTTTTTATCCGACCGGCGGCGGCACCGGGCTGATCGGCATGTGGAAGGCCTTTGCCGAACTCGAGGCCATCGGCTTCATCGGTAGCGAGCGTCCGCGCATGGTCGTCGTCCAGGCCGCGGGCTGCGCACCGATCGTGAAGGCCTGGCGGGAAGGCCGCGAGCACGCCGAACCCTGGAAGAACGCCCGTACACTGGCCTCCGGCATCCGCGTGCCGGGCGCGATCGGCGATTTCCTGATCCTGCGTGCCGTCCGCGAGAGCGGCGGTTTCGCGATCGCGGTCGAAGACGAGGCAATCACGGCTGCGCAGGACGAGATGGCGCGCGTCGAGGGGCTGCTGCTGTGCCCCGAGGGTGCTGCGACTTATGCCGCCTGGCGCGCGGCGATTGCGAGTGGCCAGGTCGGTCGCGACGAGCGGGCGCTCCTCTTCAATTGCGCGAGCGGCCTCAAGTACCCGATGCCGCCGGCGGGCCGGCCGATCGACTGTCACCATCCCGTGGACTACGCGGCGCTCGCAGGCGGGCCATAGCCGCGCGCAGATCGGTTTCCCCGCGGCGCAGGTGGGCCCAGTGGCCGCGCGGCCTGTACCGCTCGAGCCCGCGCATCAGCTTCTGCACCGCTGATGCATCCAGGCCGTAGGTGGCAAGCCAGGCGCTGCAACGCTCCGCCGGAAAATGACTGCCGATCCGGTACACCAGGTCGAGCAGGTCGAAGGTCGCCATCCGGGTCCCTGCAATGCCGCGCGGGAAGATGTGGCTGTACGACATGTCGATGATGTGAAACGTGGGCGCCCCCGCCACGGGAAACGAAACCAGGATGTTCCTCGGCGCCAGGCCGCCGTGCGACACGCCGCTGTCGTGCATGCGCCGCGTAAGTCGCAACAGCGGCGAAAGGTCCGTGACCGCGCCGGGCTCCTTCAACAACTTGTCGAGCGCCGTGGCACCTGCCACCTCACGGGTCACGAGCAATTCAAAACGGCCGTGCGGGTCGTGATGGCCATGCGACCAGGACAGTGGCTCGGAACAGGCGACTCCATGGCGCACCAGGTGCGACAGCACCTTGAATTCGCGCTCGGCGCGATAGGGGAGAAACCACCGGCGAACGGGATCGTAGAATGGCCGCCGGCGATACATCTTCATGATCGCGCGACCGCCGCCTTGCAGCGGTTCCGACCAGACCAGCGTGCCGTACTCGGCCTTGATCAGGGCCTGCCCAGGCTCGGCGCGTGCCGCCGTCACACGATTCCCTGGTCCTTGGCGATCAACGCGTAGCGGTGGCCGGAGCCGATGCGCGACAGCGGCGGTGCTGCGATGAGCCTGGCGCCACGCTCGCGCGCGAGCTCGGCCACGCGCTTCGTCGTCATGGTCATCTTTGGCGGCTGGCGGTCGAAGGGCCTGCGCAGGCGCCGCAGCAGGTTTTTCAGGGAATGGTGATCGAAGAAAGTCATGATCACGAAGCGCCGCGAAACCCTGAGCAGCTCCGTCAGCAGCCGCTCGCGCTCGGCAGCGGTCGGCAGGTGATGGGACAGCCGAACGCAGACCGTGCCGTCGACACTTCCGTCACGTAGTGGGATATGAAATGCCGAGGCCGTCATCCAGATCCTGGGCGTCGCGACCGAGGACTCCGCGCGCCCGAAGAGAACCTGGCCGTGAGCGATGTCGGCCTCGATCACAAGCTCAGCTGCGTCTGCGAAGGCAGGCGTCAGCCGGCTGCCGCCGCAAGGCAGGTCGAGGATGATCCGGGAACGCCCTACCCGCTCGACATGCTGCTTGATCAACTGGAATTCGCGTTGCGTGCTTTGGCGCTTCAGCAGGCGCTGCCGGTAGCTCAGGTTGTAGGCCGCAGCGCGGTCGACACGCTGGTATTCCGCCTGGTAGCTCGTGCTCTGCTCGTTCGCCTGCGGCTCACCCCAGGTTTCCGAAGTGCCGCGAATCGCGAGCAGCGCAATGCCGTCGCGCAGCGGATAGGACGCGCCACATTTCTTGCAGTCAATCGAGGCGGACCCGATCGCCAGGCTTGACGAGCAGCCAGGGCAGATCAGGAGATCCGCAATGGCCGCGATCCCGGCATCGTCGCCGGCCTTGGCCGTCGGTATTGAAGTCATCGAGTCAACGCTCCTTGGACCATTGGCTGCCTGACAACCAACCTAAATAATAATCTCTTTAACAATCAACAAGTCAGCCCCACTCCACCCTGCCATTTATGCCACTTCGCAGCCCAAATCGACGGGCACGGCGGCACCCCGGTTCCGGATCATGGTCCGGTGGCGACGAGGACACAAACCGCAGCGCACAGCGCCTGGCTGCGTCTTGCGCGCGTGCCAGGCATGGATATCCCTGGCGCGAGGGCACTGCTGGAGCAGCTTGGCGGACCCGAGGCGCTGCTCGCGGCGACCGAAGCGGAGCTTACCCGCGCAGGGCTAGCGCGCGCTGGCCTGCCCGCGCTCCTCCAACCGGATAACAGCGCGCTCGAGCAGGACCTGCGATGGCTTGAAATACCCGGGCACTGCCTGCTGATGGCCGACGACCCCCGCTATCCCCCGCAGCTCGCCGCGACCGCCGGCGCACCGCTTGCGATCTTCGTCGAAGGCGAGCCGGCCTTGCTGTCGCTGCCGCAACTCGCGATCGTCGGCAGCCGCTCCGCCACGGCGGCGGGCCGCGAGACCGCCTTTGAGTTCGCCGGACGCCTGTCCGCCGCCGGACTCGCGATCACGAGCGGTCTGGCCACCGGCATCGATGCCGCCGCGCATCGTGGCGCACTTGCGGCCGGAGGCATGACGATTGCGGTCTGCGGCACCGGGCTCGATCAGGTCTACCCCGCCGAGCATGCAGCACTCGCCGCAGCAATCGCGGCGCAAGGCGCGCTGGTTTCGGAGTTCTCCATGGGTACGGCGCCACTCGCCATGAATTTCCCGCGCCGCAATCGCGTGCTATCAGGACTTGCGCGCGGCGTGCTCGTCATCGAGGCGGCTGCGCGATCCGGCTCACTGATCACGGCGCGGCTCGCCGGCGAGCAGGGACGGGACGTCATGGCCGTGCCCGGCTCGATACATAACGCGCTCGCGCGCGGCTGCCATCGCCTGATCAAGGATGGTGCGGCGCTCGTGGAATCACCCGAGGACGTGCTCGCGGTGATCGGTTTCCGGGAACTCGCGGCAGCGGCCGGCGCAGGCGAAAAAACCCCGGGCGGAGTTCGAAAATCCAGCAAGGGGTTGGACAGCGCGGAAGAAATGCTGTTGAATGCGCTCGGTTTCGAGCCGGCGGATCTCGACAAACTGGTCGAAAGAACGGGCTTTCCAGCCCAGGCCGTCGCCTCGATGTTGCAACTGCTCGAACTGGAAGGTCGGATCGAGTCGCTGGCCGGCGGGCGTTACAGCCGGACTCCACCAAGGCAGGCCCGATGAAGGAAAGCGTTCTCGATATTCTGATCCACCTGTTCGAGAACTTCCTGGACGCCGATGACGACAGCGCGCCGAGCCGGGATGCCTTGAAGCAGGGACTGGAGCAGGCCGGATATCCGGAGACGGACATCGAGCGCGCGCTGGCCTGGCTCGAGAGCCTGGCCGCAGATCCGGACCGGGTCATGAGCGAGGGAACCGCGCGCGCGGTACGCGTGTTCAGCGGCCACGAGCAGCTGCGCCTCGACACGGATGTGCGCGGCTACCTGCTGCACCTGGAGAATCTGGGCATCCTGTCCGCAGCGCAGCGCGAGGTCGTCATCGACCGGCTGCTGGCGCTCGAGGCCGACGACATCGACATCGAGCAGCTGAAGTGGGTGGTCCTGATGGTGCTGTTCAGCCAGCCCGGCCAGGAAAATGCCTACCAACGCATGGAAGACCTTGTGTTCGACGAGCGGCGGGACGCGATGCACTGAACGCCTGCGGCAGGGGTCGGCCAGTGAGCCGCGGCCGGGCCCGCGGCTTTGGCGTCTTTGGGGACGTGAGACGAAATAGAGTATGAGCATCAATCTCGTCATCGTGGAATCGCCAGCCAAGGCGAAAACCATCAAGAAGTACCTCGGCCCTGATTTCGAGGTGCTGGCTTCGTATGGTCACGTTCGCGACCTGATCGAGAAGGAAGGCGCGGTTGACCCCGAGCGGGACTTCGAGATGAAGTACCAGCTCATCGAGAAGAATCGCCCCAAGGTGGATGCGATCGAGCGCGCGATGCGCAAGGCCAAGGCGTTGTTCCTCGCAACCGACCCCGATCGCGAGGGCGAGGCGATCTCCTGGCACCTCGCCGAGATCCTGCGCGAGCGCGGCGTGCTCGAGGGCAAGGAGCTGAAGCGCGTACGCTTCTACGAGATCACGAAGAACGCGGTGCGCACGGCGATCGAGCAATCCGAGGGACTGAACGACAACCTCGTCAGTGCGCAGCAGGCGCGCCGCGCGCTCGATTACCTGGTCGGCTTCAACCTGTCGCCGCTGCTGTGGAAGAAGATCAAGCCGGGACTCTCGGCCGGCCGCGTGCAGAGTGTCGCATTGCGGTTGATTTGCGAGCGCGAAGCGGAGATCACGCGCTTCATCCGCCTGGAGTACTGGACCATCGAGGCCGATGCGTCCAAGGACAAGGCGCGATTCCCGGCGCGGCTCGTCGAGTACCGCGGCGAAAAAGTCGAGGCCGACACGCAAAAGGGCCGCTTCACGATCACCGCGGAAGCGCAGGCCCGCGAGGCCGAACGCACGATCATCGCCGCCGCGGGCGGCGTGCTGACGGTGGATTCCGTCGAGCGCAAGCCGAAGCGCCGCAATCCGCCGCCGCCATTCACGACTTCCACGCTGCAGCAGGAATCCGCGCGCAAGCTGGGTTTCACCGCCAGGCGCACGATGCAGACCGCGCAGCGGCTCTACGAGTCGGGCCACATCACCTACATGCGCACCGACTCGGTCTCGTTGTCGCAGGACGCGGTCATTGAGATGCGCGACACGATCCGCGCGACCTTTGGCGAGAAGGCGCTTTCGGACGGCATCAATGTCTACAAGACCAAGTCGAAGAATGCCCAGGAGGCCCACGAGGCGATCCGCCCGACCTCGGCGGCCCTCGCACCCCAGCAAGCCGAGGTGGAGGTTGTCGATGAGGACCAGCGGCGGCTTTATGCATTGATCTGGAAGCGCGCCATCGCCTGCCAGATGGCGCCCGCGGTGTTCGATACCATCGCGGTGGATCTCGTCGCGGGCAATCGCGGCGCGGCGGGCGCGAACCGGCACGTTTTCCGCGCGAATGGCCAGACACTGCTGGAACCGGGATTCCTCGCCGCCTATCACGAGGACCACGACGAGGACGAGACCGACGTCGAGAGCGAGGATGAGCAGCGCCTGCCAGCACTCGAGCCCGGCGAGCAGGTGGCGCTCGAGACCCTGCGGCCCGAGCAGCACTTCACGCAGCCGCCGCCGCGTTATACCGAGGCGAGTCTCGTCAAATCGCTCGAGAGCCACGGCATCGGGCGACCTTCGACCTATGCCTCGATCATCGAGACGCTGCGCTACCGCAAGTATGTCGAGATGCTCGGCCGCGCCTTCCAGCCGACCGACATCGGCAAGATCGTCAGCAAGTTCCTCGTCAAGTACTTCGAGACCTACGTGGACTACGGCTTCACGGCGGCCATGGAAGATGTGCTCGACGAGATCTCGAATGGCGAGAAGCCATGGCGCCCCGAACTCGCGCGATTCTGGAAGCCGTTCTCGAAACTGGTCGAGCACATCGGCAAGACCGTCACCCGCGAAGAGGTCGCCGAGTCGCGCGAGATCGGCCAGCACCCCGGGAGCGGCAAGCCGATCACCGTGCGCATGGGCGCGTACGGACCGTTCGTGCAATGCGGCACCCGAAACGATCCCGATAAGCCGAAATTCGCGAGCCTGATGCCGGGCCAGCACATGGACGATGTCACGCTGCCGGACGCATTGAAGCTCCTTTCGCTGCCACGCATGCTGGGGCATGGACCGGATGGCACGCCGATCAGCGTCGGCCGCGGTCAGTACGGACCCTACGTCAAGTACGGCGCGAAATTTGCGTCGATCAAGGAAGACGACCCGTTCGAAGTGACGCTCGTACGCGCGCTCGAGATCGTTGCCGCCAAGATCCAGGCCGACCACGAACGCACGATCCTCGATTTCCCGGATGCCGGCATCCAGGTGCTGAAGGGCCGTTATGGCCCCTACATCACCGATCGCAAGCGCAATGCCCGGATCCCGAAGGATCGCGACCCGGCTTCGATGACGCTCGAGGAGTGCGTTGCGCTCCTGGCCGTGGCGCCCGAGCGCGGCAAGGGCCGCTTTGGCCGGCGCGGCGCGCGGAAACCCGCGGCAGGCCCCGCGCCTCTAGCTGTCGCACCGCCAGCCGCAGCAACAACGGCAGCAACACCACCCGCGAAGGCCAGGGCCGTGCGCAAGGCGCCCGCGAAGAAGAAACCCGCGCCGCGCGCCGCCGGCAAGGCTCGTCGCGCCAAGGAGTGAGCCATGCTCGATCGTGCCGCCGTGAGCGCGTGGCTGCTCGAGTTGCAGGAGCGGCTCACCGAGGCGCTCGAGCGCACCGATGGCAGTGCCCGGTTTCGCCGTGACGCCTGGCAGCGGCCGGAGGGCGGCGGCGGCGAAACGCGTGTCCTGAAGGACGGCGCGCTATTCGAGCAGGCAGGCATCAACTTTTCGCAGATTCGCGGCGTCTGCATGCCGCCCTCAGCGAGCGCGCAACGTCCGGCACTCGCGGGCGCGCCATTCGAGGCGATGGGCGTGTCGCTCGTCGCGCATCCGCGCAACCCGCATGTCCCGACCACGCACATGAACCTGCGTCTGTTCGTCGCTGAACCCGCCGGCGGTGAGATCGTATGGTGGTTCGGCGGCGGTTTCGACCTGACTCCTTACTATCCGGAAGAAGAGGATGCGAGGCACTGGCACAGGATCGCGCGATCGGCCTGCGAGGGATGCCCGTCCGGCACTCATGAGCGCTACAAGGACTGGTGCGACCGCTACTTCTACCTGCCGCACCGCGGCGAGACGCGTGGCGTCGGCGGCTTGTTCTTCGACGACCTCAATGAATGGGGATTCGAGGCCTGCTTCGCCTTCATTCGCCGTGTCGGCGCCGCATTCGTCGCCGGCTACCTGCCGATCGCAGAACGACGGCGTAATACAGCCTTTGGCGAACGCGAGCGGCAATTCCAACTCTATCGGCGCGGCCGCTACGCGGAATTCAACCTGATCCACGATCGCGGCACGCTGTTCGGGCTGCAGTCCGGCGGGCGCACCGAGTCCATCCTGATGTCGCTGCCGCCACTCGCGCGCTGGGAGTACGGCTGGAAGCCAGAGCCCGGTTCGCCCGAGGAACGACTCAGCCGCGATTTCCTGCATCCGCGCGACTGGCTCGCCGGCTCTGCCCCTTGAAGTACCGCCACGCCTGCCACGCAGGGAATTTCGCCGACGTCGTGAAGCATGTCGTGCTGGTCACGGTGCTCACGCGGCTGGCGGAAAAAGAACGTCCACTCTTCTATCTCGACACCCACGCAGGCCGCGCCCGCTACGACCTGGGCTCGCGCGACAGCGCCGCGGAAGCGGCTCGCGGTATCCTGCGACTCGCCGCCGCTGTCCCGAAGGGCATGCCCGCGCCGATCCGCCGCTATCTCGAGCTGGTGCGCGGCTTCGACCCCGCCAATGACACTGTGCCGAAAATCTACCCGGGTTCACCCTGCATCGCCGCGGCTCTGCTGCGGCCGGACGACCATGCCGCGCTCTGCGATATCGAGCCAGGCGAAGCGCAATTGCTCGCCCGCGAGTTTCACGGCGACCGGCGTTTCGGCATCCACTGCCGGGACGGCTTTGAGGCACTGGCTGCCTTGCTGCCACCGCGCGAGAAGCGCGGGCTGGTGCTGATCGATCCGCCCTACGAGGAGCAGCAGACCGATATGGAGCGCGTCGCCGATGCCCTGGCGGCCACGGCGGAACGCTGGCCGCAGGGCGTGCTTGCAGCCTGGTATCCGATCAAGCTCGCTGCGGTGATCGCGCGTTTCCACCGGCGCCTGCTCGATGCAGGCCTCAAGCGCGTGCTCGCGGTGGAACTCTGCGTGCATCCCGACGATTCGCGCGCCGGGTTGAATGGGTCGGGAATGCTGTTGGTCAATCCGCCGTGGAAGGTCGACGGCGACCTGCGCGCGGCCATGCCTGCGCTGCATGCGATCCTCGCGCCTGAGGGCGGCGGGCGCTGGCGCGTGGACTGGCTCGCGGGAGAATGAACGGCGGCGGTCAGTTGCCCCAGTCCACCGCTTCAAATACCTGCTGTGCGATGCCGTCCAGGTCCTTCAACTGGCCAACGATTGCAATGCTTCCGCGCGGCGCCGGCAGGACAACGCCGGCGTATCCCTGCTCGGCGAGCTCGACCCGCTCGCTGACACTGCGGTGCCGGAGCAACAGGACCGTGACCGGACCCCTGGCTGTCCGCACCACGAGGTGGGGCACGACATGACCCTCGAAGACGCAGCGCATCGCAAACGTCACGTCGCCCAGCCCCGGGCGCAGCCGCGTGCCCTCCGGGTCCAGCACGCCGGCGAGCGTAGCCTGCGCGATCGGGGCCGTCCCGCTCATCGCGTCCGGCTCGTGGGCAACATGGCCGATGACTTCGCGCGCCAGCGACGGACGCGGCGAAGCGATCCAGAGCGCGAACCCGACCGTGACTCCGATCATGATGCTGGCCGCGAGCGCCAGCCAGCGCGGGCGGCGCGTTGCGCTGCCAGTGGGCAACGCCGTTGTATCGCCTTTGCGAATGCGCGCCGCATCGATGGCGAGCGCGCGCCCGATGACTGCGTCCATGGCCCGCAACTCGTCCTGATGGCGCGCACAGGCAGGGCACTTCGCGCGGTGCCCTTCGATCCCGGCACCGGAAGCCGAAGGCTCCGCACCGACGCAGCGACGGAATTCCAGGCAATTCATGGCGGCGATGGCTCCACGGTGATGCCGAGTTCCTGGCGCAGGCGCGCGCGGGCGCGGAACAGCCGGGTCAGCACGGCTCCCTGCTTCAGACCCATCTGATCAGCTATTTCCTTGGTCGAGTAACCCATCATCACCTGCAGCACCAGCGGCTCGCGGTATTCATCATCCAGCCGGAACAGGGCTTCGCGCATCTCCGCGAGGCCTGCATCGTCTTCTGCCGCGAGCACATTCGCCTCCGCGATCACCAGCGCGTCGAGATCGGTGACCTCGAGGCGCTTGCGCTCGAAGGAGCGGGCGAACTCCCTGCGCACAATGGTCAGCAGCCAGGATTTCGCCTTGCCATCCTCCGTGAGCGCGTCAAAGGACTTCCAGGCCCGCAACAGCGCCTCCTGCACCACGTCCTCGGCGAGCTCCCGGTCCCGGCCGAGCCAGAACGCGAAGCGCAGCAGATCGGGGCGCAAAGTCTCGCACAGCGTCGCAAAGCGCCGCCGCCTGTCCGTACCGCGCTCGGCGCCATTCATGTATAAAGACCGGCCATAGCAGGGTTTTATTTCCGGCCCACAGCCGGCGACTTTACCGCAGCCGACGCCGGGTCAGGAGCCTCATGGGTCAGCGTGTCACCGGGAGTTATCCTCGAACCAGGCCGAGGCGCATGCGCCGCGACCCGTTTTCCCGGCGGCTCGCCCGGGAATCGCGGCTCACGGTGGATGACCTGATCCAGCCCCTGTTCGTCATCGAGGGAAGCAAGCGGCGGGAGCCGGTCGCCTCGATGCCCGGCATCGAGCGCCTGAGCATCGATCTTCTCGTCGCGGAGGCCGGGCGCCTCGCCGGTCTGGGGATTCCCGCCGTCGCGCTGTTTCCGGTGCCCGATCCTTCGGCCAAGTCGGATGACGGCCGCGAGGCCTGGAATCCCGATGGTCTCGCACAGCGTGCGGTGCGCGAGCTCAAGCGCAAGCTGCCCGGTCTCGGCGTGATCACCGACGTCGCGCTCGATCCATACACGACGCACGGACAGGATGGGATCATCGACAATTCCGGGCTCGTGCTGAATGACGTGACGGTTGCCGCACTTGTGAGACAAGCGTGCTCCCATGCGAAATCCGGCGCCGATATGGTCGCACCCTCGGATATGATGGACGGGCGGATCGGCGCAATCCGCTCTGCGCTGGAGCAGGACGGTTATCACGATACCCGGATTCTCGCTTATTCCGCGAAATACGCTTCGTGTTTCTACGGACCATTCCGCGACGCAGTCGGTTCCGCGACTTCCCTCGGCAAGGCCGACAAGTCGACCTATCAGATGGACCCGGCCAACAGCGACGAGGCGCTGCACGAGGTGGCGCTCGACATCTCGGAAGGCGCAGACATCGTGATGATCAAGCCGGGGCTGCCGTATCTCGACGTCGTGCGACGCGTCAAGGATGAGTTCAGCATGCCGACATTCGTCTACCAGGTCAGCGGCGAGTACGCGATGCTCGCGGCCGCGATTGCAAATGGCTGGCTCGAGGAGCGCGCGGCAGTGCTCGAGAGCCTCGCCTGCATCAAGCGCGCCGGCGCCGACGGCATCCTGAGTTACTACGCCGGTCGCGCCGCCGGCTGGCTACGGGGGGATTGAAGGCATGGCCGCGCACGAGGGTCCTGGTCGCTACGCGCTGTTCGGGCATCCGGTCAGCCACAGCTGGTCGCCGTTCATCCACGGCCTGTTCGCGCGGCAGTTCGATCACCTCGTGGACTACAAGCTGTGCGACGTCGATCCGCTGGCGTTCCGGCGCGCGGTCATCGATTTCTTTGTCGAGGGCGGCGGCGGCGCCAATGTCACGCTGCCGCACAAGCCGGCCGCAGCGGAAATTGTCAATGAGCTGTCGGCGCGTGCCGAGCGCGCCCGCGCCGTCAATACGATCATCCGCAGGAGCCCGACGGAGCTCCTCGGCGACAACACCGACGGCACCGGTCTCGTAACCGATCTCGTCAGCAACCTCGGTGTCACCGTCAGCGGGTCACGCATGCTGGTGCTCGGCGCCGGCGGTGCCGTGCGCGGAGTCCTGGCGCCACTGCTCGAGCAGGAACCGCGCGAGGTCCGCATCGCGAACCGCACGCCCGAGCGCGCGACCCGCCTGCGCGATGAATTCTCGGATCTTGGCGAGATTTCGGCCTCGAGCTTTGACGAGGTGGATGACCTGCCCTGGGACATCGTCATCAATGCGACCGCCGCGAGTCTCGCGGGCGAGGTGCCGGCGCTGCCGCCGCGCGCCATCGGTCACGACACCGTCTGCTATGACATGGCCTATGGGCGCGGCGACACGGCATTCATGCGCTGGGCCACGGAACGCGGTTCGTCGCGCTCCTACAAGGGCTGGGGCATGCTGGTCGAACAGGCAGCCGAATCCTACCGGCTGTGGCACGGCGTGCGGCCGGCGACCAAGCCCGTGCTCGACGCGCTCGAGCGGCTCTAACCACGCTTCAGATAGTCGTCCTTCAAGGCCACGTAGTGCGCGGCCGATTCCGCGAGCATCGCGATCTCATCTGCACGAAGCGCGCGCGCCTCTCGTGCGGGACTTCCCAGCCATAGCGTCCGCGGCGCCAGCTTCCTGCCGGCCGGAACGAGACTGCCCGCGCCGACGATGACTTCATCGCCGACGATTGCGCCGTCCATCACGATCGCGCCCATACCGACCAGGCAGCGCGCGCCGATCGTGCAGGCGTGCAGGATCACGCGATGCCCGACCGTGCATTCCGCTCCCACCAGAAGCGGGATGCCGTCCGCGCCCGCGAGCCGCGCGCTGGCGACGTGCAGCACGCTGCCGTCCTGGATGCTGGTGCGCGCGCCGATCTCGATGTAGTTCACGTCGCCGCGCAGCACGGCGCCGGGCCAGATCGAGGCGTCGTCGCCGATGGTCACGCGGCCGATCACGACGGCGGCCGGGTCGATCCAGACACGTTTTCCGATGACAGGCCGGACATCGCGGTAGGGGCGGATATTCATGTCAGCGGATTGTCACGAATTCCTCGGCGCTGGTGGGATGGATCGCGACCGTGTCGTCGAAGTCGCGCTTGGTCGCGCCCATACAGAGCGCCACGGCGAAACCCTGCAGCATCTCGTCGGCGCCCGCGCCGATCACGTGCAGGCCGACGATGCGCTGCAGGGCGCCCACGGTCACGAGCTTCATCTCGGCGCGGCGCCTGCGCTCCGTCAGGCCGTGGTACAGCGGCATGAAATCCGTGCGGAACACTTCGACCGCATCGCCATGCGCCGCGCGCGCCTCCTGCTCGGAGAGGCCCACGGTGCCGATCGGTGGATGAGTGAAAATCACGGTCGGAATCAACCGGTAATCGAGATGCCGGTCGCTCATGCCGCCGAACAGGCGGTCGGCGAGCCGCCGCCCCGCGGCGATCGCGACCGGTGTCAACGCCTCGCGGCACGTCACATCGCCAATCGCATGGATGCCCGGCACATTCGTATCCTGGAGCAGGTTCGTGACGATCTCTCCCTGCGCGCCGGTCGCGACACCGGCCTCGGCGAGCCCGAGTGCGTCGCCGCGAGGCCGGCGGCCGACCGCCCAGATCACGGCTTCGAACGGGCCGGCGCTGCGGCCGTCCTCGAGCCCGATGCTGAGGCCCTCCTCCCGTTTCGTCACCGCCTTCGACACGGCGTTCTCGATAATCGCAATGCCGTCCGCTCGCATCGCCTTCATCAGCGCGAAGGACAACATCTCGTCGAAATCACGCAGCATGCGATCGTGCCGGACCAGCACGGTGACCGAAGCGCCGAGCGCCGCGAATACGCCGGACAGTTCCGCCGCGACATAACCGCTGCCGACCAGGGCGACCGACGCCGGCAGCTTTGCGAGCTCGAAGAAACCGTCCGAACTGATGCCCAGATCCGCGCCGGGCAGGGCCGGAATGACCGGCTCACCCCCGGTCGCGATCACGATGTGGGGCGCTTCGTGTTCACCCGCGCCGATCGTCACGCGCCCGGAGCCTGCGAGCCGCGCGCCTGCCTTCAGCAGCGTGACGCCGCGCCGGCCGAGGTTATCGGCGTAAATGCCCCGCAGGCGCAGCACGTAGGCGTCACGGCGTTCCTTCAATTTCCGCCAGTCATGACCGCGGTGCTCAAGATCGAAGCCATAGCCGCTGGCGTCCACAATGCAATGGGCGAGTTCTGCCGCGTGAAACATGATTTTTTTCGGGACGCAGCCGACATTGACGCAGGTGCCGCCGAGCGGACCGGGCTCGGCCAGCACGACACGCGCGCCGTGTTCAGTCGCGCGCTGCGCGCAGGCAAGCCCGCCGCTGCCGCCGCCGATCACGATGAGATCCCATCGCTCCGTCATCTCCGCCCCGCGCGGATACCAGGAGCGCCGATGATATACTCGATCGCGTCATGACCTGGGTCATCGTGCCCGCCATTGCCGCGCTTCTTGCGCTCCTCGCGATCCTCGCCCGCAATGGCCTGCTACGGCTGCGCGATTCAGTTCACAGCTCATGGGCAAGCCTCGACTCGCTGCTCCTCGAGCGTCACGACCTGCTGGCGGAGTTCGTGGAACTCTGCACACGCCACATGCGCTATGAACAGGACGTCCTCGAGCGGGTCGCGCGAGCGGATGCCGCCACATTCGGCGCCGCTGCGCGCGGTGACATCCCTGCGCTGGCCGCCGCCGAGATGTTGCTTCGCGCCTCGGTCACAAGCCTGCTCGCGCTTGCGGAGAATTACCCCGTGCTCTGCGCGGAGGCCGGCTTCATCGCACTGCGCGAGCGAGTCCTCTGCGTCGGCGTCGCGATCATCGAACGCCGCGAGCTCTACAATTCCGCGGTGAACCTGCTGAATGTCCGTAGCCAGGCATTTCCGCACCGGATGGTCGCACGCGCCATCGGGTTTCATGCGGAGGTGCTCTTCGAGTGATACGCATCGCCACCTGGAATGTGAACTCGCTGCGGGTGCGGCTGCCGCATCTTGCGCAGTGGCTCGCCGCGAATCCGGTCGATGCCATCGGGCTGCAGGAACTCAAGCTGCCCGACGAGCAGTTTCCACGCGCCGAGATCGAGGCTCTCGGCATGCACGCCGCACATTACGGCCAGAAGACCTATAACGGCGTTGCGATTCTCGCGCGCGCCGCGCTTGCCGACGTCACGACCGGGATTCCTGGTGACGACGATCCGCAGCGGCGCGTGATCGCGGCGACGATCGGCGGGGTAAGGCTGATAAATGTCTACGTGCCGAATGGCCAGGAAGTCGGCTCGGAGAAATACGCCTACAAGCTCGCCTGGCTCGAAAGGCTGAGGGCCTGGCTTGCAGGTGAGCTTGCGCGCCATCCACGGCTCGCGATCGTCGGCGACTTCAACATCGCGCCGGAAGACCGGGACGTGCACGACCCTGCGAAATGGGAGGGCTCGGTGCATGTCAGCGAACCGGAGCGCAAGGCACTCGCCGCAATCACCGGACTCGGACTCGTGGACCTGTTCCGGCGCTTCGAGCAGCCGCCTGGCACATGGTCGTGGTGGGACTACCGCATGGGTGCATTCCGCCGCAATCACGGACTGCGTATCGACCTGGTGCTGGCGTCCGCTGCACTTGCGGCGCGCTGCAAGGCCTGCACGGTGGATCGCGGCCCGCGCGCCTGGGAGCGCCCTTCGGACCACGCCCCGGTTGTCGCCTCGTTTGACATAGGCTGAGCCGCAGGATGTGATCCTGCGCAAACTCGGGCCAATCCGGTTGGCGGGGGCCGGCGGCGCGAGCGTAAACTGCATCTCTACAAGTGACCCGCCCCTACCGCCGCAGCGATTTCGACGTCACCGACACGGTGCAGGTCAGCTCCCCGCCCGCCGTGCGCGAGGCCGTGCTTCAGCTCTATGCGGACACCTGGCCCGGTGCGCCAATAACCACCCTTGAAACGGCGCTTGCGGATTTCGAGCGGCTTTTCACGGGGCAAACACCCGGCTACCTGGGAGTCGACACGGTTTATCACGACCTGCAGCACTCCCAGGACGTCGTGCTCGCGATGGCGAGGCTGATGGCCGGTTACGAAAAAAGCCACCAGGACGGACCGCGCATCGGCGCGGAGCGCGCGTTGATGGGCCTGGTGACCGCGCTCTTTCACGACTCCGGCTACATCCGCGAGAACGCCGAGCGTGACATACCGAATGGCGCCGTATTCACGCGCCAGCACGTCACGCGCGGCGCCCGTCATCTTGCGCGCTACCTGCCGGCCATCGGCCTCTCCGACTGGGTTCCCGTGTCGACGCGCATCATCCACTTCACCGGCTATGAGATGCCGCTCGACCTGATCCGGGTCGGCGATCCGCGCGACCGCCTGGTCGGTCACCTGCTGGGAACGGCCGACATGCTCGCGCAGATGGCAGATCGCTGCTATCTGGAGAAGTGCCGCGATCGCCTATACGTGGAATTCGTGCTCGGCGATGTCGCTGCGCACAAGGGCGCCGGCGGCGTCAAGGTGCTGTACGGCTCCGGTCTAGACCTGCTGCGCCAGACGCCGCAATTCGTCGCGACCACAATCGAGAAACGCCTTGGCGGTACATTCGGCCACGCCTACCGCCACGTCGAGCCGCTGTACGGCGGCGACAATCCGTACA
>Ga0137447_1000002_pt1 | contig 16334 bp, 17 predicted proteins | sample EasRivERMGT400_2_FD_104903 | JGI IMG/M metagenome (GOLD analysis project Ga0137447, IMG submission 104903) | Soil microbial communities from meander-bound floodplain in the East River, Colorado, USA - East River MetaG ERMGT400_2 | ecosystem: Environmental > Terrestrial > Soil > Floodplain ...
CGGCGTCAGTCAGGGCTTTGAAAAAAAATTAGAATTAGTTGGTGTGGGTTACCGTGCGCAGGCTCAGGGAAAAAAGCTCAGTCTTACTTTGGGTTTTTCCCATCCATTGGACTTTCCGGTACCGCAAGGCATTACGATTGAAACGCCTACCCAAACAGAGATTTTGATTAAGGGTATTGACCGCCAGCAAGTAGGGCAGGTTGCTGCGGTGATTCGTAGCTATCGTCCGCCTGATGCTTATAAGGGCAAAGGCGTTCGCTATTCCAATGAAGTAATCGTTCTGAAAGAAGCGAAGAAGAAGTAAGTAATTGGTTCGCCTGGTGATAGCGGATTTACTTCGCTAATGTTGCTACCACTACCGTCGCGCTGGAAAAATTCACAGCGCGATATTGCTGAGTTTGTGAGGTTTGAGGCTATGGATAAGAAAGAATCACGTATGCGTCGCGCACGTCGTACGCGCGCCAAGATTCGAGAAATGGGCGTCTATCGGTTATCTGTGCATCGAACCACGCAGCACACGTATGCGCAAGTCATTGCGCCAAGTGGCAGTGAAGTTGTGGCGTGTGCGTCGACCTTGGATAAACAAGTGCGCGAAGCTTTGCGCTCTGATGGTGTCACGCATAGCGGCAATGTAAAGGCCGCTGCGGTTGTCGGCAAGTTGCTGGCGGAGCGTGTCAAACTAAAAGGCGTAACCAGCGTGGCTTTTGACCGTTCCGGCTTTAAGTATCACGGGCGCGTAAAGGCGCTCGCCGATGCCGCTCGGGAAGGTGGATTACAATTTTAATATTCCGTTTGGCGCAGCGCGTCGCAAGACAAAGGTAGAACGATATGGCGAGTATCGAATCAAGTAAAACCGATGGCTTTATCGAGAAATTGATTGCCGTTAATCGTGTTTCTAAAACTGTTAAAGGTGGTCGCCAATTTGGCTTCGCTGCCTTGACGGTGGTTGGTGACGGCAAGGGCAACGTTGGCTTTGGGCGTGGTAAAGCGCGCGAGGTCCCGGTGGCCGTGCAAAAAGCTATGGAACATGCGCGCAAGAATATGTGCAAGATTTCTTTGAATGGAAAAACCTTACAGTATCCAATCACTGCTGCTCACGGTGCGGCAAAGGTTTATATGCAACCTGCCTCTGACGGTACCGGCATTATTGCAGGAGGCGCGATGCGCGCGATATTTGAAGCGGTTGGTGTTAGCGATGTTTTGGCCAAGTGTATCGGCAGCAACAACCCGATTAATGTTGTGCGTGCAACTATGCAAGGCCTGCAGCATATGGCCTCGCCCGATGATGTTGCTGCCCGACGCGGCAAGTCAGTGAAAGACATACTGGAATAAGTCATGGCTACCCCAAAAAAAATGCTCAAAGTAACCTTGGTGCGCAGCACTGTGGAGAAAATCGCTTCGCATAAAGCCTGTGTTGCAGGCTTGGGTCTGCGACGTATGCGCCACACGGTCACCGTGGAAGACACGCCAGCGGTGCGCGGAATGGTAAATAAAGTTCACTACCTTTTGAAAGTTGAGGATGCGTGACATGCGGCTTAATACACTGAGTCCTAGCCCAGGTTCAAAGCCGAGCTCCAAGCGAGTAGGCCGCGGGGTCGGTTCTGGCTTAGGGAAAACGTGCGGACGCGGTCATAAAGGTCAGTCTGCACGCGCCGGTGGTTTTCATAAAGTGGGCTTTGAAGGCGGGCAGATGCCTATGCAGCGGCGACTTCCTAAGTTCGGTTTCAACTCGCGTATGTCCAAGGAAAACGCGGAAGTCCGGCTGCATGAATTGGAAGGTATCGCAGGCGACATTATTGATGTGAGCGCACTAAGAGCGGCCGGGGTAGTTGGAATCAACGTGCTTTCAGCCAAGGTTATTCTCTCAGGAAAAATTTCCAAAGCGGTTCGTCTGCGTGGAATCTTAGTTACGAAGGGCGCCCGCGCTGCCATTGAGGCGGTCGGCGGAAAGATCGAGGATTAGGTGGTCGCCTCCCGCTCAGGTGTAATGGACGCCCTCGGTGCGGGCAAACTGTCGGAACTCAAGTTCCGCCTTTTGTTCGTGTTGGGTGCTTTGGTTGTGTATCGTGTCGGAACGTTTATCCCGGTGCCAGGTATCGACCCAGGGGCTTTTGCAGCGCTGTTTGAACAGCAGCGCGGCACCATTCTCGATATGTTCAATATGTTTTCGGGTGGTGCGTTGGAGCGTCTGTCGGTATTCGCATTGGGGATTATGCCGTACATTTCCGCTTCGATTATTGTGCAACTATTGACGGTGGTTGTCCCTGTTCTCGAACAGCTAAAAAAAGAAGGTGAGGCGGGACGGCGCAAAATTACGCAGTACACGCGCTATGGAACCGTTGGTTTGGGGGCGTTTCAGGCTTTAGGTGTCGCCATTGCGTTGCAGAGCCAGAGTGTAAATAACGTTCAAATCGTCACTGACCCGGGCCCAGGGTTTGTTTTTACCGTCGTAATTACGCTGGTAACCGGGACGATGTTTTTGATGTGGCTGGGCGAACAAGTCACTGAACGCGGTATCGGCAACGGTATTTCAATTATCATTTTCGCTGGTATCGTTGCGGGATTGCCGGCGGCAATCGGTCAAACCTTGGAACTTACGCGCGTCGGCGAACTGCACATTTTGACAATGTTCGTACTGATTGCGTTGGTTTTGCTAGTTACAGCCTTTGTAGTGTTTATGGAGCGCGGCCAGCGGCGCATTACTGTTAACTACGCTAAGCGTCAGCAGGGTCGTCGTATGTACGCCGGACAGACTAGTCATCTGCCGTTGAAGGTGAATATGGCTGGTGTGATCCCGCCAATATTTGCATCTTCTATAATATTATTTCCGGCAACGCTTGGTGGTTGGTTCGGAGCCAGCGAAGGGATGGGGTGGCTGAAGGATATTTCTCAGACCTTATCACCTGGGCAGCCACTGTACGTGCTGCTTTACGCGACGGCGATTATTTTCTTTTGTTTCTTTTATACGGCGCTGGTGTTTAAGCCCCAGGATACCGCTGACAATCTAAAACGTTCCGGTGCATTTATTCCGGGTATTCGTCCTGGTGATCAGACGGCGAAATACATCGACACCGTCATGTCCCGGCTAACCGTGTGGGGTGCCGCGTACGTCACGTCCGTTTGCTTGTTGCCCGAGTTTTTAATATTGAATTGGAATGTGCCATTTTATTTCGGCGGGACATCGTTGTTGATTATCGTCGTTGTGGTGATGGATTTTATGGCACAGGTACAAGCGCATTTGATGTCGCATCAATACGATGGTTTGATGAAGAAAGCTAAGTTGAAATAGAACAAGTCGGTTTAAGTGCCTGGAGAAGTGACATGAAAGTACGTGCGTCGGTAAAAAAACTTTGCCGTAATTGCAAGATTGTAAAGCGACATGGAGTTGTGCGCGTTGTTTGTGTAGAAGCGCGCCATAAGCAACGCCAAGGCTGATCAAAGGTTGCTTTTGAGCATGCAAGGCTTTACTATCTCGCGTTTTCGTTGACCCGCTGGTTCGTCTAGTTGAGGAGAAGTGCTTAATGGCACGCATTGCAGGTGTAAATATCCCCGTGCAAAAACATGCATGGATCGCGTTGACCTCGATCTACGGTATCGGTCGCACGCGTGCGCGCAAGATTTGCGACGCAGCCAAAGTTGATCCTGCCCGCAAGGTAAAGGACCTGTCCGAAGCTGAGGTCGAAGCGCTGCGCATCGAAATAGCGAAGCAGCCAGTCGAGGGTGATTTGCGACGTGAAGTGTCAATGAGTATCAAGCGCCTGATGGACATGGGCTGCTACCGTGGCATGCGACACCGTCGTGGCTTACCTGTTCGTGGTCAACGTACGCGGACCAATGGCCGGACGCGCAAAGGCCCACGTAAACAAATTCGCAAAAACTAAACGTATCATAGGTTGACAAATGACGACTAAGCCCGCCGCCGCGCGTACGCGCAAAAAGGTCAAGAAGAACGTCAGCGATGGGATTACTCATATCCACGCGTCGTTTAACAACACCATAGTCACGATTACTGACCGACAAGGGAACACCCTTGCTTGGGCAACGTCTGGTGGTTGCGGCTTTCGGGGATCACGAAAGAGCACACCATTTGCTGCGCAGGTTGCCGCTGAAAAAGCCGGCACGGTAGTGAAAGACATGGGTATGAAGACCATGGAAGTTTGGGTTAAGGGACCCGGGCCGGGTCGCGAGTCGGCAGTGCGCTCGCTCAACGCTCTGGGTTTCAAGATTACTAATATTTCGGATGTGACACCCATTCCACATAATGGTTGCCGCCCGCCGAAACGTCGTCGCGTTTAATTCGGGAGAGTACCTTTGGCTAGATATATCGGTCCCAAATGCCGCTTGTGCCGCCGTGAGGGTGGAAAGCTGTTTTTGAAAGGCGAGAAATGTTTTACCAGCAAATGCCCAGTGGAAATTCGTGCCTATCCGCCCGGTCAGCATGGTCAGAAACGCGGTCGTTTATCAGGTTATGGCGTCCAATTGCGTGAGAAGCAAAAATTGCGACGCATCTACGGCATTCTGGAGAGACAGTTCCGTCGCTATTACGCGGAAGCTTCGCGTCAGAAAGGCGCGACCGGCGAAAGGTTGCTGCAGTTGTTGGAGTCGCGTCTTGACAGTGTGGTCTTTCGGATGGGCTTTTCCAGCTCGCGCGATGAGGCTCGTCAGCTGATTCGGCACAAGGCGATCACCGTAAATGGCCGAGTTGTGACGATTCCATCTCGCCAAGTTTGTCCAGACGAAGTGGTTTCCATCGGCACGAAAGCCAAGGCGCAGTTACGCATTAAAGCCGCTCTTGATATGGCGGCGCAGCGTGGATTTGCCGACTGGGTAGATGTTGACGTTGAAAACATGCGCGGCGTTTACAAGTCGCGCCCGGAACGTAGCGACCTACCATCGGAGATTAATGAGCATATGGTGGTGGAGTTGTATTCGAAATAATTTTGTATCTGGAATTCAACAACTCGGCCATCGTTAAAACACGATTACGTCCGACCCTACTGGAGACAACTATTCATGCAGGGTACTGTTTTAGATTTCCTTAAACCCCGTTTGGTTAATGTTCAGTCCATCAGCTCACGCCACGCAAAGGTGACGTTGGAGCCGCTAGAACAAGGCTTTGGCCATACCTTAGGTAACGCTCTGCGACGCGTGCTGTTATCGTCGATGCCTGGTTGCGCGGTCACCGAAGTTGAGATCGACAACGTGCTACATGAATACAGTACGGTCGAAGGTGTACAAGAGGACGTGATTGATATCATGCTCAACCTAAAAGGTTTGGCGATACGTATGCATGGACGAGAAGAAGCCACCTTGTCTATCGACAAGAAGGGCCCAGGTATTGTGACCGCTGCAGATATACAGGTTGATCACAGTGTTGAAATTGTCAATCCTGAGCACATTATCGCGCATTTGGTAAAGTCCGGCAGATTAAGTATGCGTTTGAAAGTAACGCGCGGGCGTGGTTATCAGCCGGCGAGCACGCGTGCTGCCGTCGAGGGTGCAGAACGTCCGATTGGACGATTGCAACTTGATGCGTCATTTAGCCCGGTTCGTCGTATCGCTTACGTCGTAGAGAGTGCGCGTGTTGAACAACGCACCGACCTTGACAAATTGGTTATCGAGCTCGAAACCAACGGAACGATAGACCCTGAAGAAGCGATTCGAAAAGCGGCCACGATTTTACAAGAGCAGTTGTCGACGTTTGTTGACTTACAGAGTAAAGAGGAAGCTAAGCCGCTGTTGATGGAGGTCGAAATTGATCCCATTCTGTTGCGGCCGGTAGATGACCTTGAGCTCACGGTGCGCTCCGCTAATTGTTTGAAAGCAGAACAGATTTATTACATTGGCGATCTGGTGCAGAAAACGGAAGTGGAATTGCTCAAGACACCTAACCTGGGTAAGAAATCTCTTACCGAGATCAAGGACGTTCTCGCTATGCGTGGACTGGCCTTGGGAATGCGCTTGGAAAATTGGCCTCCGCCCGGATTGAAAGATAAAGATCGCGCGGTGGTTTAAGCGTTTTATTGAGTTGTCGCAAATTTAATTTAAGGTGCATTTATGCGTCATCGTAATATAGGTCGGCAGCTAAGCCGCAGCAGTAGTCATCGTAAGGCGACGCTGAAAAATTTGACTTCAGCTTTGTTTCTCCATGAAGTCATTCGCACGACGTTGCCTAAGGCAAAGGAACTGCGACGTGTAGCGGAACCCATGATTACCATGGCGAAGACAGATAGTCTTGCTCACCGGCGCCTGATTTTTTCGCGCTTGCGTAACCGCGACATGGTAACTAAGTTGTTCAGTGATCTTGGCCCTCGTTTCAAAGCGCGCCCAGGTGGCTATCTGCGCATTTTGAAATGTGGCTTTCGCCCGGGTGATAATGCGCCGATGGCGTTGGTTGAGTTAGTGGATCGGCCTGCCGATGCGGGTACTGACTCCAAGGTTACAGCGGAAGCTACTGCAAAATAACTTCGTTTGATTTTAAAAAAAGCTGGCGCAAGCCAGCTTTTTTTTGCCCGCAAAATGACAACCCGCCTTTTATTCAATGCGACAATAAAAATATTTTGTAATGCGTCGACGGCGCAAAACACCTACATTAACGCGGGCTTATTAACATGTCCGATAAACTACAGCCAGTATGCCTTTGAGTTGTTATGCGCAACTTGCCGACTTGAAGTTCGAGACGGGCGCTGTCACCGGGCCACTGTGTGTGGTGTTGAATTTGGATTTCCCTCAACCAGAAAATAGGTGAACTGTATGACGTTCGACAATTTCACAGCGGCTCATCACGCGGTGTTGTGGGCAACGCTCTTCATTGCCATGGTGATGGGAGCGGTCGTTAATAAAACTAATTTTTGCACCATGGGAGCGGTGTCTGATCTTGTCAATATCGGTGATTCTGGTCGCATGCGCGCTTGGTTGTTTGCGCTTGCGGTTGCGATGCTTGGCGTAGTGTTTCTGGAGGCGAGCCAGTTGGTTGATGTGGATGCGAGCCGTCCACCGTATCGCGCCGCCAACTTTGCGTGGATTGAATATATGGTGGGTGGGATTCTATTTGGAGTCGGAATGACCTTGGGCAGTGGTTGCGGAAACAAAACGCTCATTCGCATCGGCGGCGGAAATATTAAATCAATATTTGTCTTTGCAATAATCGCGGTGTGCGCGTATTTCATGATCAATCCGTTTCCCGGCACAGACAAAACGATTTATTCGGAATTGTTTTACCGCTGGACCAACGTGCTGAATATTGGTTTGGCCAATAAGCAGGATCTCGGCACCTTGGTAAATCGAATCGTTCCGGGAGTTGACGTGAGTACTATGCGGCTGGCATTGGGCGCCGGGCTAGGTTTCGCGTTACTGGTGTATGTATTTAAGTCCGCCGATTTTCGTGCGCGATTCGATAACATTCTGGGTGGCGCGGTCGTGGGCATCGCCGTGATCGGTGCTTGGTATATTTCCGCAGCGCTGGTCACGATCGCGGCAGGCGAAGACAGGTATTCCTGGACGCAATACACCGGTGATGATGTTTGGGTGATGCAGGAAACTAAAGAGCGTCCGCAAGATGTCGCCGTGCAATCGCTTTCGTTTATTAATCCCATTGGTCAAGTATTGCGTTACGGTCTTAATAATTTTGACGAAAGGTTTCTAACGTTTGGGGTGGTATCGGTGTTCGGTATAATTTTAGGATCGCTGTTGTGGGCGCTACTTTCGCGTGGCTTTCGCATCGAGTGGTTTGCATCCGTCTCTGATTTTATTAATCACATGATAGGTGGCGTGCTCATGGGTATCGGCGGTGTCTTGGCCTTGGGTTGCACCATCGGGCAGGCCGTGACCGGCGCATCGACACTCGCGTTAGGTTCATTCATCGCATTTGCCGGAATTGTATTCGGCAGCGCACTGACCATGAAAGTGCAGTACTACAAAATGGTCTATGAAGGTGAAGCGACATTCGTTTCAGCGTTGATTACCAGTTTGGTGGAATTGCGTATGTTGCCTGCATCATTGCGGAAGCATGCAAAGGTTTGAAGCATCCGCCGCAGCACTGAAATGCAACCTTTGCAAGGACGTGCGCGGGTGGAAAAATCATATCGATGTGTAGGCGCTGCGTAGCACACGGAAGTGCGAAAGCGGCCTTGTCATTCCCGCGAAGTTCGGTATCATTGCAAACTCTTTTTTCCGCTTAGCGGGCCGTTAGCTCAGTCGGTAGAGCATCGGACTTTTAATCCGGTGGTCGAAGGTTCGATCCCTTCACGGCCCACCACTTTATTCCCCAGCAGCACCTCGGTTTGTTCTTTCATTGCGACGGCGAATTTAACGCACTGTCGAATTTGAAAAATCTTTTTGGTGCCGCAAATAAGAAAGGCCTGCTTGCGCAGGCCTTCCTAAATTTCAAAAAGTTAAACTGTTTTTTGGTCTTAGTGTTTAACCTTTCTTCTTCGCCGCTTTTTTCTTTGCGACTTTTTTTGTTGCTACCTTTTTCTTTGCGACTACTTTCTTCGTTGCTACTTTCTTCTTTGCTACTTTCTTTACTGCAGCTTTTTTCTTCGCAGCCATAATTTTCCTCCGATGGGTTTTACACAGTCACAATCGAGTATAGACAATAACAACAATTAGTCCATTCACGTTGATCACCAACCTTGGTGTATTGAGTTACGCTGTGAATTGTAGCGGCCGATGTATAGCGCACTTTAAAAAAATACAACGTGCGTGTGCATGTCGAGTCAGAGTGAAAATGAATTCTAGCAAGAAAAGTTTTACGAACGCGAAGCGAATTGTAAGTTGCGCGTGCAATCAATTAGAATGAGCACCCGTTGGAAAGTAGCAAAATATGCCTGAATTCCTGCACGAAATAGCACGCCGGCGAACATTTGCGATCATCTCGCATCCGGACGCAGGCAAAACAACGCTCACCGAAAAGTTGCTCTTGTACGGCGGCGCAATTCAACTTGCGGGCACCGTGAAGGGGCGCAAGGCGGCGCGTCATGCAACCTCTGACTGGATGGAAATTGAAAAGCAGCGTGGAATTTCCGTAACCAGTTCAGTCATGCAGTTTCCGTATCGCGATAAAATTATCAATTTACTCGACACACCCGGGCACGAAGATTTCTCGGAAGACACCTATCGCACACTCACCGCAGTCGATGCAGCGCTGATGGTGATCGACAGCGCGAAGGGAGTTGAAGAGCGAACCATCAAGTTGATGGATGTGTGCCGCATGCGCGATACCCCTATAATTACCTTCATAAACAAGCTAGACCGCGAAGGCCGCGAACCGATCGATCTGCTTGATGAAGTCGAACGCATCCTGAAAATTAAATGCGCACCGATCACCTGGCCGATGGGAATGGGCAAACGATTCAAAGGCGTATTCCATCTGGCCAATGATCGAATACATTTGTTCAGCTCAACGCACGGCGGAAAAATTAACACTGGTGAAGTCATCGACGGATTAAATAATCCGCGCCTTGATGAGCTGTATGAAAGTCTCGCGCAGGAATTTCGTCAGGAAGTCGAGTTAGTGCATGGTGCAAGTCACCGCTTCGATCTCAAAGAATTTCTCGCTGGACGTTTAACGCCTGTGTTCTTCGGCTCAGCGATTAATAATTTCGGCGTGCAGGAATTGCTCGACGCGTTTTCCGAATTTGCACCGCCGCCCACCGCACACGCCACCACCACGCGCGTCGTGCAGCCGAGTGAAGAAAACTTTACCGGCTTCGTCTTTAAAATCCAGGCCAACATGGATCCGCAACATCGTGATCGAATCGCGTTCCTGCGCGTGTGTTCCGGCACCTACACCAAGGGCATGAAATTGTTTCAGGTGCGCGATGCGCGCGAAGTGCGTATCGCAAGCGCCATAACCTTTATGGCCAGCGAACGTGAGCACACCGAGTTTGCATATCCAGGCGACATCATTGGTTTGCATAATCACGGCACTATTCAAATCGGCGAAACCTTTACGCAAGGCGAAGAGTTGAAGTTCACCGGCATCCCGCATTTTGCGCCGGAGCTGTTTCGGCGCGCCCGGTTACGTGATCCGTTGCGCGCCAAAGCGCTGCAAAAAGGCATCGAACAGCTCTGCGAAGAAGGTGCGTCGCAATTATTTCGGCCGTTCAACAGCAACGATCTCATCGTCGGCGCGGTCGGCATTTTGCAGTTCGATGTGGTTGCGTATCGCTTAAAACATGAATACAGCGTGGACTGCGTATTTGAAGCGGTAAACGTTTCGACCGCGCGCTGGATCAGTTGTGATAACGCAAAGAAGCTCGAAGAGTTCCGCACCAAGGCATTCGACAATCTAGCCTTGGATGGAAAAGGCGATCTAGTGTACATCGCACCCACCCGTGTGAACTTACAACTGACGATGGAGCGTTGGCCGGATGTAAAATTTCTTACCACGCGCGAGCACTAATTTATTGGCGTTGCCTCACGTACCCGTCTTACATGGGCCGTTGCCGCCGCTTCACCCGCATCGCTGTCGCCTCACATGAAGTTCACGTACCACTGCAAATGTCTATGGCTCGCCAGCGGCGTTGCCATCCCATCGTTGTCCGACACTGCAGCGTTGCAGATCAAGCCGTTTTCCACTTCACGCACTGCACTGCCGTTGTCAATTGCAGCGCGAGCTGCTTTTGTTGGAGCGCCGCCGCGCGCCAGGTGTAGATGTGTGGCATGTTCTTTTCGGTAGGAGTATTCAAATCCATGTGCAAAGCCAAGGTGCCATGAGTTTCCAGCATCGCTCGCATCGGGCGTTGTGGACCAATAGAAATTCGCAACCGTGTTTGGAAAGGAATTTGTATCAATGGTCGAGCGTGGATGGGGTCGTGTTGACGGCGGTGATATCGCCGCGTGCGTCACAATGGGGTGTTGCGCGGAGTGTCTGTTGGATGGCCGTGCATCGCCGGCGTAGGTGCCGCTTGCTGCACGTAGTCCGGTCCAGTGGTCTACCGCACATGACCATGTATCGCATCGTTGCGGATGCGCGCCAAACGTAACCAGCGAAATCAAGTTGTGTGTCTCTCGGGATCGCAACTTCAATCGCGCGTGCGCTCGTCGTCATGACCGTGATGACAGCGGTGAAGAGCGCGCTGCGGTTTTGTGATGCGCGGCCGAAACAAACGTCAAGTTACTGCATCTGTGGGTGTTACCGTGTTTAGCGGTGCGGCGGCGCGACTATATCTTAAAGGGTGAATCGCGTAGAATCTGCCGCACTACGAGCCAAGGAATGGACAGGAATTATTGGGCAATGTTTTATGCACGCTAAGGATGTACTTCACCAATTATTCGCACGCACCCAATTGTTGGAGCGCTTGCCGTGGCTCCTCGCAGCGTTACTCACCGCCGCCCTCTGTTTTCGCGCGGCCGAACTGACTTGGCGTGTCGCACCGTTCACCGAATTCGAAGAAACTATTCCACCTGAAGCTCCGGTAAGCACTGCGCAGATTGCACGGCCGGCGGAGATCAGCATCAGTCAATCAAGCTTGTACGGGCGCGTCGAAGTTGTGGTTGCGGCCAAAGTTGAAGAACAAATCGTGGTGCCGGAAACACGCTTGAATCTGACCTTATTAGGTGTGATTGCCTCGTCGGCCGTCGGCACCGCCAAGGCCATCATCAGCGATGCCTCCGGCAACGAAGAATTTTATTCCATTGGCATGCAAGTCCCCGGCGGTGCCTCACTCGAAGAAATTCACTCCGACTACGTGATGCTCAAGCGCAATAATCGCTTGGAGATTTTACGCTTGCCGGCAGATGAATCAATTGTGGGGCAGTCAGGCGGGGGCGGCATGGTCATGCCTCCGAGCAGCGCGCCGCAAGGGCGCCATGTGTTGCCACCTAGCGGCATGGGCGGCGACAACCGCAGCACCGGTGAAATGTTGCATGAATATCGTGACGCGCTGAATCAAGATCCCCAAAGCGTGATGGATCTGGTGCGCGCCGAGCCAGTGCGGGAAGGCGACAAGCTCATCGGTTATCGCATCAGCCCGGGTCGTGATCGGCAACTTCTGTCGCGCTTTGGTTTGCGCGCTGGCGACGTCGTGACCATGGTCAACGGAGTGCGACTGGATAATCCGGTCAAGGGCCTGGAAATAATTCAGAACTTGCAGACGGCAGGTCAGGTCAATATCGAAGTGATGCGCAACGGTGTGACGCAAGGCTTCTCGTTCGCCGTGCCGTAGAGCAATTAAATAATTCAGCAACTGATTGGAAGAGGAATGGTTGGAATGTCTATCGCAGCCCAAGTAAAACGTAGCGCCCGCATCGGCGCCTTGTTGTTGATGTCGGTGGTTGCCACATCCGCCGCCGCCGAGAGTGTCACTTTAAATCTGAAAGGCGCAGACATCGCCGCGCTGATCGGCACCGTGTCGGAGATCACCGGCAAAAATTTTATCGTCGATCCGCGCGTCAAAGGCAAGATCACTATCATCTCGTCGCGGCCGCTCGACAAAAAGGAAGTCTACGACGTGTTTCTGTCCGTGCTTGAGGTGCATGGCTTTTCCGCGATCCCGTACGGCAAGGTCACCAAAATTATTCCCGATGCTGACGCCAAGCATCACGCTGCACCGACCGCCTCGGAAAAAAATCCTGGCGTCGGCGACGAAATGGTGACGCGCGTAATTGAAGTCAAGAACGTCGCCGCGGCGCAACTGGTGCCCATTTTACGGCCGTTGGTTCCGCCGCAAGGCCACATGGCAGCGTACCCGCAATCCAATATGCTGATCATCTCGGATCGCGCCATCAACATCGAACGCATGATCGAAATCATTGCGCGTATCGACCAGCCCACCAGCGGCGAAGTCGAATTTGTTAAGCTGAATTACGCCGCCGCCTCCGATGTGGTGCGCGTGTTGAATACCTTGCAGCAACAAAGCAAAAAGGGCGACCCACAATCGCAGCAAGCAGCCCTGGTTGCAGACGAGCGCAGCAACAGCCTGCTGATCGGCGGTGATCGTGGCGACCGGTTGCAATTGCGCGCCATCATTGCTCACCTTGACACGCCAACCCAATCCGTCGGTGATACTCACGTGATTTATTTGCGCTACGCCAAGGCCAAGGATTTGGTGCCGGTGTTGACCGGAGTGCAAACCACGCAGGCGAAAGCCGCCAAGGCCGGTGGAGCACCGATCGGTGGTGCACCGCCGGGTGTGCCGGTACAAATGGGCGGCAGTATAGGAGCGGGAAGTGACATTTTCAATATCCAGGCCGACGAGAGCAGCAACGCACTGGTAATAACCGCACCGGCAGCGGTATTTCGTTCCTTGGAGTCGGTCATTCGTCAACTCGATGTGCGCCGTGCGCAAGTGTTGGTGGAAGCGATCATTGCGGAAGTTTCTAACAGTGTTAGTAATCAGCTCGGTGTGGACTGGGCAGTGTTGGATCGTGGGGCGGGAAATCGTCCGGCGGCCATTTCGAATTTCGGTAACGGCTTGACCAATGTGATCTCCGCCGGTGTGGCCGGCTCGGCTACCGGTTTTTCGCCCACGAGCGGAATTACCATGGGTCTGGGCCGTATTGTTAAAGATGGCATGAGCTTCGCCTCGGTGTTGCATGCATTGAAATCGGATGGCTCGACCAATGTATTGTCAACACCCAACATCGTCACGCTCGACAATGAAGAAGCGAGCATTTTTGTCGGTGACCAAGTGTCCGTGCCGACCGGGTCTTTCACCAGCACCGGCACCGGTGGTAGTGCGACCGCGACCAGTCCATTTACAACATTTGCTCCTGCCAAGGTGGGTATCGATCTCAAAGTGAAGCCGCAAATTAGCGAAGGCGACAGCATCAAACTCGATTTCGAACAGAAGGTGGAAAATTTCGACGCCAGCTCTCCAGGGGATCCGGGCAGCGCCAACATTAAAACTAATCTGCGCACGATGAAAACGACCGTGATGGTGGATAGTGGACAAGTTTTGGTACTCGGTGGTTTGATCAAAGACGACGTGAAGGACGGCAATTCGCGCGTGCCGTTGTTGGGCGATATTCCTTTTATCGGTGCGTTATTCCGCTCGAAAAGTACCTCCAAGACTAAAACCAATTTGATGGTGTTCCTGCGGCCCACGGTAATCCGCGATGTTGAAACCGGTATACGTGTCACCAACGGAAAGTATGATTTTATCCGTGGCAAACAAGCGGAGATGCGCGACAACGGCGTCGGCATGATTTCCGATCGAGAAATTCCAGTGCTGCCTGATTTAAAAGACTTTGTCGGCGTGCCACGCAAAGAAGACAAGAAAGAAGAAAAGAAAGAGAGTAGCGAACCGGTTGTGGCGCCAACATCTGTACCTGCTGCCGCGCCCGAACCTTCGCTCGTCACTCCACCTGCTGTTGCGCCCGACGCCCAGTAATATTGTCATGACCCAGGACTCAGAAATCCCCGAACGCGTGCCAGACGCGGCGGCACCGGCTCCCATATTGGAGCCGGTGCTTACCCCCGGTTCGGCGCGGCCTAAACACTTGCCCTTCGCGTACGCCAAACGCCACGGTGTGCTGGTGGATGCGATTCATGCCGATCATGTGAAGTTGCTATTCCGCAAAGGTGTGCCGATGCACACGTTTGCGGAAGTGCGGCGCTTTTTCGGCATGCCATTGCGCATGCAAATGATCGAGCCGGATCGTTTTGATTCTTTGCTGCAAAAAGCCTACGAAGGCGGCACCGGCGCCGCGCTGGACATGATGGGCGACATGGATGAAGAAGCAAATCTTGCCGAGATCGCGCAGGAACTCAACGAGCCGGAAGACTTACTGGAAAGCGCCGATGACGCGCCCATCATCCGTTTGATCAACGCGCTGTTGACGCAGGCGATCAAAGAGAACGCCTCCGACATTCATATCGAACCGTTCGAGTCGCGGCTGGTCGTGCGCTTTCGTGTCGACGGCATGTTGCGTGAAGTGCTGGAGCCACGGCGTGCATTGGCGTCGCTGATTTCCTCGCGCATCAAGGTCATGGCCAAGCTTGACATTGCCGAGAAGCGCCTGCCACAAGACGGCCGCATTTCGTTGCGTATCGCCGGGCGCGCCGTAGACGTGCGCGTGTCGACTATTCCTACCGGTCAGGGCGAGCGCGTGGTGTTGCGCTTGCTCGACAAGCAAGCCGGACGTTTGGTGCTCGAACAACTGGGCATGGAGCCCAATTGTTTGCGGCGCATCGACGCGCTGATTCATCGACCACACGGCATCATCCTGGTGACGGGCCCAACCGGCTCAGGAAAAACCACCACGCTGTATGCGGCGCTCGCGCGCATCAACAACAAGACGCGCAACATCATGACGGTCGAAGACCCGATTGAGTACTACATTGATGGCATCGGCCAGACTCAGGTCAACACCAAAGTAGAAATGACCTTCGCACGCGGCCTGCGCGCTATTTTGCGCCAGGATCCAGACGTCGTGATGGTGGGTGAAATTCGCGATGTTGAAACCGCGCAGATTGCCGTGCAAGCGAGCTTGACCGGCCACCTGGTATTGTCAACCTTGCACACCAACAGTGCCGTCGGTGCGGTAACACGCTTGCGCGACATGGGCGTGGAACCGTTCTTGCTTTCATCAACCTTGCTGGCGGTGGTTGCGCAGCGGCTGTTACGCAAGCTGTGTTCGCATTGTAAAAAGCCTTACGTAGCCAATGCCAAAGACTGCGCCGCGTTTGGCTTCGACGTGCAAAATCCCCCTACGCTCTATCATCCGGAAGGCTGCGCGCAGTGTAATTTTCACGGCTATTCCGGCCGCACCGGCATTTACGAATTAGTCGAGATCGACGACATCATTCGCGGCATGATCCACGACGGCTCTGGTGAACACGAGCTGGAAGCGCACGCGCGCAAAGCTACCGCCAGCATCGCCGACGACGGTGTGCGTTTGGTGTTAGAAGGCAGGACCGCGCTGGAAGAAGTGATGCGGGTAATTCGCGAAGGTTAGTGCTGTGAGTGCGTAAGTCAGGTTGCCGCGCCGCGGCTACCTGATATCTGTGGCCAGCAATTCAATCCAATGTTTCACCGGCACCCGCGCCTGTGTCGCCAAGTGCAACTGACAGCCAATGTTGGCTGTGGCGATCACCGTTGGTGCGCCGCTCTGCAACGCGCTTAGCTTGTCGGCGAGCAACCGTTGCGATAATTCTGCTTGCAGGATCGAGTAAGTTCCGGCTGAGCCACAACACAAGTGCGCGTCGGGGATGGGTGTCAACGTAAAGCCTAGCCGCAGCAATAGCTCTTCAACTTTTCCAGATAATTTCTGCCCGTGTTGCAGTGTGCACGGCGCGTGGAACGCGATGCGTTTGGCTGCCGGCCGCACGAGTTTTGATAAATCTTCTGCCGCGAGTACTTCGCACACGTCGCGCGCCAGCGCGCTCA
>Ga0137447_1000003_pt1 | contig 16311 bp, 13 predicted proteins | sample EasRivERMGT400_2_FD_104903 | JGI IMG/M metagenome (GOLD analysis project Ga0137447, IMG submission 104903) | Soil microbial communities from meander-bound floodplain in the East River, Colorado, USA - East River MetaG ERMGT400_2 | ecosystem: Environmental > Terrestrial > Soil > Floodplain ...
AGCGCCTGGTCCTTGAAGAGCTGGCCCGCAATGCCGGTGATGAAAACCATCGGAAAGAACACGGCGACCGAGGTCAGGGTTGCCGCGGTGATCGCGGTCGAGACCTCTCTGGTGCCGAGTTGCGCGGCGTCGAGCCGCGACAGCCCGCGCTCGCGATGGCGCACGATGTTTTCGAGCACGACCACCGCATTGTCCACCAGCATGCCGACCGCGAGCGCAATCCCGCCCAGCGACATGATGTTGAGCGACAGGTCGAAGGCGTACATCAACACGAAGGTGCCGATGACGGAGACCGGAATTGCGATACCCGTGATCATGGTCGCACGCGCGTCGCGCAGGAACAGGTACAGGACCAGGATCGCGAGGATGCCGCCGATCAAGGCGGCGTCGCGGACTTCGCCGATCGCCGAAGAGATGAACCGGGACTGGTCGTAAACCAGGCGCAACTCGCTGCCGGTCGGCAGCGACTTGCCGAGTTCGTCGATGCGCGTGCGGATCCCGGCCGCAAGTTGCACCGTGTTGGCATCGCCTTCCTTGTAGACGGCGAGTTCGACGGACTCGCGCCCGTCAACGCGTGTAATCGCCTCGCGATCCTTGTAGCCGCTGGTCACACTGGCGACATCGCGCAGATACACCGGTTTCCCGCCGACTGTCGCGATGATCGAATCGGCCATTTCCTGCACCGATGTGAACTCGTTCAGTGTCCGCACCAGGAAGCGTTGCGTGCCTTGTTCGAGCCGCCCGCCGGAAAGATTGACATTCTCCTCGCGCAGACGCCGCGCTATGGTCTCGATGGAGATATTGAGCTGGGCGAGCCTGCCCTGGTCCACGAAGATCTGGATCTCGTCTTCATAGCCGCCACTCACCTTGACCGCGGCGGAGCCGTCGACGGACTCGAGGTCGGGCTTCAGGCGGTCATCCGCGAAGCGGCGCAGCGACTTGAGCCGGTCCACCGTCCCGGCGTCACTGCCCGCGGCCTTGGCATGGTCCTGCGTGTCGACGAAGGCGAGGCGCATGACCGGCTCGGTGGACGGGTCAAACCGCAGCAGGATCGGCCGGCTTGCTTCGAGCGGCAGTTGCAGGAGGTCGATCTTCTCGCGCACGTCGATGCCTGCTAGATCCATATCCGTGCCCCAGGTAAACTCCAGGATCACGTCGGCCTGGCCGGCACGCGACACCGAACGGACCTGTCGTACATTTCGGATGATGCCGACGGCCTCTTCGATCGGCCGCGTGATCAGCGTCTCGAGCTCGAGTGGCGCGGCGCCTGGCAGGTCGGTGCGCACCGTCAGCGTGGGGTACGACAGGTCCGGGAGCAGGTTCAGCTTCAGGCGGGTGAGCGATACGAATCCGAACAGGATGACGGCGAGAGTCACCATCAGGATGGTTACGCGCCTCCGCGTGGCGAATTCTACGATCTGCATGCGCGTGCCTCCGCGCGGTCAGCCGGCCGCGACGGCGGGCTGGGTGCGCGCGGCGGGCCGTGCTGGCGTATTGACGATGCGGACCGTGGCACCTGGCTTGACCGCGGCCTGGCCCACGACCACGACCTGTTCGCCGTCCTTGAGGCCCGTGACGATCTCGACATAGGCGCCATTGGTCAGGCCGAGCTTCACGGACCGCTCGGCAGCCTTGCCGTCCTTGACGACGAAGACCTTGGGCGGGCCGTCGCCGTCCAGCAGTGCCGTGCGGGGAATCTGCAGCGCATCCAGCTTGCGCTCATAAACGAGTGCGACGCGGGCGAACATGCCCGGACGCAGCAGACCGCCGGTATCCGTGACGCGGACGCGCACCCCGAATGTCGCCGTCGTTGGGTCCACATACGGACTGATCAGGTCGACCTTGCCGGCAAACACGCGATCCGGCACCGCATCGAAACTGAGTTCGGCAACCTGATCCACGGACAGCTTGGCGAGTTCGCGCTCCGGCACGTTGATGCGCAGTATCAGCGAGTCCAGGTCCTCGACGACAAACAGTGCGCTGTCCGAGGTCGCTATGACGCCGCCTGCCGGCATCACGGTATTGCCAATCTTCACGCGTTCCGCGCGAATCGTGATCGTACCGCCAATCGGCGAGCGGATCTCCGTATAGGAGAGCTGCAGGCGCGCCAACTCCCACGACGCCTTGGCGGCCTCGAGTTCGTACTTGAGATTGTCGATCGAAACGGCGCTGATCAGGCCCTTGGCCTGCAATTCGGTATTGCGCGCATAGTCGCGTTCGAGCTTGCGCATCGTTGCCTCGGCGAGCGCAACTTGAAGCCGCATCTGGTCACCGTCGAGACGCACCAGCAGTTGGCCTTCACGGACGTGCTGGCCCTCGTCGACCAGGATTTGCCGGATTTCACCCTGGACTTTTGCCACCACGCCGGCCTTGCGCTCCGATTCGATCGGCGCAGTGCCGGTGTAGATAGCTGCCATTTCGGCACGCCGGGTGGCGGCCACTTCGACGGGAACAGCCGGCACCTCGTCTTTGGCATCCTTGCCCGCGTTATCGCCATTGGCCAGGTCGCAGGCCGCGAGCACCAGGGCTGCGGCGATCAGCATTGCCAGCAGCCAGATGCGCGCGGTATGTGTGACGTCGGCCTCGGTCCTGCAATTGCTGCGGGTCACGTGCGGTTCCTCCCGTTCAATTGTAGGCGATGTTACGGTCTCTTAGTGTTGTAGTCAAGTATAACAGCAAAGAGGGAAGCAACGCCCAAGTCGTTGAATATACTAGTAATCAGAATAATTAGCGCGGTTCGAGCGAGGTCAAGCGTTCCGACTCCTTGGGAGCCGGTAATTGCACCGCGTCGACCGCGATTTCGACGGCCTCATCGAGCACCGTGTCCGGCGCTTCGGCCTCGTCGAGTGCCGCGATGGTGGGGAGCGGTGCCAGGCTGTGCGCCACGCGCCGTGCATTTTCGCGCGCCAGTCGATCGGCTTCGAAGGCGTCGCGCTCGTCGCGGCGCTTGACGAGATTCAGCGAGACGTCGTGTTGGGTGCGCAGCCGTTCCAGCGCCTCGACATCGCCTTCCAGTGCGACGAAGTCGGGACTGTGGGCGATGCGCTGCTCGTGTTCCCGCGACAGCAACGGCAGCACGGGCATCGCGGCCTGTTCGGGTGTGAACTTGGCCGCGTCGATCCGATCCCAGGGCAGCGCGCTTTCCTGCGTGCTCTCGCCGAGATCGGCGGTGCTGAGCAGCGACGGCAGCGTGATATCGGGTTCCACGCCGCGATGCTGGGTACTGTCGCCGGTCACGCGGTAGTACTTGCCGATCGTGACGGTCAGTTGCCCGAAGCCAGCCTTCGGTCCGAGCGCGTAACGATCGAGCGGGTAGAGATTCTGGACCGATCCCTTGCCGTAGGTCTGCTGACCGACAACGAGCCCACGGTGATAGTCCTGGATGGCGCCCGCAAAGATCTCCGATGCGGACGCACTCGCGCGATTGACCAGCACGACCAGCGGGCCGTCCCAGGCGACGCCGGGCTCCGGATCATCGAGTACTTCGATGCGACCGTCTGTCTCGCGTAGCTGCACAACCGGCCCTCGTTCGACGAACAGCCCGACGAGGCCCGTGGCCTCCGACAGATGACCGCCGCCGTTATTGCGCAGATCGATGACCAGCGAGTCGATTCCTTCTTTGCGCAGTTCTTTTATCAGGCGGTGCACGTCGCGCGTCGTGCTGCGGTAATCCTCGTCACCTGCAACGCGGGCCTGGAAGTCCTGGTAAAAGCTCGGCACTTCGATGACACCGATCCTGAATTCGCGCTCGCCGCGGCGGATCTTGTGGACCTGCTTCTGCGCCGCCTGGCCCTCCAGCGTGACCTTGTTGCGGGTCAGCGCCAGGATCGTCTCCAGGCCGCCTGGATTGGCGCCAACCGGCAGGATTTGCAGCCTGACCACGGTTTTGACCGGGCCGCGGATCAGTTGTACGACGTCATCCAGGCGCCAGCCGACGACATCGACCAGTGGTCCGTCGTTGCCCTGGCCGACGGCAGTGATGCGGTCGCCAGCCTTCAGCTGGGTGGAAGCCGCGGCCGGGCCGCCCGGCAGGACATTCATGATCGTCACATTGTCATCGACCAGTTGCAGCGACGCGCCGATGCCCTCGTAGGACAGGCTCATCGCGATGTTGTATTCCTCGGAATTGCGCGGTGACAGGTAGTTGGAATGCGGATCGTAGACATGCGAGTACGCATTCATGAACGTCTCGAAGACGTCGTCCGCGGTGATTTGTTCGATGCGCTTGCCGACCCGCTCGTAACGCTTGTGCAGGATGTCACTGGCCTCCGGCCAGGTCTTGCCCGCCAGCACGAGCGACAGCGCGTCGTTCTTGACCCGCTTGCGCCAGAGTTCTTTCAACTCGCCTTCCGATGCCGGCCAGCCCACGTCGCTGCGGTCGAACCGGAAGCTTTCTTCGAGCGTGAAATCCGGTTCGGTATCGAGCAGCGCAATCGCGTGCCTCAGCACCTCGCGGTTACGCTGGCGATAGCGTGTGAAAATCTCGAAGGCGGGCGAGGCATTGGCATCCTTGATCGCCTCATCGAGCTGGTAGCGCAGGCGCTCGAATTCCGTGATGTCCGACGCAAGCAGGTAGCTGCGACTGCCATCCAGCGCCTCGAGGTAGCGTTCGAAGATCTGCGCGGACAGGTCGTCGTCGAGCGCGGCCTGCCGGTAGTGCTGCCGCTCGACTACCTCTGAGACCAGGCGCATGACGCGGCGATGGCGCTCGCTGGCGGCCAGTTCGCCGGACGAGGCAATTGCCGGGGCAACGGCGGCGGCGCGCTGCGCACCCGAGCCGCCGAGCGCAATGACGGCCGTGACCAGCAGTGCCGCCAGCACCAATTGGCGGAAGCGGGTCGAGACGGTCCTGGCGATCGGTGACTTCATGGGCTGTTAAACTGCCTTGTGCGGCCCCCGGCGGGCTGCAGCCAGGTTAAGAAGGTAGAGGCGCTACGCCGCCGTAGCAAGTACCGGCGTCACGCCGGCGAGGGTCTTGCCGATGGGTCCACTGGGCTTCCTGACCGGCGTCGTCCTGGGATCCGCTGCCTCGATCGCCCTGGTGCTCGCGATGGTGGTTGTCATATTCGCCCTGTCATCGGGTACGCAAGCGGCGATTGGCGCGGAATATCCCAGCCTGCTGGCCACCGCCGGCCTGTTTACCGTACTGGCCGGCATCGCGGGGGCCGCATTTGCGGGCCTGCAGCGGGAAAAACCGTGGCGGTGGCATGCACAGGCAATCATGTGGCTCACACTGGCGATGCTCGGCTGGCATTACTGGCCGCAAGGCAATGCCTGATCCAGGATTGAGACGGAATAGAGGGGGCGAGACGATGCGATTTGACCGACAAATGACGATTCTGTTCGCGGCGCTGGCTGCCGCCCTGGTATCGGGCACCGGCAACGCGGCCGACAAGGAATTCAAGCAGGCGGCCGCGGCGATCACCGAGTCAGGCTTTCGCACGCTGGTGCAGGACATTTCGGCGGATGAGCTGGAGGGCCGCGGGCCCGGCACGCCCGGCGAGCAGCGCACCATCGAGTACCTCGAGGATCAGTTCCTGGAAATGGGCCTGCAACCCGCCGCCGGCGGCAGCTTCCGCCAGGACGTCTCACTCGTGGAAATCACCGCCATCGACCCGCAGCTTTCATTCGCCAGGGGTGCGGGCGGCATGACGCTGGCATTCGGGGACGACATGGTGATCGGGACGCGGCGCGTGCGGCCGGAATCGTCGATCAAGGACAGCGAGGTCGTGTTCGTCGGCTACGGCATCGTCGCTCCCGAATTTGACTGGAACGACTACGCCGGCATCGACATGCATGGCAAGACCGCGCTGATCCTCGTGAATGACCCGGGTTTCGTGACCGGGGACGCGGCCCTGTTCCGCGGCAAGGCGCTGACCTACCACGGACGCTGGACCTACAAGTTCGAAGAGGCCGCGCGCCAGGGCGCGGCGGCGGCAATCATCGTCCACGATACTGCTCCGGCTGCCTATGACTGGCAGGTCGTCAGGAATGGCTGGTCGAGGCCGCAATTTTATCTCGATCGGCCCGACGGCAACGCAGGCCGCACAGCACTCGAGGGGTGGATCACCCATGACCGTGCGCGCCAGCTGATGGAGATGGCCGGGCTCGACCTTGATGCCATGCAGGCCGCGGCCGTGAAGCGTGGCTTTCATCCGGTGCCACTCGGCGTCACGGCGAGTGGCGGCGTGCGCAATGTGATCCGGCGCGCCAAGTCGCCCAATGTCGCGGGTGTCATGCCGGGCAAGGACCGGCCGGACGAATATGTCATCTATGTGGCGCACTGGGATCACCTGGGCCGCTCGCTGGCATTCTCCGGTGACCCGATCTTTAACGGTGCCGTGGACAATGCGACCGGTGTCGCCGGCATCCTGGCAATTGCGAAGGCTTTCCGGGAGATGCTGCTGGCCCCCTCGCGGTCCGTGATGTTTCTCGCCGTGACGGCCGAGGAATCCGGCCTGATCGGCTCCGAGCACTATGCGGAGCACCCGCTCGTTCCGCTGGAGAAGACAGCCGCCGTCATCAACATCGATGCGCTCAATCCCCTGGGGCGCGCGAAGGATGTGGAGGTCATCGGCTTCGGCGCGTCGGAACTCGAGGATCTGCTGTCGGCCGCCGCGAAGTCCCAGGGCCGTACACTGATGCAGGATCGCCGATCCGAGGCCGGCTATTTCTACCGCTCGGATCATTTCAATTTCGCCAAGGCCGGCGTGCCGGCGCTCTACATCAAATCGGGCACGACGCTACGCGATGGTCCACCGGGGGCAGGACTTGCGCTTTACGATGCGTATTACGCAGAGCGGTACCACAAGCCAGGCGATCAGTACGACGCGTCCTGGGACGTCAGCGGAACGATCGAAGACCTGAAGCTGCTGTACGTGGTCGGCGCCAAGGTCGCCAAGCAGAAGACCTGGCCACAGTGGTACGAGGGCAACGAGTTCCGCGCGGCCAGGGACGCCAGTGCCGCGAGCCGCGTGCCTGGAAAATAGTTCGGCTCAGGCCTGGCGCCGGAACGGCCGCGTCAGGATTCGAATGGCGGTGAATATCAGGTAGGGGCCGATGACAAGGAGCCAGGCCGATGGCTTTGCCGTGAATACGGCACCCATCAGGGAGCCGAGGAACGTCAGCAGCCCGCCTTCATAGGGCCCAAGCGTCAGGACCCCGGCGAGATAGATCAGGAAGGGCATCACCAGAAGCCCGAAGCCGAACAGCAATGCGAAGAAGCCGAGTTCCCGGCGCCAGAACGGCGACAGCCTGTTCAAGTACTTTGCAATCAAACTGCTTCCGGCCATCACGGCAAGTCTGACCCTGCCGCCGGCTTGCGGCAAGGTGGCTATACTGGCGCCCGTTCCGCTGGCCGGCAGGGGTATTGCACGCCAATGCGCAGATTGTGGTGGCCTGAGCCGCTGTACGAGATGAAGCCATATGGCGCGCTGACGCTCGGGGTGTTCGCTGTGCTGCTCGGCGCCGCGCGCAGCTGGGCGGCCGCGGTCTGGGACACGGGATTTGCGGTGGCGCTCGCGTTCGCCGTCGCAAGCATCGCCTACGCGACCGCGATCCTCAGGATGCGCCACGAGCACCGGCGCCGCAGCCGCTGGAATCGGGAGCGCCGGTACTGACGATGAAGCGACTGCGCTGTGCCGTGATCGGCGCCGGCTACCTGGGCCGCTTCCACGCCCAGAAATATTCGGCTATCCAGCATTGCGACCTGGTCGGTGTCGTCGATCCCGACGCCACTGCGCGCGAACGGATCGCGGCCGAACTCGGTGTCGCGGTGTTTGCCGACCACCGCGAACTGCTCGGCCGTACCGATGCGGCAAGCGTCGCGACGCCGACCGCGACGCATCATGCGATCGCACGGGATTTCCTGCGATCGGGCGCGCATGTGCTGGTCGAGAAGCCGATCACGGCGACCGAAGCCGAGGCCCGCGAACTCATCGCACTCGCGGCGGGTGGCGGTCGCGTGCTGCAGGTCGGCCACCTCGAACGCTTCAACCCCGTGATTCTTGCGATTGCGGATGAAATCGTGAATCCGCGCTTCATTGAATCGAACCGCCTGGCGCCATTCAAGCCGCGCGGCACGGATGTCAGCGTCGTTCTAGACCTGATGATCCATGACATCGACCTGATCCAGAATGTCGTGCATTCGCCGATCGCATCGATCGACGCAGCCGGTGGACCAGTGTTCACGAACGAGATCGACATCGCGAATGCGCGCATTCGCTTCGAGAATGGCTGTGTCGCCAACGTGACCGCGAGCCGCATCAGCATGAAATCGGAGCGCAAGCTCCGTGTCTTCCAGACCGACGCCTACCTGTCGATCGATCTCCAGCAGAAACTCCTGACCGTAGTCAGGCGTCCGGCCGTGATCGAGGAGGGGGTTCTGCCAAAGGTCGATGTCGAGGAACGCAGCTTCGAGCAGGGCGACGCCCTGCTGGCAGAGATCGAGTCCTTCCTCGACGCCATCGAGCAAGGCCGCCCGCCCGTCGTTTCGGGCGAGGACGGTCTGCGCGCACTGCTGACTGCGACCCGCATTGCGGAACTGGTCGCCTGACGCCCGTTATACTGACATCCGCATGCAACCGACCAATACCCGTGATCCCGACTACTACCACAAAGTGGTGGATTGCCAGTGGGCCTGCCCGGCGCATACCGACGTACCCGAGTACTTACGGCTGATCGCGCTCGGAAAATATTCCGATGCCTACATGGTGAATCGCGAATCCAATGTTTTTCCGGGCATCCTGGGACGTGTCTGCGACCGGCCCTGCGAACCCGCCTGCCGGCGCGGCAGGGTCGAGGAGAAACCGGTCGCGATCTGTCGCTCGAAGCGTGTCGCGGCGGATCTGCGCGACGACATCACGCCGAGGCTGCCAAAAGCGCCGGCGAAGAAAAACGGCAAGCGGGTCGCCTGCATCGGCGCCGGCCCGGCGACGCTCACTGTCGCCAACGACCTGCTGCCGATCGGCTACGAGGTTGTGATTTTCGAGCAATACGCCATTGCTGGCGGCCTGATGCGCACGAATATCCCGTCATTCCGGCTGCCTGCGAAGGTGCTCGACGAGGAGATCGGCTACGTCATCGGCATGGGCGCAGACCTGCGCCTGGGCTCGCCCGTAGCGAGCATGCGCAAGTTGCTCGACCAGGGCGGTTTTGATGCCGTGTTTGTCGGCACCGGTGCGCCAAAAGGGAAGGAATTGAAGCTACCGGGCCGCAATGATACGGATCGCATCCATATCGGCATTGCCTGGCTCGAGTCGGTCGCTTTCGAGCATGTGGACAAGATCGGCGAGCGGGTGCTGATCATCGGTGTCGGCAATACCGCAATGGATTGTTGCCGCACATCACTGCGGCTCGGCGCGAAAAGCGTCAAGGTGATGGCGCGCAAGCCGCGCGGCTTTTTCAAGGCCTCCGAATGGGAACTCGAGGACGCCGAGGAGGAAAATGTCGAGATCATCGTCAATCATGCACCGAAGACGTTTGTCGTTGCAGACGGAAAATTGCAGGGCATGAACTTCGAGCGTATCGAGTACGTGATGGATGGAACCGATATCAAGGACCAGCGCGTGGTCGAGGAGGTGTTCATCCCCTGCGACGACGTGATCCTCGCAATCGGCCAGGAGAATGCCTTCCCCTGGGTCGAGCGCGATCTCGGCATCGAATTCGACAAGTGGGACGTCCCGAAGATCGACAAGGCCAGCTACCAGTCGACACGCCCGGGCGTGTTCTTCGGCGGCGACGCCGCATTCGGCCCGAAGAACATCATCTGGGCAGTCGAACACGGGCACCAGGCGGCGATTTCGATCCACAAGCACTGCGTCGGCACGCCGCTCGATGAGCGGATGCCGCGCGGCGTCAATCTGCAGAGCCGAAAGGTCGGCATGAACGAATGGTCCTACAAGAACGACTACGACGCTTCGGCGCGGCGGCTGATGCCGCATGTCAGCCTGAAGGATCGCTTCAAGCGCCTGAATATCGAGGTCGAGCTCGGATTCGATGCCGGGCGCGCAGCGGAGGAAGTCTCGCGCTGCCTGAATTGCGACATCCAGACCGTGTTCCACGCAAGCCTTTGTATCGAGTGCGACGCCTGCATCGACATCTGCCCGACTGACTGCCTGACGATCACGGCGAATGGCGACGAGCAGGATGTCGTCACGCGCCTGAAGGCGCCACGCCTGAATCCGGATCAGCCGTTGTTCGTCTCGGGGCCCTTGAAGCAGACGAGTCGCGTGATGATCAAGGACGAGGACCTGTGCGTGCATTGCGGTCTGTGCGCGGAGCGCTGCCCGACGGATGCCTGGGAAATGCAGAAGTCCTGGATCAAGATCCCCTATGCCGAGGATGAGGCCAGATGCCAGAGCGAGCCAGCGCTTCGCCGCGCGTAAACGATTTTTCGGTCAAATTCGCGACCGTCAACGGATCGGGATCCACCAGCGCAAATTCGCTGGTCATGAAAGCGATCTTCCGGATGGGCGTGCCGGTCGTCAGCAAGAACTACTTCCCGTCGAACATCCAGGGTCTGCCTACCTGGTACGAAATTCGCGTGACACGCGACGGTTGGCGGGCGCGCGCCGGAAGCGTGGACATCATGGTGGCAATGAACGCAGAAACTTATTCGAGCGACGTGCGCGAGGTCTGCGCCGGGGGCTGCCTGATCTACGACTCAACCTGGCCGAGCAACACGCTGCTGGCACGCGACGACATCAAGACCTTCGGCGTCCCGTTTGCACAGCTGTGCAACGAGAATTTCGAAGGCGCGCGGGCCCGTACGCTGATGAAAAACATCATGTACGCGGGCGCGCTCGCAGCACTCATCGATCTCGACCTCGAGGTCATCCGCACGCTGCTGGCAGAGACCTTCGCGAAGAAGCCGGCGCTCGTCGAATCGAACATGAAGGCGATCGAGATCGGCTATCGCTATGCGAAGGAGAAATTCGCCTGTCCGCTGGCGACGCGGATCGAGCGCATGAATGCCACGGCCGGCCACATCATGATCGACGGCAACACCGCGGCGGCGCTCGGCTGCCTCTATGCCGGCGCAACCGTGGGCGCCTGGTACCCGATCACGCCATCCACCTCATTGATGGATGCATTCCGTTCACTGTGCGCGCGCCACCGGGTGGATCCAAAGACCGGCAAGAACGACTACGTGATCGTGCAGGCCGAGGACGAGCTGGCGGCGATCGGTATCGTGATCGGAGCCTCGTGGAATGGCGTACGGGCCTTCACGCCGACGAGCGGCCCTGGCATCTCGCTGATGGAAGAGTTCCTCGGACTCGCGTATTACGCTGAGGTGCCGGCCGTCATATTCGATGTGCAGCGCGTAGGACCCTCGACCGGCATGCCGACGCGCACGCAGCAATGCGACCTGTTGGCCTGTGCCTACGCCTCGCACGGCGATACCCGCCACGTGATGCTGTTCCCGGATTCTCCGGAAGAATGCTTTCAGATGGCCGTCAAGGCCTTTGACCTGGCAGAACGCCTGCAGACACCCGTGTTCGCCCTGCGCAATCTCGATATCGGCATGCATGACTGGAAGGCACCGGATTTCAAGCGGGACGACAGTTACCAGCCGGACCGCGGCAAGATGCTGAGCGACGAGCAGGTCGCGGGCCTCAGCAAGTTCCACCGCTACCTGGACCCGGACGGCGACGGCATCCCGTATCGCACGCTGCCGGGCGTCAGCCCAAAGGCGGCCTACTTCACGCGTGGCTCCGGTCACAACCGCTTCGGTGTGTACACCGAGGATTCGGCGGAATACCAGGACGTCATGGATCGCCTGACGCGAAAGTTCGCCACTGCGGCGCGGCTCGTGCCTCCCGCGATCGTCGAATCCCGCGGTGCGTCGGCTGGCATCGTGAGCCTGGGTTCCTGCGACGCGCCGGTGCGCGAGGCGCTGGCGATCCTGCGCCGCTCCGGGACCGCGATCGACTACCTGCGCGTGCGCGGCTTCCCATTCGGAGCGGAAGTCGAGGAATTCCTGGCCACGCACCAGGCCATTTTCGTCGTCGAGCAGAATCGTGACGCGCAACTGCGCTCGCTGCTGACGCTCGAGACCGCCGTGGACAAGAAGAAGCTGCGTTCCATCCTGCATTACAATGGCCTGCCGATGCCGGCAGTCTGCATCGTGGATGGCATCAATTCGGCAATGGCAACGGGAGTCGCGGCATGAGTTTCATCAGCAAGCCGAAGGTCGCGAATCCGAGCCTGCCGTCAAATGAGCTTGGCCTGAACAGGCGCGACTACGAAGGCAGCATGTCCACTCTTTGCGCGGGCTGCGGGCACGACTCGGTGACAGCCGCGATCGTGCAGGCCGCTTATGAGCTGGCGCTGCCGCCGCAGAGTGTCGTCAAGCTTTCGGGAATCGGTTGTTCGTCGAAGACGACGGCCTATTTCGTCGCGGGCGCCCATGGCTTCAACGCCGTGCACGGCCGCATGCCGTCCATCGCGACCGGCGCCAACGCCGCCAATCGCAATCTTCGTTACATCGGTGTCTCGGGCGACGGCGACTCGCTGTCCATCGGTGTCGGCCAGCTCGCGCACGTGATCCGGCGCAATCTCGACATGGTCTACATCCTCGAGAACAACGGTGTCTACGGACTGACCAAGGGCCAGTTCTCGGCGTCGGCCGATATTGGCACGAAGTCGAAGAAGGGCGAGGCAAACGAACAGGAACCGATCGACCCGGTGCTGCTCGCGCTCGCATTGGGTGCTTCATTTGTTGCGCGCAGCTTTTCCGGCGACAAGGAACAGTTGGTGCCGTTGATCAAGGCGGGCCTTTCGCACAGCGGCTTCGCAATCATCGACGTGCTGTCGCCGTGCGTGACCTTCAATGACCACGAGGGCTCGACCAAGAGTTATGCCTACGTGCGCGAGCATTCGGAGGCGCCGATCGCCGCGGATTACGTCGCGCCACAGCGCGAGATCAGTGTCAGCTATGCGCCGGGCGAATTGCTGCCGGTCACCATGCACGATGGCAGCAGCGTGCTGCTTCGCAAGCTCGACCCGGATTACGACCCGACCGATCGCGCGCAGGCAGCCGCCTACGTGCAGGAACGCGCCATGCGCAACGAATACGTGACCGGCCTGATATACGTTGACCAGAAGCGCCGCGATTTCCATGCGCGGGCCAATACGACCGATGCGGCTCTCAACAGCGTGCCATTCGAGCGCCTGTGTCCGGGCGCCGCGAAACTCCCCAGGATCCTCGCGTCATTCCGCTGACGGGCGGCAGTCGAGGACATTCAGCGCGCCGGGCTGCAGCGTCAGTGTTACCGGCGTCGATCCAAAGTCCTGTCCGTCGATTTCGACGCCGCAGGCGGGTGTAGCGCGAATCGTCACGGATCGACAGCGCACCATCTGCACGGCCGGATCGGTCTCCAACCGGCCGTTGAAGAGTTTCGGCAGGCGACGCAGGGCTCCCATGATCGACATCGTTTCGACCAGGGCCAGGTCAAAGAATCCGTCATCGACTTGCGCCCCGGGCGCCAGACGCATCCCGGCACCGTAATAGAGACCGTTCGCCGCGAGCGCAATCAGGTAGCGCCCGGATCGCAACCGCCCATCGATTGACACTTCGAATTGCGGCGCCTTGTAACGCATCAATGCGCGCGCGAGCCCGATGAGATAGGCGAGGGCTCGCGGGCCACCGCGGGGCGTGAGGCGCAGTGCTTCCGCATTGATGCCGGCGCCAGCATTGTTGTGGAATGCCAGTCGTCGCGCTGCGTTGCCTGCAATTGCAGGCACCTCTGCGATGCCGAGATCGACGCGACGGCTCCAGCCGCGTGTCATTGCCTTTGCCAACAGTTCCGGGTCGTCGGGCACCTGCATCGTACGCGCCCAGTCATTGCCGGTGCCGAGTGGCGCCACCGCCGCGAGCAGTTTTTCGAGCGGCACCTCCTGCTGCGCAAAGAGGCCATTGACGAGTTCGTTGAATGATCCGTCGCCGCCGAGTGCCATCAGCCGGCGGTGGCCGCTCGCGATCGCCTGCTGCGCCAACTGGAAGGCGTGGCCTGCCCGGGATGTAACCGCACAATCATGCGGGATGCCATGCCTGGTAAGCGCATCAGCAAGCTGCGGCCAGCGGCGTCGCGCCCGGCCGCCACCGGATACCGGGTTGACGATGATGAACCAGCGCGAAGTATCAGGCATGGCAGCAATAATGCGTGACTCTGGAGCGGCTGTGAATGCGGGGCCATAATGACCTCAAATGACTGATTCAATCGCCCCTGTCAGCTACCAGCTCGCAAAACGCGACCCCAAGGCCTTCGTGAAGCACTTTGCCGGCAGCTTCGAGCGCTATGGCTTTGCCGTCGTCTGTGATCACGAACTGCCTCCGGCGCTGATCAGCGGCTGCCTGAATCGCTTCAAGCAGTTCTTCGCGCTGCCAGGGGAGGAAAAGCTCCGCTATCGCATCCCGGGCATTGGCGGCGCACGAGGTCTCACGCCTTTTGGCGTCGAGACTGCGAAAGGCGCGACCCATTACGACCTCAAGGAGTTCTGGCAGATCGGCCGCGAGCTGCCACCCGGACATCGCTACCGGTCGTCGATGCCGGACAATATCTGGATTCCCGGCGATCCGGGATTCAAGCGCGCAGCGCTCGATCTCTGGGAGTCATTCGACCACATGGGCCGCAAGCTGCTTGAGGCCATTGCCGTGTACCTCGGCCTGCCGCAGCACTGGTTCGACGACAAGGTCGGAGAGGGCAACAGCGTGCTGCGCGTGATTCACTACCCGCCGCTGAAGGAAGACTCGACCGGGGTCCGTGCCGGTGCCCACGAGGACATCAACGTAATCACACTGCTGCTCGGAGCCGAGGAGGGCGGGCTCGAGGTTCTGGATCGCAACGGGCGCTGGCTGGCGATCAATCCACCACCCGGCATGCTGGTCTGCAATGTCGGCGACATGCTGCAGCGATCGACCAATCACGTGCTGCCGTCCACGACGCATCGAGTCGTCAACCCGGTCGGCGCGCGCGTCAATTTCCCGCGTTATTCGATGCCTTTCTTCCTGCATTACAATTCAGACTATCCGATCACGAGCCTGCCGGGCTGCATCACGCCGGATCGCCCGAACCGGTATCCGGAGCCGATCCTCGCAGATGACTACCTGCGCGAGCGGCTGCGCGAAATCAACTTACTCTGATAGGGGCGGCGCGCGGCCTTGGCCAAGCTTTATTTCTACTACTCGACGATGAATGCGGGGAAATCCACGTCCCTGCTGCAGTCGAGCCACAACTACCGCGAGCGCGGCATGCGCACGCTGGTTTACACGGCCAAGCTCGACCAGCGCGGCGGCGGCAAGGTCCATTCGCGCATCGGTCTCACCAGCGAAGCGCTGCATTTTGATCAGGGCAGCGATCTATATGCCGAGATATCCGGCGAGCATGCCGGCCAGGTCGTCAGTTGCGTACTGCTCGACGAAGCGCAATTCCTGTCGCGGGCCCAGGTTGAACAGCTCGCTGTGATCGTGGATCGCTTGTCCATACCGGTGCTGTGCTACGGATTGCGCACCGATTTCCGTGGGGAGCTGTTTCCGGGCAGCGCGCGGCTGCTGGCGCTTGCCGACGAACTGTCAGAACTGAAGACCATCTGCCATTGCGGGCGCAAGGCGACGATGGTCGTGCGCGTTGGCACCGACGGTGCGGTCGAACGTGACGGCGCACAGGTCGAGATTGGCGGCAACGAGCGCTATATGTCGTTGTGCAGGCGACACTTCTTCGAGGCAAGCGGACGCCGCGGCGACCCTCAGTGAGGGCGACATTGGTCACCCGTTGCGCCAAAGGGCTGATACTGCTGATGCTCTGGACGCCATCGGCGTGGCCGGCCGATAGCCCGCCTGACGACGATGAAGACAATTCCTGCCGTGGCGAACTCCCGACGGATGCGGAGGCACTGGACGCAATGCGGGCTGGCCTGCAGCGCGGTGTGTGTAGCACCGCCCGATTCGTGGACCGGTTGTTCGGCGCTGAGCATGAATATTCCGAGTTCGAGGACGACAGCAACGGCCGCGTGGGCGCCACGCTGGGCTGGAATGAGCAGGACGGCGCCAATCTGGACGGGCGCTTCCGCGTAAGCGTGACGCTGCCGGCCCTCAATGAACGCCTCAATGCAACGATTGGGCGCGCCAGCAGCGACGAATTCGTCGCCGACCAGGCCTCCGGCATCGGTCCACTGGGTGGCTCATTCTCGGACGACGACCCCCCCGAGTGGTTTGCCGGGATCGGGTACCGCGTTCACCGCGCTCGCGACAGCCGCTTCGATCTTGGAGCCGGCGTCCAGCTCGAGTCGCCACTCAATCCCTACGTCAAT
>Ga0137447_1000004_pt1 | contig 14740 bp, 20 predicted proteins | sample EasRivERMGT400_2_FD_104903 | JGI IMG/M metagenome (GOLD analysis project Ga0137447, IMG submission 104903) | Soil microbial communities from meander-bound floodplain in the East River, Colorado, USA - East River MetaG ERMGT400_2 | ecosystem: Environmental > Terrestrial > Soil > Floodplain ...
AAAACTCAAAGCCAAAGAACAAACTTTGATCGGTTGCCTCCATACCGAATCAACTAACCCAGGAACTTTGCCGGCGAGTTCGGTGCAAGCAACAATAACGATCACGTACTCAGCATTTTGGATTCCGCGATCTGGAAGCACCTCTTTTCGATTTATCACACGGAAGAACCAAGAAAATGCTCTGTTGTGGTTTCCTGACGCCTTGGCTAAACCGCAATGATGCACCTAACATTACGTTCGAGCGGGACGCGCCAAAAGCGGCGCGCCCCTCAACTTTACGTTAGCCAACATGCCCATCGCCCCAGATATCCTTGCAAATAGCGTTCGAGAAGTCTTTCTCGTGCCGCCCAGCTTCGACAAATCTGTTGCCACGCTTATCGAGCGAGTTGAGCTACTGCCCACCCGTCGCAAGGAGATTGCGCAGGCATTTCTCGAAAACCTAAATGGAGTGATTCGCACACTCAGCATTCCTTTTACCTATACCTATTCACAGGTTCATAGTCTCCATTGGCAACGATTTTTAATGGCAGAGCGCATTCGCGCTCGCTCATTGCCAAACGAAAATGAACGGGAAAGCGCCGCCCGCTCAAATGCGAAAAGTAAGTTTGAAGCATTTCTCGCCGAGGAAAATGGCCTCAAAGTGGCGGATGAAGTGCTTGGTCGATTAGCTGACCTCAAAGAAGAGACTGATTCTCTTGCTGCCGCAAGAGAGTTGACTCGACAGGGTGTCGTGCTGATATGGAGTGCCTTTGAAGTTTTGGCGCGCGACATCTTTGTCGATCTACTCAATGAACATCCTTCCTTGGCAGACCGACTGCTAGCTCATGCAGCCGGTCGTAAACGCTTCACGGTTGAAAAGGTCGATTGGCAAACCCTGAGTAGTTTTGGTTTTAACATTTCATCGAGTCTCGGTACGCTGTTGGCTCAACGAGCTGACCTTGACGACATTCAAACAATTCGTGACGCCTTCGGCGCACTCTTTCCAACTGCGGCCAAGTGCAACCAAAGTCTCGCCGACTCTCGCCTCTGGCATCTATTCCAGATGCGAAATCTCATCGTGCATCGCCGTGGTGTCGTGGATCAACACTACATCGAGAAGACAGGAACCACATTGCCAATCGGTACGCATATGTGGGTCACTCCGGCAGAAATCGAGGACTTCTTTGGCGCTGTAGTCGCTGCCGGAGAGGAAATCGTTGGTGAGGTCACAAATGTCGGCTAACCTAACATTCGAGAGGGACAGGCCAGAAGCGGCCTGCCCCTCAATTTAACGTTAGGTGCCTTAATGAACGTTCCTCACTTTATGAAGCTCGCACCCCGCGAATTCGAAGAGCTTGTTGCGTCACTCTTTGAAGCAGAAGGGTATGACGTCAGCGTAACTCCAGCGACTCGCGATGGTGGTGTCGACATCTTCGTTGAGCGTAATAACCGACTGGGGCTTCCAGATCAATGGATCGTTGAATGTAAGCGTTACAGTGAAGATAGGCCGGTAGGCGTTGAACAGGTAAGGCAACTTGTTGGGGTTCGCCATGTACTGAACGCTCGAAACGCGGTGCTCGTGACATCTTCAAGGTTTACAAAGGACGCTCAGCGTGTTGCGGAGATTTCTGGTGTCCAACTTGTTGACCAAGAACGTCTAATGTCGTGGGTAAAAAACTACCCCCAAAAGCCAGCAGACATTGCCGAACCGACCAAACGATTCCAATCGGTCTTCATCAGTCATAGTCATCAAGACCACGATTTTGTTGCCAAGTTAAATCAGGCCCTAAGGGAGCGTGACATTCGCACATGGTTTAGCCCAGAAGAGATTCGTCCAGGCTCTAAGCTCAGCGAAAGCATCTTCTCTGCAATTGACTCATTCGATAGGTTGATAGTTGTTCTTTCGGAACACAGCATGAGCAGTCAATGGGTCAATTCTGAACTGCACCGTGCCTATCAACGCCAGCGGAGTGAAAAGCAGAACATTCTCTTCCCTATCAGCATAGTTCCATATGCCAAAGTGAAAGAATGGCGCTCCTTTGATTCAGACTCGGGGAAAGATATTGCTGTGGAGCTACGCGAGTATCTAATTCCGTGCATTGATGACTGGACCGACAATACAAAATTCTCCGCGTTCGTTGACGCAATCGCGAAAGGGCTAGCCACAGATGTATAAGGCACCTAACCCGACATTCAACCCGGACTCCGCAAAAGCGCGGAGCCGGTTAATTTCACGTTGGGCATACAAATCATCATCGTGATTTACTCATACCGAAAAGCTGAACAAGCCCAGAAAGAAAACATCTTCAAATTGTATTGCTTGGTAATGCGCGACTACATTTCCAAAATATGGGGTTGGGACGACCAGTGGCAAGAAAACGATTTTTCTTCTCACTTTGATCCAGAAGGCATTACGTTGGTACACAAAGAGCAAGAGTTAGCTGGGTATTCACATGTCGAAAATCGGGGTGACCAGATATTCATAAGAATGATCGTTGTTCATCCGCGTCACCAGCACAAGGGTATCGGCAGCAGGCTGCTTGAGTCTGTTATTGCGGAGGGCAAGGAGCAATCCAAGGGCATCGGATTGGAGGTATTCAAAATCAATCATGAGGCAATGAAATTTTATGAAAGGTATGGCTTTAATGTTGAAGATGAAACTTCCAGTAGTTACGTCATGGGTATGATGCCCAACCCAACATTCGAGAGGGACTGCGCAAAAGCGCGCAGCCCCTCAATTTAACGTTATGCCTCAACACTGAAATAGGATCATCGCTAGATCGTGTCCACAATCCAATCCTACATAGCCACAGACATTTGCTCTTTGCTGAATGCCGTAGTCGCTGCGACTCAACACTTTGATCACCGGACCCTCTGGTGGAGAGGTCATGCTTCAATTGATTGGAAAGTACACCCATCTCTCTATCACAAGGGCATGGCAGCGAACGAGGCGAACATGGCGGTGCGATTCCGCAACTACGCGAAAGTGAGGCACCAAGAAGTTCCAGATATTCGCGACGGACCCGCGTGGCTATTTCTGATGCAGCACTATGGTTTACCTACGAGACTATTGGATTGGACGCAGTCTCCGTTGATAGCAGCACACTTCATTGTGCGGGAGCTAGAATCTATCGAGAAAGATGGGGTGGTTTGGGGGTTACAACCAACACTATTAAACAAGTATCAAGCTGAGTCAGAAACTATTCTTGGTATTGGAAACAAGATAGTACAACCAATATTCGCAGACGCTTGGAAGGGTGCATCAAGCGCACCTGAGAGTGCCAAAGTGTTAGCGATAACTGCTCAACACATTGATGTGCGGCAGATGGTGCAATCATCTGAGTTCACGCTGCATGGAACTCCACATCCAATTGAAGAGCTCCAAAATGCTGATCGCTTTGTCGTGCAAATTAAAATACCAAGTGCTGCGAAGCGCGGCATTCAGCAATCGCTTAACTTACTTCATATTAAGGATTCCTACTTGTTTCCAGATCTGGAACATTTGGCGAAGGAGCTACAACAATCTCAGTACTTCTCGCCTTAGGGATACGCTATGAACGAAATGCAAGCGCAAAGGCATAACATGTCGTTCGAGAGGGACGCGCCAAAAGCGGCGCGCCCCTCAACTTTACGTTAGGCCTTCACAAGGAGATCAACGAGTGAACTATCAACTTGCTACTGTCGGAGGGCTAACCGTTCTTGCTCTCTTTGCTCACGTCTTTGGGGGCATTCGCCAATCACTCAGTGTCGAGCCCGCCAAACTGACTGATAAAGAAAAGTTGGCAAACTTTGAAACACTTGACCGTAATTGGGTTCAGTCAATGTGTGCATTCCAGTTGGTCACGGTTGACCTTCTCGCCCTGTCTGCCTTGTTGTTCTTCCTTGCCTTCACTGACGTTTTCGTACAAAAGCAACTATTGGGTTTCGCGCTTGCAGCGTTCTATTTTTTGTGGGGCTGTTCGTGGCTTGTGCAGCTTTTTACCCTGAAACGAAAAGCAACAGACTATCTGTTGCTCGGCCACTGGGTTTTCTGGTTCGGCTGTTCCGCCCTCATTTACTGGGGTTCGCTTTCCCTGTGAAACAGGAGCGGCCTAACATGGCGTTCGAGAGGGACGCGCCAAAAGCGGCGCGCCCCTCAACTTTACGTTGGGCATCAAGGCCGGCCTCGTTGCAGATCTGTTAGCATTTATGCTAACCTTTTACCATGACGTACAGAATCGAATATTTCCACGAGCGAGTTCTTGCTGAAGTCGAGTCGTGGCCTGTCGATATATTGGCCGACTACGCTCGTTTGACTGAACTACTTGTAGAGCACGGCCCGAATCTGCGCATGCCTCATTCGAAGGCACTGGGCGAAGGTCTTTTTGAGTTGAGGCCGCGTGGAAAGGCAGGAATTGGTCGCTCCTTTTTCTGCTTTCTTTTGGGCAAACGCATTGTTGTGGTTCATGCCTTCATCAAAAAGACTCAGCAAACACCAGAGCACGATCTAAAGCTCGCGCGCAAGCGCGTCAAGGAGTTGAAAAATGGCTAATCTCAAGTACAAACCGGTTGCTCACGACCACAAAGAGTTTCTGGCTAAGGCTAAAACTCGAAAAGGCTTTTCTGAAGCATACGAGGCGCTTGAGCTTGAGTATCGGGTCGCAAGTCAAATGCTCAAGGCACGTGCTCGCGCAGGTCTGACACAGGACGCAGTGGCGGAGCGTATGGGCACAACGAAAAGTGCCGTATCCAGGCTTGAGTCCGCAGGGAAACATGCTCCTTCACTCGAAACTCTTAAGCGTTATGCTCAAGCGGTCGGTTGTGAACTTCAAGTACGCTTGGTCAAACTTAAGGAAGCTTGATGCCCAACCCCGCGTTCAACACGGACCTTCGGGTCGCTGCGCGCCCCTTGTCCGGTTAACGCGAACGTTAGGCGTACATCACATCGCATTTGGAGGAAAAAATGCCATATATCTGTAGCTCTCCTGATTCATTCGTGGGGCAGAAGGCTGGCTCTGGCCAGTGTGTTGAATTTGTTCGCGCGTGTGCCAATGCGTCACCGTCTTCGTTATGGAGGCAAGGTGAAAAAGTCAAAGGCAATAGCTCAATTAGACGTGGCACCGCCATTGCTACGTTTAACGCACATGGGTTATACGCAAATAACTCTACTGGCAACCACGCCGCAATTTACGACAGCCAAGATTCCACCGGCATATGGGTATATGACCAGTGGGTAAAACAAGGCGCGGTTCAAAAGAGACAAATTTCTTTCCGAGGAAGCGGGAGTGCAAGCAATGACGGCGATGCATTCTATGTGGTCGAATAAATTTACCTACCAACACCTAGGGGGCCACTTCATGGAGTGTTACGCAAAGATGATGCTACTGACGGTAGGCATCACACTTGGTTCTGCGGGCTCTGCTTTTGCAGGAGACGCTCTCTGCCCAAAGTCTATTTCTGTAAAGCAGAAAATCACATCCCTCCCTTCATCCTGGGAAGCATTCCCCGAGATACTTCCTTACCAACTTAAATCGGTATCCTTTTTTGAAGGGCATCCGAAAAATAGAGTCGCGTTGGTCAACGATAATTCTGAAATTGTTGATGGTAAAAACGAAATCGCAACGTGGAATTTTATTAGCAGCACGAAAGGTTATTGGGTCGAGTGTATTTACGACCAGACAAGCATTGCCTTAACCAAGCGCCTTGCCGAAATTGTGTCGCAATGCCGCGTGATATACGAGCGCAATGTAACTATCAGTGGCGTACAGCTAATACGAGAAATTGCATGCAAGTAGAAAAATCGCCTAACCGCGCGTTCAACACGGACCTTCGGGTCGCTGCGCGCCCCTCGGCCGCTTAACTAAACGTTGGGGCTCTCCACGCCCACACTTTTGTATGGCTTAATCTATGGCCATTATCCCAAGGTCTGCTATGATCCAAACATGGCAAAAACGCACTTCGAGTGGGACGAAAATAAGAATTCTGAGAATTTAAGGAAGCACGGCGTCCCATTCGAGCTGGCGCAATATGCGTTTGCTGATCCAAAGCGTGTTATTGCCGAAGACCTTGAGCATAGTCAGACAGAAAAACGCTACTACTGCTTTGGGAAAGTGGGTGCTTAAATTCTCACGGTTCGGTTTACCTATCGCAACGGAGCCATTCGGCTCATCGGCGCAGGTTATTTGCGAAGAGGCAGGAAAATCTATGAAGAGCAAACTTAAATATTCTGACGAACCCATTGGTAAGTTGCGTGTAGTTAATGACTTTCTTCCCCCACCAGAAGATTTGGTGTTCAAAGAAGAAAACGTCAAAGTAACCATGTCTCTCAGCCGAGCCAGCGTCAACTTCTTCAAGAATGAAGCGAAAAAAAATCACACGTCGTACCAGTTAATGATTCGCAAGCTGGTTGATATTTATGCGTCTCAATTCAGCAAGCCCCTAACAACGCGTTCAAGCGGACGCGGCAAAAAGCGCCGCGCCGCTTAACTCCAACGTCTGCGCCGGGCATGGCGCGTTACTTCATAGGTGGAAGTCCAATTCTCAAACGGTACGAAAAATGGAGAGACATCGCAGCACTATCTGGCCCACCGGGACTACGCCTAATTAAAGGGTTTCATGATGAAGCTCTCTCAGGCGAATGGCGCGGTTTTCGCTCTTCCAGAATTGGGCTTCAGTGGCGCGTGATTTACCGCATTGATACTGATCACGTTCTGTTTCAGGTTGCATCCATAGCAGCGCATGATTATCGGAGACCATAAAATGAAAGAGTATCGCCCTGCTAAAAAACGCATTTCTGTTTCGGTCGGTGAGTGAGTCGGTTCGTATTCTCCGCGAGCTTCAAGAATTAAGTAAAAATCAACTCGCTGAACTTTGCGGAATTCCCCAAGCCACCATTTCAGCCATTGAAAATGACCGTGTTCGGCTGGGTGTTGAGCGGGCAAAAACTTTGGCCACAGCACTTAAGTGTCATCCCGGTGTCCTGGCGTTTCCTGGCTGGACGCTTCCAAACGAAGTTGCTGCATAACACATATGAGGCCCCCGCCAGTCAACAGACGAAGATGGCACCGGCGACGTGACCCTGGCCAACTCGACGGATGATGAGATATTCAGAGGCATCACCCCCAGCGGACGGGTGACTTACGCAAGGATCGTTGGCACCCAATCCGACCTCTACAGCGTCAACGCCGACGGCACCGGTACCGTGGCCGTCGCCAACTCGACGGATACTGAAACCTTCAGCGGCGTAACCCCTGGCGGACGGGTGATTTACGAGAGGAGCGTCGGCGGCCAAGCTGAACTCTATAGCGTCAACGCCGACGGCACTGGCACGGCGGTTCTCGCCAACACGATAAGCAATGAATCTTACAGCGGGAGTTTTTAACGCATTGACGCGTAAATTGGGCCAGGTATTGATAATACAAACCTGCTGGCGGCATCATTGATGTGCGGGTGAACGGCGCGTGTACATAGCGGCGCGCATTGTGGTGCTATCGGGTCGTTACGTGACATTACGCTTTTTACGCATGGATCCGAGCCCGTGTGCCGAGCAAGTCGTATTCGCGGGCTTGGCGGTATCGCAAGAAATGGCGTTGAACACACCGCAAGACATAACCCCCACTCCATCCCCGGAAGCCACGAATTTGCCTGCCAGATGGCCATGTATCGTGGCAGGCTGATCGCGCGTTGAAGTTGCGCCGTCCGCATCGTCACGCGATGTTCCGAGCAAGATAGGCTAAATAACGCTCGTGCATGTACTTATTCAAAGTTTTGACCCAGCACGCAATTTCATCCCGTCCGATTAGCTAACATATCTCTGAATTGTGCGAATGTTGTTCGAAGTGACGTCCATTCTTTTTCGTATCGACGGGCCACGAAATGCTTTGACGGTATTCGGTCTAACGCGGATTCAAAACCATGAGTCCGTTTAACGCGACAGCGCAGTGGGTGTGTCGCAAGAAAACTTATCAGGAGATAGCGTATGTGCGGTTCACGTTTGTCGTTGTCAGCGTTGTTGCTGGCGTTGATTGGTTTTGCGGTTGTTCCAAGTGTGAGTAATGCGTACCAATCGTACTATGGGAACATTTGTTTAGGTTGCCACACCCCTGCGCCGGTAACGTGCAATGGCTGTCATGGTCATGGGACGCATGGCACATCAGCAAAAAGCGCTATGAATCTGGCCGCGACGACGGACAAGACCAGCTATGTAGTCGGCGACGATATTTCCGTGACCCTGACGGGCGGCTACAAACCGGCGGGTTGGGTAGCAGGTTGGGTGCGCGTTAACGTGTATGCCAGCAACGGTACTTTGCTGGTCAGTAACAGTCCCGAGTGTCCGCACAATGCAACGAGCTACGCTGCCACCTGTGATTTGCCTGTGACCTTGAAGGCGCGCGCAGTCGCGGGTATGACGAATTTGTATGTAGGGTGGATGGGGCACGAAAACGACACATCCGGCGCGAGCACCGGAGCAGCAATCACCACCGCTATCGGAGTCGGAAAGCGCGCCGCAGCGCAGCTACAGCATATTGAAGAAGTGGTGCTTACCAGCACGTTCAGCGTAGCGGAGGCTGCACCCGCGAGCTCGTCCGGCGGTGGCGGTTCGTTCGACTGGTTGCTTCTTTCCGGTTTGATGGGCATGTCCTTCCTGCGCCGTAAAGCAGCACGTTAACGATCTAACGTCTTGGTGGGCTGGAGTGCGAAACAAGGAGGTTTCGCAGAAAAGAAAAGGCGCCCGAGTGGGCGTCTTTTTGTTACTGCAACCGAAACAGCCGGCTGTTTTTTCCAAGCTGCGCTTTCAAAAACTCCATCTGATCGGCAAGTATCTTTCGATTTGTCAAAACCAGATACTCCGCCCAGTTGGGAATAAAGGGTACCGCGATCAGCGGCATTTTTGCTTGTTCCGGAGTGCGTCCACCTTTGCGCGCGTTGCAGTCACGGCAGGCGGTGACCAGGTTTGACCAAGTGTTTTTGCCGCCCTGATGCAGCGGTGTGACATGGTCGCGTGTGAGGTGTTTTACGGGATGGCGTTCGCCGCAGTACAGGCAGAGCTGGCTGTCACGCAAGAACAGCTCGCGGTTGGAAAGCGGGGGTACCGCATTGGCGAGTGCGGGGTAGTGTCCGTTGCCCTTGACGGCAACGATGGAGTTGATGGAAATGCTCGAGCGCTCACCGGTCAGGCGCGAGGTGCCGCCATACAGCGTGAACTCGGTCTGGCCGAGCGTCCACGCGATTTTATCTTTGTAGTAAAGACAGACTGCTTCTTGCCAGCTGCTCCAACCGACCGGCCGGCCTGCAACGTCGAGCCTGAGAATCAGTGGGCTCGCTACTTTCATGCGTTACCTCCTGTCGACCTCTCTTTATCTGTTTCGACGCGGCTGACACAATGCTTGAGTTCGCGGCATCTTGTTGGGTGCGCTAAATGCGACGCGCTTACTTAAATTCGTAGTGTTTGCTCACTGCCTCATGAATCTGCCAAGTGCATATCATGCCCTTCGGAAAAATCACCAGATCACCCGCTTCAATTTTAACCGGCACACCGTCTTGCGGTGTGATCGTCGCCGCACCGTCGAGTAAGTAACATACTTCGGCTTTGTCGTAAGTCCACGCAAACGTCGAGACTTCTTTATTCCACACGGGCCAATCATACACGCCCATGATGTCGAGTTTGGCGGGCGAGGCATGGTGTTCAACGCTGATGTCATCCACGGAATTTTCCAGTTGCACGAGTGTCGTAAATCTACGGGTAAGCGCCGCGCGATTCAAGTCTCTTGCCTTGTATGCGTGGGACGGTTATGGTTTTTAACGCAGAAATTCCCGAACACCAACGGACCCAATCAATACCTATGTCACAGCAACAAGCCATCGCGCTGTTACGCGCACATATTAATCATCGCATTCTGGGCCAGCAGGAATTTGTCGAGCGCTTGCTGATCGCGTTGCTCGCCGACGGTCACTTGCTGGTGGAAGGCGCGCCCGGGTTGGCCAAGACCACCGCCATCAAAGAATTAAGTGCCGGGTTAGAAGGCGATTTCCATCGCATTCAATTCACGCCGGATTTATTGCCGGGCGATGTCACGGGCACTGAAATTTACCGGCCGCAAGATGGGTCGTTCGCATTTCAGCACGGGCCGATTTTCCACAACCTGTTGCTGGCCGACGAAATCAATCGCGCGCCCGCCAAAGTACAGTCCGCGTTGCTCGAAGCCATGGCCGAGCGCCAGGTCACGGTCGGTAGTAAAACCTATCCGTTGCCGAAGTTGTTTATGGTCATGGCGACGCAAAATCCCATTGAGCAGGAAGGCACTTACCCGTTGCCGGAAGCGCAGCTTGACCGTTTTCTGATGCACTTGCGCATCAGCTACCCGGATGCTGTCGCTGAGCTTGCGATTCTGAAATTAGCGCGCGCGCAGGCCAAACGCAGCGCGCACACACTGGAAAAAATGCGCCCGCTGGTGTCGCAGGACGTTTTATTCAAAGCGCGCGATGAGGTGCTGGATTTACACGTCGCGCCGCTGCTCGAAGATTACATCGTGCATTTGGTGGTGGCGACACGTGACCCCAGTGCCTACGGTGCGGATTTAAAATCCTGGGTGAACTACGGCGCCAGCCCGCGTGCCACGATTGCATTGGACCGTTGCGCCAAGGCGCACGCCTGGCTGAATAATCGAGATTATGTATCGCCGGCCGATATTCACGCTGTGGCGCACGACGTGCTGCGGCACCGCATTTTGCTGACCTTCAGTGCTGAAGCCAGCGGCATCACCAGCGATAAATTCATCACCGAGTTGATCGCGCGCGTGCCGGTTCCGTAGTTCCACGCGGCATTCATATGAAAGGCATCCACATCTCGCTCGACGAATTAATTCAGGCGCGGCTACTCGCCCAGCGCCTGCGGTTGGCGGTGCGCGAGACGGCGCGAGCGCCGCGTGGTGGCGCGCATCTGTCGCGCTTTCGCGGGCGCGGCATCGACTTCGAAGAAGTGCGTGTGTATCAACCCGGCGATGACATTCGCTCGATGGATTGGCGTGTTACGGCGCGCACTGGACGCCCGCATGCGAAGGTGTTTCGCGAGGAGCGCGAGCGCCCGGTGTTGTTCGCAGTGGACCTGGGCGCGAGCATGCAATTCGGCACGCGCGTCGCATTCAAGTCGGTGACTGCGGCCAAAGTCGCGGCCTTTTGGGCCTGGTGTGCTGCGCGGCATGGTGATCGCGTCGGCGGTGTGTTGCAGCGCGCGCACGACAGCGTTGAATACAAGCCACGTGTTGGACATCCTGGCGTGTTACGTCTGTTAAGCGCGCTGGCTGAGCCGGCTGTATTGTCAACCTCGGCTCCCGAGCAGGGTGTTGCGCAAATGTTGCAGCGTCTGCGCTCGGTGGCGCATCCCGGCAGCCTGATCATATGGATCAGCGATTTTCATGGATTGAACGCAACGCATGAAGCCGCCTTGAATGAATTGCGGCGCCACAGCGAGCTGGTCGCCGTGCAGATTTACGATGACTTAGAAGCGCAATTGCCGCCGCCCGGACGTTACAGCGTCAGCGATGGTCGCCAAACGCTGGACTTTGACGCGGCTGATCCGGCCCTGCGCAGCGCCTACCAGCAACGCTTCGCACAACGTACGCAGGAACTGCAAATAATGTTGAATGCGCTCTCGATCCGCTTGCTGCGTATCGCGACCCATGACGACACCTACGCTGTGCTCAGTCGCGAGTTGCGCACGATGTATGGGCGATAAATTGGTGCAGCACCAACGCTTGCGTATCAAAATTGTAAAGACCCTGGCGTTGCGATCTGGGGCGCCCATGCCGCCAGCACCAAGGAAGGGATGCTGCGTTTTCGTATTTGCTGGAAGTACCGCCTAATGGCCGCCCCTACTGAACTATTGAATACCTTGCGCGATATTCATGCGCCGCCGCCCGTGTCGTGGTGGCCACCGGCACCCGGCTGGTGGCTGTTGCTTGCGTTGGCGTTTATCGCGTTGTGGGTAGGTTGGTGGGCGTGGCGCGCACGACCCTGGCGTCGTCAAGCGCTGCGGGAATTGCAGGAACTGGAGCTGGAATTTGGCGTGACCGGTGATGCCGCAAACTGTGTTGCGCACGTGTCGGTGTTGTTGCGGCGGGTGGCGTTGAGCGTGCGCACGCCAGCATCGGCCGCCGCGTTAACCGGCGATGCCTGGCTAAAATATCTGGATCAAACCGGCCGTATGCAGCAGTTCCATACCGGCATCGGGCGAGCATTGATCACCGCACCGTATGCGCGTGCAGAAAGCGTCGACGTGCCGCTGCTCATCGAGTTGGCGCGGCGCTGGGTGAAGAGAGTCGCATGATTCAATTTGCGTGGAGCTGGATGTTTTTGTTACTGCCGCTGCCTTTGTTGGTGAGGTTGTTGTGGCCGTCGGCGCGTGCCGTACGCGACGTCTCGCTGACCGTTCCGTTTTATGCAGCGTTTGCGACGTTGGCGGCTCCGCCAATGCGTGCGGGCGGTGCCTGGTGGCGAGTGGCTGGCTTGTTTCTTGTTTGGTTGCTAGTGCTGGTTGCCGCTGCACGCCCACAACGTTTGGGAGATGTTGATAGCTTGCCCGTGACGGGTCGTGACTTAATGTTGGCGGTGGATTTGTCCGGCAGCATGGAAATGCCAGATCTGGAATTGAATGGAAAACAGGCGACGCGTTTACAGGTGGTGCAAGCCGTGGCGGGCGATTTTATTGCTCGGCGTGCCGGTGATCGGGTGGGCCTGATCTTGTTCGGTAAACGCGCCTACGTGCAAACACCGCTTACTTTCGATCGCGCCACCACGCGCGCCATGCTCGACGAAGCCGAGATCGGTTTGGCCGGCAAAGAAACCGCGATCGGCGACGCGATCGCGGTGGCCATTAAACATCTGCGCGATGTGCCGCAAGCCAGCCGTGTGCTGGTGTTACTCACCGACGGCGCAAACACTGCGGGTGAGCTGACGCCGGCGCAAGCGGCAGGACTGGCCGCGCAATATCACGTGCGCATTTACACCATCGGCGTCGGTGCCGACACCATGGACGTAGGCGCGCTGATGGGCGGGCAATCATTCAACGGTTTAACGCGCAAGCGCATGATTAACCCGTCCGCCGATCTCGATGAGAAATTGCTCAAACACATTGCCGATCGCACCGGCGGGCGCTATTTCCGCGCCCGTGACAGCGCGGGGCTTGAAGACGTCTATCGCGCCTTGGACCAGCTTGAACCGAGCGCACGCGCGGACGAAATTATTCGCCCGGTGGCGGAGCTTTACTATTGGCCTTTAGCAGCGGGATTTGGTGTTGGAATGGCGCTGGCGGGTTGGCGCGTTACGCGCCAACGTGTAACCGCAGGTGCAATGTCATGATCACGACCCTGTGGCACAACTTTCATTTTATTCGCCCGTTCTGGTTGCTGGCGCTGGTTCCGGTGTTGTGGTTGCTGTGGAGTTTGACGCGCGACCGCTTAGTGCCTGGCGCGTGGTCGCGTGTCGTTGATGCGCATCTGTTGCAGCATCTGGTGCGCGGTACCGGCCAGCGCGCAAGTGTCGCGATGTATTGGCTGTTGGCGGCGGCGTGGATTATTGCTGTGTTGGCCCTGGCGGGCCCGAGCTGGTCGAAATTACCGCAAGCCGTTTACCGCGCACAAGGCGCTCGCGTTTTGGTGTTGAGTCTTGCGCCCACCATGGATGCGCGTGATGTTGCCCCGTCGCGCCTGGCGCGTGCACGGCTCAAGGTGCTGGACCTGTTAGCGCGGCAGGGCGAAGGTCAAATCGCGCTGATTGCGTATGCGGCCGAGCCGTATGTCGTCGCCCCGCTAACTGAAGACGGCAAAACAATTGCGGCGATGGTGCCGGTATTGACTACGGATCTCATGCCAGTGGCCGGTGCGCAACTCGGCACCGCCTTGCAAAAAGCGCACGAGTTACTGACGCAGGCTGGCGTACCGCAAGGTGACGTCATCGTGATCGCCGACAGTGCCGGCGATGCCTCTGCCTCCCGTGTCGCCGCAGAACTACGCAGCGCCGGGCACCGCCTGTCGGTACTGGCGGTGGGGACCAGCGATGGGGTTCCGGTCACGGCGCCAGGTCGTGGCTATTTAAAAGATGCGTCGGGCGCCATCATCATTGCAAAGCTCGAACTACAGCCGTTGCAGAACTTGGCGCGTGTGGGCGGTGGCAATTTTGCCAAGCTGGGTGCGGATGATTCCGATTTGGAGCAGGTGCTGGGCCCGCCATCCACCACGCGCTCGACCGAACACGCCCGCCGTATCGACGGCAGCAGTGAACGCTGGCGTGACGAAGGACCGTGGCTGGTGTTGATATTATTGCCGCTGGTGGCCTTGTTGTTTCGCCGTGGCTGGTGGGTGGCAATGGTCGCTGCGCTGTTGGTTGCGCAGCCCGAGGTGTCGTACGCGTTTGAATTTTCCGATCTGTGGTTGCGCCGTGAGCAGCAGGCACAGCGTGCATTACAGGTGCAAGATTATCCACGTGCCGCGCAACTGTTTGATGACGCGCAGCACAAGGGTGAAGCCCAGTATCGCGCGCAGCTCTACGACGAAGCGGCCGCCTCGTTTGCGCAGGACAAATCCGCAGACGCGCATTACAACCACGGCAACGCACTGGCGAAGGCCGGGAAGCTGGACGACGCGTTGGCAGCGTATCAGGAAGCGCTACGCGTGTTCCCGAATCATCAAGATGCACGCTTCAACAAAGCGCTGGTCGAAAAAATGTTGGAGCGACAACCGCCGCAATCGCCAGACGAAAATCAGCAACAGCAACAGCAACAGCAACA
>Ga0137447_1000005_pt1 | contig 14201 bp, 20 predicted proteins | sample EasRivERMGT400_2_FD_104903 | JGI IMG/M metagenome (GOLD analysis project Ga0137447, IMG submission 104903) | Soil microbial communities from meander-bound floodplain in the East River, Colorado, USA - East River MetaG ERMGT400_2 | ecosystem: Environmental > Terrestrial > Soil > Floodplain ...
GAGAAATTTGTCGTTCTTGGCGGCCCGCTGGGCTCTCGCGCGGAAGTACTGCTCGTCATCGATGCCCCAACCGAGGAAGCGGTCCGGGCGCGTCTTAGCCTCGACCCCTGGAGCAAGTCGCACATCCTGGAGATTGGTGGCATCGAGCCGTGGACGATCATGCTCGACGGCAGGAGACATCAGTGACCGGCAAGTACGCAACCAGCCTTCTTGCAATCGCCCTCGCCTGCCCGGTCATGGCGAATTCCGCCGTCGCGACCGAGCCCACGGGCGGACCGCGCGCGGGCCCAAGCCGGACGCAGGAGCTCTACGACGAGATTGCGGCAATGGATACCAGGCTGTTCGCCGCCGTATTCGATACCTGCGACATCGCGACGCTTGCAACATTGGTCACGGACGACTTCGAGTTTTTTCACGACAAGGACGGGCTCTCGTCCACGTCCGGCGCGCAGTTCGTGAAGGCGATTGAGGGAACCTGCGGGCGCCAGAAGACCGGCGAGGACTATCGTGCGCGGCGCGAACTCGTGCCCGGCAGCATGCAGGCCTATCCGCTGAACAACTACGGCGCGATCCAGGTGGGAAGGCACCGCTTCTACCAGCTGCTGCCGGGCGAGCCGGAGAAACTGGTCGAAGTCTCCCAGTTCACTAATGTGTGGAAGAAGGATGCGACCGGCTGGAAGCTCGCGCGCGTGCTGAGCTACGACCACAAACTCACGGATTAGAAGAGCATGGCCGATGACATCCGCTGACGGTTTTCCCGTTTTTGGCGGCTGCGACTGCCGCAGCATCCGCTATCGCATGGACACGCGTCCGCTCTTTGTGCACTGCTGCCACTGTCGCTGGTGCCAGCGCGAGAGCGGCGCGTCGTTTGCGCTGAACGCGATGATCGAAACCGACCGGATGTCGCTCCTCGCGGGTGAACCCGAGATCGTGGACACGCCCTCGGAGAGCGGGCGCGGCCAGAAGATCGCACGCTGTCCGAAGTGCCGCATCGCGGTCTGGAGCAACTATTCCGGCGCGGGCCCTGCCGTACGCTTTGTGCGGGTCGGCACGCTGGACGAACCGGACCGCCTGCCGCCCGATATCCACATCTTCACGGTCACCAAGCAGCCGTGGGTCGTATTGCCGGCTGGCACGCCAGCGGTGCCCGAGTATTACGACAGGAAGCAGTACTGGCCGAAGGAGAGCCTCGTGCGGCGCGAGGCGCTGCTCGCCAGGATTGCGGCTCAACAGGGGAAAACATGAGCGAGCCGCGCGCGGCGCAGGCGGTCATGGGCAAGAGCCGGCTGGAGGCGTTCAGCGACGGCGTGCTCGCCATCATCATCACGATCATGGTGCTGGAACTGAAGGTGCCGCACGGCAACGACATCAAGGTGCTGGCGCCGCTGTGGCCGGTGCTGCTCGCCTATGCGTTGAGCTTCCTGTACCTCGGCATCTACTGGAACAACCATCACCATATGCTGCACACAGTGCACAAGGTGACCGGTTCCATCCTGTGGGCGAATCTGCATTTGCTGTTCTGGTTGTCACTGTTTCCGTTCACGACGGCCTGGATGAGCGAGAACCACTTCGCTGCGGGACCCGCCGCCCTCTATGGCTTCGTGCTGCTGATGGCGGCGATCGCCTACTGGACACTGCAGCAGCTGATCATCGCCTCCCAGGGCCCGCAGTCCCTGTTGAAGAAGGCGATCAAGGGCGACTGGAAGGGAAAACTCTCGCCGGTCCTCTATGCCATCGCGATTGCGGTCGCATTCCGGATGGAGTGGCTGGCGCTCGCGATCTACATCCTGGTCGCCCTGATCTGGCTGGTCCCCGACCGACGCATCGAGCGCGCGCTCGCCGGCGGCGACTCCTAGGCCCGGCATCGCCTCGATCGGGTAAGATGCCGCGCAAATGCAGGCGCTCCGCCCACTGCTGTTCGCTGGTCTCGGCGGCTTCATCGGCTCCGCTGGCCGCTACCTGATCGGCGGCTGGGTGCATGGACTCATGCCGATGACCTTCTTTCCGATCGGCACGCTCGTGGTCAATGTCTCCGGCTGCCTGATGATCGGCCTGCTCGGCGGCCTGATCGAGGTACGGCAGTTGTTCGGGCCGGACCTGCGCGTATTTCTCCTGATTGGCGTGCTGGGCGGCTTCACGACGTTCTCGAGCTTCGCCTATGAAACGCTGGCGCTCGCGCGCGACGCGGAATTCGCGCGCGCACTGCTTAATGTCGCCGCGCAGGTCGTGCTGGGCCTCGGCGCCGCGTGGCTCGGCTATGCCTGGGTAAGGAACTGAAGCCATGATTCTCCCGCGCGAAGGACACCTGCTGCGGATCTTCATCGGCGAGTCCGACCGCTTTGAGGGCAGGACGCTCTATGAATGGATCGTGCGCAAGGCGCGCGAGCAGGGCCTCGCTGGTGCCACGGTGCTGCGCGGTCTCGGCGGTTTCGGCGCACACAGCCGGCTGCACACCGCCAAGGTGCTGCGCCTCTCGGCGGACCTGCCGATTGTCATCGAGATCGTGGACACGATCCAGAAGATCGAGGCCTTCCTGCCGATCATCGACGGCGTCGTCAAGGAAGGCATGGCGACGCTCGAGAAAGTGGATATCCGTTTCTACCGGAGCGGCCCGGAGGCCAAGTGATCCGCCCTGCCACGCCGGCCGACGCGCCGCGCATCGCCGAGATCTACAACCACCATGTCTGCGAGACCGTGGTCACGTTCGAGGAGCAGCCGGTCTCCGATACGGAAATGGCGCGGCGCATCGCGGAGACGACTGCCGAATATCCCTGGCTCGTATCGGAGATCGATGGATTGATCGCCGGGTACGCCTATGCGTCCACCTGGAAGCGTCGTTCCGCTTACCGCTTCGCCGCCGAGAGCACAATTTACATGGCGACGCCGTTTGTCGGCCGCGGCCTGGCATTGGAGCTGTATCGCGCGTTGATCGCCGAGATGCGCTCCCGAAGCCTGCATTGCGCGATCGCCGGGATCTCGCTTCCAAACCTGGCAAGTGTTGCGCTGCATGAAAAGCTCGGGTTCAGGCCCATCGGCCAATTCCGGGAAGTCGGCTGGAAATTCGGCGAATGGGTGGACGTGGGTTACTGGGAACTTGTGCTTTGAGGGTGGGCAGGCACGTGCGTACGACCACGATTGCACTGACACTCCTGCTGATGGCGGCGCCCGCTTGCCGGGCGCAGGACCCGCCGCCACGCCAGGATAGCGGCGCTCCGATTGTGTTCGTCTGCGAACACGGCTCGGTGAAAAGCCTGATCGCCGCTTCGCTCTTCGACCGGACCGCCGCGCAGCGCGGACTGCCGTTTCGTGCCGTCTCGCGCGGCGTCAATCCGGAGCAGCAGGTACCGCCGTGGATTGCCGCGGCCTTGCGCGAGGACGGCTTTGAGGTCGAGGGTTTCCGCCCGCAAGGACTGGCGTCGGAGGATGTTTTGCATGCGAGACAGGTGATCGCGATCGGCGTCGATCTCGCAACTCACGCGACCGAGGCGCGTGCTCCAATCCAGTCGTGGGACGATGTGCCGGCTGCGAGCGTTGATTACGCCGCGGCGCGCGCGGCGCTTCAGCACCACATCGACGCTCTTCTCGATGAGCTGCAGGAAGCGGAGAAAGCCCCATGACTCAAGAGTCGATGCTCTTCGTGGCGGCGCTACTGACTTTCGCGGTCGGCCTCGCCCATTCGGTGCTCGGCGAGAGATTTGTTTTGATGCGGCTGTTTCGCCGCACGGAGCTGCCGAAGCTCTTCGGTGAAACGGCCTTCACGGCCCGTACTCTTCGATTCGCGTGGCATTTGACGACGCTCGCCTGGTGGGGCATTGGCGCCATGCTCGTGCTCGCTTCGCGCGGCCTGCTGTCCACCGGCAATACGCTGCGCGTGATCGCCTTCACGATGGCGGTCACGGCGCTCACCATCCTCGTCGCCTCGCGCGGTCGGCATCTGGCCTGGCCGGTTTTTCTCGCCATTGGGTTACTGTCGTTGTGGGCCGCGGATTGACGGAGGAATTCCAACTCATCCCATGCGAAGCGGACGGCTTCCCGGCCGATCGCGCCCTCGTGCTTCCCGTCTTCGCGCACCAGTCCTGCGAAATGTCACGGGTCTGGTACGGAAAAGTCGGCTACATCCCGCCCTGGATCGGCTATCTCTCGGTCATCGAGGGCGGTGTCGTGGGTGGCGGTGGCTTCAAGGCGCCGCCGCACGAGCACCGGGTGGAAATCGCCTATTTCACGGCGCCAGAGTTCGAGGGCCTCGGTCATGCGACCCGCACCGCGCGCGCCCTGATCGAGATCGCGAGACAGGCGGAGCCGGCACTTTTGATTGCAGCGCAGACGCTGCCGGAAGAGAATGCCTCGACCTCGATCCTTCGCAAACTTGGCTTCCGTCTGCATGGCAGCATTCATCATCCGGAAGACGGCGAAATATGGGAATGGCGGCTATGAACGACTCCATGTCGAAAAGCATCACGATCCTCGGCGGCTGCCTGCTGGTCGGGCTGGTGGCGCTCGGCTGGCTCCTCGGCCACGCCGCACTCGAGGTCAAGGCGCTGGAGCGGATGGTCGTGGTCAAGGGACTCTCGGAGCGCGAGGTGCCCGCCGACATCGCGATCTGGCCGCTCACATTCCAGGAAGCGAACGCCGAGCTGAATGGCATTTTCGAGGCGATCCAGCGCAAGAACGCGCTGATCACCGAATTTCTGGTCGCTCACGGCATCCCGAAGGGGGAAATCACCGTCGCGCCACCGGCCGTCACCGACCTGTATGCACAGAGTTACGGCGACAAGAGCCACATCCTGTTTCGCTACACCGGCAGTTCCACGGTGACCGTCTATTCGAACAAGATCGATGCGGTACGCGCAGCGATGCAGGATGTCATTTCGCTCGGCAAGAAAGGCGTTGCGCTCGCGGGCGAAGGCTACCAGGGCCAGACGCAGTTTGTGTTTTCCGGCCTCTCCGCCCTGAAGCCCGACATGATCGAGGAAGCGACCAAGAACGCGCGTTCGGTTGCCGAGAAATTCGCGGCAGATTCGGACAGTCGCCTCGGCAAGATCCGCTCCGCGCAGCAGGGGCAGTTCTCCATCGAGAATCGCGACAGCACGACGCCGCACATCAAGAAGGTGCGGGTCGTCGCGACCGTCGAGTATTACCTGGCGGATTGAGCCGATGCCAGAACACGCAAACACCGACGCCGAGATCGCAGCCTGCTACGACGTAATGGCGGAGTTGCGGCCGCATGTCGAGCGGGAGAAATTCGTGCCGCTGATCCGTTCCATGCAGCAAGGCGGATTCCGGCTTGCCTGCATCCGTGCCGGGGGTCGCGTCGTCGCGGTGGCGGGTTATCGAATCTCGACCAACCTGTTCATGGGCCACAATCTCTACGTGGATGACCTTGTCACTGCGGAGACCGAGCGGTCGAAGGGCTACGGACGCGAACTGCTGGCCTGGCTGCGCGGCATCGCCGTCGGGAACGGCTGCAAGGGCGTTCACCTCGACTCAGGCGTGCAGCGCAAGCGCGCGCATGAGTTCTACCTGCGCGAGGGTCTGGAGCTCAGCAGCTATCACTTCAGCGTCCGTCTCAACGGCCGCTGAACCCGCAGACCGCCGTGCCACGAATCATCGAGCCGCCCCGCGCGCTCACGCATGCCACGCTCGCGGCCGGCGCGCGCGCCCTCGCCCGCCGGGATCCGGATCTCGCCGATCTTTTCCGGCGCCACGGCATGCCGCCGATGTGGGCCCGCCGCCCTGGTTTCGCGACGCTGATCCACATCGTGCTGGAGCAACAAGTCTCGATCGCCGCCGCGCGCACGCTGTTCCAGCGCCTCAGCCGCCAACTCGGCGAGATGACACCGCACACAGTCGCGGCGCATGGCGTCACCCGCCTGCGCCGCTTTGGACTGACGCGACAGAAGGCCTCGTATTGCCATGAGCTCGCGCTCGCGGTGCAGGAGGGCAGGCTCGATCTTGGTCGAGTCGCGCGCGCCGAAGACGCCGACGGCCGCGAGACCCTGCTCGCGATGCGCGGGCTCGGCCCCTGGAGCGTGGATGTCTATTACCTGATGGCGCTGCGCAGGCCCGATGTGTGGCCCTGCGGCGACCTGGCGCTCGCGATTGCCATGCGCGACGTCAAGCGGCTCCCGGGAAAACCCGGCAACGCAAAGCAGCAGGAGATCAGCGCGCCGTGGACCCCGTGGCGTTCGGTAGCGGCGCGACTGCTGTGGCATCACTACCTCAGCAATCCGCGATCACGTTGAACGCGAATCGCGCCGCCTGAATCACGCCGCGGTTGCCAGCCAGCAACCGTTGCGGCATTGTCCGCGAGCCGACACCCCTACGGAGTGAACAAGATGATCGCATTCTCGCCATTGCTGGCGCGGGCATTTGCCTCGCTGCTGCTGCTGCAAGTCGCCTCCGCCGGTGCTGTCGAGCCGGGCGCGGCCGCCAGCAAGGGCGAACCGGAAAAGAAAAAAAAGACCGTGACGGAACTGCTGAAAGACACGACTGCCCAGCCTGGACTTTTCGGGCTGTATCAGAACAAGGAAACCGGCACGCTGTACCTGCAACTGAAGAAGGACCAGATTGGCAAGGAATACATCCATTTCCTGCATGCAATGGATGCGATTCCGGAAACCGGCTATTTCCGGGGCGAGCAGTGGGATGCGCGCATCTATTCGATTCAGCGCTACTTCAATCGTATCGAGATACGCAGTGAACCCTCCTCCCTGTATTTCGACGACCAGAGCCCCCTGCACCGGGCGCGCTACGCCAATGTCAACCGCGCGGTGCTGGTCAGCACTTCGATCGAGGCAGAAGACGCCAAGACCGGCGATATCTACATAAAGGCTGACGAGCTGTTCCTGAAGGAGGCATTGCGCCAGATCAAGCCCACGCCAGATCCTGAGGCAAAGCCGGGCGATGAGTTCCCACTCGGCGAACTCAGCGACGACAAGACCCGCTACGTGGCCATTAACAACTATCCGCGGAACACAGACGTCACGGTCGAGTACGTCTACGAGAATCCCGCGCCGTTTCGAAATGTAGACGACACATTCAGTGCGGCCGAACTCGCCATCAATGATGACCGCAATATCAGCATCACGGTGCGGCACAGCTTCATCGCCGTGCCGGAGAATGACTTCCGGCCGCGGCGCGATGACCCGCGCATCGGGTACTTCAGCCAGATCGTCCAGGACATGACCAGCGATGATGCCGTCACGCCGTGGCGTGACCTGATTGATCGCTGGAACCTGCGAAAGAAGGACCCGGGCGCGGCTTCATCCGAACCTGTGGAGCCGATCGTATGGTGGATCGAAAACACGACGCCAGTCGAGCATCGGGAGGCCATACGCCAGGCAACGCTCAGCTGGAATGCGGCATTTGAGAAAGCCGGGTTTCGCAACGCCATTGAAGTGAAGATCCAGGCGGACGACGCCGACTGGGATGCCGGCGACATCCGCTACAACGTGCTGCGCTGGAACGCGGCGCCAAGCCCGCAGTTCGGCGGCTACGGACCGAGCTTTGCCAATCCGCGCACCGGCCAGATCCTGGGCGCCGACGTGATGCTGGAGTTCGCCAGCCTTCGGCGGTACCAGGAAATCGAAAAGATCTATGACAGCAGCAAGCTGTTCGCAGTCTCGGACAACGGCCATCAGGCGCTCTACCGGCAGATTGCATTTGGCCTGTCAGCCCTGATTGCGAAAGGGGCGGGCGAAAAAGAGCAATCGGCCATGCTGGACGATTGGCTGCGCTCACTGGTTGTGCATGAAGTCGGGCATACGCTCGGCCTGAATCACAACTTCCGTGCCAGCCAGTACCGGCCGATGTCGCAACTTCACAATAGCGTCGAAACGCGCAAGAGCGGCCTTTCGGGATCGGTCATGGATTACGAAGCGACGAATGTGGCGCCAATAGGCCAACCGCAAGGGCAATACTGGTCCACGGTTCCCGGTCCCTATGATGACTGGGCGATTGAATACGGCTACAGCGAAGCGCTGGCGGATCTGGTCGCCGAGGCAGAGCGGCTGGGAAAGATACTGGCCCGTTCGACCCGGCCAGAGCTGGCATTTGGCAATGATGCCGATGTCATGAGCGATCCCGGAGCCGGGATCGATCCGCGCACGATGACATTCGACATGTCGAGCGACGCGATCGGTTTTGCCGAACAGCGCCTGCAATTGATCCAGCAGCTGGAAGGCAATCTGAGACAGAAGCTGACCCGCCCTGGGCAGTCATTCCAGGCCCTCAGCAATGCCTTTGGCGTGCTGATGGTCGACGCTCGCCAGAGCGCTGCGGTGTTGTCGCGATATGTTGGCGGTGTAGAGGTGGATCGTGCGCTGGCTGGCCAGGCCGGTGCCGGCATGCCATTCACCCCGGTGCCGGCGGCGCAGCAGCGGCGCGCGATGGCGGTACTGGCAAAGCAGGTCTTCGGGCCGGACGCGATGGCGATTCCCGCCGACCTGATGACGCATCTGCAGAGCCAGCGCCGCAGTTTCTATTTTTACGGCCAGACCGAAGACCCGAAGCTGCATGACCAGATCTGGGCCGTACAGAAGGCGGCGCTCAATCACCTGCTGCACCCGGTCGTACACAAGCGCCTGCTGGACACCGCGCTATATGGAAACGAATACAGCCTGTCCGAGATGCTGGCCAGCCTCACGGACGCAGTATTTGCCGCAGATGCAAGGACCCCGGTTAACAGCCGCCGGCAGCACCTGCAGCAGGAGTACGTGCAGCGACTGGCCGCACAGGTTCTTGCAAAACCGGACGATGCGAACGGCCCGTCTGCAATGAATCAGGCAGCGCTTCGTTACGAGCTCAAGCGGATTTCGCAGATGCTGCAAAGTCGCGGCAATGACCATGCCAGCGTCGCCCACAAGGAGTACCTGCAGTTCCTGATCAAGCAGGCCCTGGAGGCACCGCGAACCGCATGACTCCATTTCATCTCGCGATCCCGGTTCGCGACCTGAGTGGCGCGCGCGCTTTCTATGGCGAGCTGCTTGGCTGCGCCGAGGGGCGGAGTTCGGAAGCCTGGGTGGATTTCAATTTCTTCGGCCACCAGCTCGTTTGCCACGTCGCAGAATCCGCCGCGCGCGAAGTCGCCAGCAACCCGGTTGACGGACACGATGTGCCGGTGCCGCATTTCGGCATGGTGCTCGAGATGGCCGACTGGGAGGCGCTGGCAAAGCGCCTGAAAGCGGGGGGTGTACGCTTTGTGATCGAGCCGCACGTCCGCTTTGCCAACCAGCCTGGCGAGCAGGCGACCATGTTCTTGCTCGACCCAAGCGGCAATGCGCTGGAGTTCAAGGCTTTCAAGGATATCGCCGGACAGTTGTTCGCGACCTAGCCCGGTTCCCCGGGTGGTGGCGGGTCCGTGGTCCGCCGTCCACGCACACGATTGACGACGCTGGTCGCGGTCGCGCGCAGTTTGCGCAGCCAGATGCGCGCCCACGCGAATTCGAGTCCGAGGATACCCAGTCCGAGCGGGACCACGATGATCGCGGGCCCCGGCAGCACGATCATCGCGATGCCTATCAGAAATATGCTGCCGCCAATGACCGCGACAACGATGCGCCGCGCCCATTTGTAGGTGATCGTCCGCCGCAGCCACGCTCGCAGGCCGCCTCTCATCGCGCCACCAGCCTTGCGATCGCGCGGTCATGCAAGCGCGAGAGCGTCGCAATCGCGATGATCGCGCCGCAGGTCGCGAGGAACATGTCCCATTGCGTGTCCCAGACGTCGCCCTGGGTCGCCAGGAATTCGTCGGCCCCGACACCCACTGCAATCGCGATCCACCATTCGAGGAATTCGTAGCAGGCGCTGACCGCGAGGCAGATTGCGACCGTCAGGAAGGCGAGCCAGCCGCCGCCCTTTACCGGCGATTCCCGCTTCAGGATTTCGCGCACCGCGACCGCCGGGACAAACCCCTGCACGAAGTGGCCAAGACGATCGTAGTTATTGCGCGAAAAGTCAAAGAGGTCCTGCACCCAGAAGCCCAGCGGAACCCGCGCGTAAGTGTAGTGCGCGCCGAGCGTCAGGATCAGGCAATGAAACCCGATGAGCCAGTACAGGAAGGGCGTCAGCGGAAAGCGACGCGCCGTTGCGTAGAGCACGGGCAGTGCGACTGCAATCGGGAATATCTCGAGGTACCAGGTCAGCCGGTCGAATGGCGCGATGCCCGACCAGGCGAGCGCGATCGCGACCATCAGCGTGATCCAGAAGAGCGCGCGGGGCCATTCATTGCCGGTCTTCGTCATGCGCTTCCCAGATAGTCCTCGATGAGCCGCGCGACGGCCGCGGGTTCCTCATGATGGAGCATGTGCCCGGCGTCGGCCAAGACCTCGACGCGCACATTCGGAATGCAAGCCCGGAACGCCGCCTCGCCGCCCTCCATGCCGAGTCGCGTTGCGAGATCCGACTTGCCGCCGAAGACCATCAGCACGGACGCCGTGAGCCGGCGCCAGCAGGCTTCCATTTCCTCGCGGCGGTACAGATAGGGATTGACCAGGCGGTGGGCGGGGTCGGCACGCAAGCGCACGCCGCCGCCCGGCAATGGCCTGGTCCAGCAATCTGCGATGAATGACGCGCGATCCTCCGTCAGCCGCGGATTGCGCCGCATCAGACGCTGTGCGAGGTCGCCGGTGTTGGCGTAGTCGCTGAACTCCGGAGCTTCGGACAACTGGTCGAGCCACTTCGCGTGTCGTGCAGGTGCCTGGGCAGGTTCGGTGCGCGGCAGCCCGAAGCCCTCGAGATTGACGAGACTTCGCACACGCGCCGGCCGGATTCCGGCATAGGTCATCGAGATATTGCCGCCCATACTGTGGCCCACGAGGCGCGCGGCGCCCGCCGGGCACAGCCGGTCCAGCAGCTGCTCGAGGTCGGCGTAGTAGTCCGGGAACCAGTAGCCAGCCGGACACCACTCGCTGTGCCCGAAACCCCGCCAATCAAGTGCCACGAGCGGCAAATGCGGTGCGATTTCGTCGGCGACGAACTGGAAACTGTCTGCACTGTCGGCCCAGCCATGCAGCAGCAGCACCGGGTCATCCGAGTCCGGGCCCCAGCGCAGCACGCGGTGCATCAGACCGCGGATCAGCAGCATTTCCTGCCGGGCGGGCCGGCGTGGCTCGTAGCTCATCGCGTCATTCCGGTGTCGGCTGCTGGACCAGCAGCTTGTCGATCCGGCGACCGTCCATGTCCACGACCTCGAAACGCAGGCCGCGCCAGCGAAATCTCTCCGCCGTGACCGGCAAGTGCCCGAGCTGCGCGAGCACGAAGCCGGCAAGCGTCGTGTAATCGTCGCCGGAACGCATGTTTCCGCAGCCCAGCAGGCGTTCGACATTGTCGATCGCCATGCGTCCGTCGATCAGCCAGGACTGGTCATCGCGCTTCACCGCTTCCGGCACTTCCTCGCTCGCCGCCTCGGGAAATTCGCCCGCGATCGCGGTCAGGATGTTGCCAGGTGTCACGATTCCCTCGATCGAACCATGCTCGTCCACGACGACCGCGAAGCCCAGTTTCGACTCGCGGAAAAGACCCAGCAGGCGCAGCACGCGCGTGGACTCGTGCACGATCAGCGGCGAGCGCAGCCTGGACGCCAGGTCGCCGCCCGACGGATCTCGCAACCAGTCAGCGAGGTCGCCGGTCTGAACGATGCCGAGCAGTTCATCCAGGTCGCCACGGCAGACCGGGTAGCGCGAATGGCTGCTGGCACGCATCGCGTTCCACACCGTCTCGCGGCTGTCGGTCACGTCGAGCCATACGACCTCGCCGCGCGGGATCATGACGCTGCGCACCGTGCGGTCGGGAAGGCGCAGCACCCCCTCGATCATCCGGTGCTCGTCGACGTGAAATACGCCGGCGCGCGTGGCCTCGGTGATCATCGAGCGTATTTCCTCTTCGGTCAGTCCGCGGCTCGTGGACTTCTTCAGGCCCAGGGCGCGCACCACGAGCTCCGTCGAGCCCTGCAGCAACCAGACGAGTGGTGCCGAGAGCCGCGCGAGCATCTCCATCGGGCGCGCGATCAGCGCGGCTATCGCCTCGGGGTTGGTCAGCGCCCAGCGCTTAGGCACGAGTTCGCCGATCACGAGCGACAGGTAGGTGACACCGACCACGACGATGCCGTAGGCGATTGTTTCCGTGTACTGCACGATGGGCGCCAGCAATTCGACGCCTGCCAACCAATTACCGAGTGGTTCCCCGAAACGCGCACCGCTGTAGACGCCCGCCAGCACGCCAATCAGCGTGATGCCGATCTGCGCCGTGGACAGGAACCGGGTCGGATCGTCGAGCAGCCGGAGAGCCGCGCGCGCGCCCTTGCTTCCGGCCTCGGCCATCTGCTTCAGCCGCGTCGGGCGCGAGGAAAAAACCGCCAGTTCGGCCATTGCAAACAGGCCATTGACAAGGATCAGCGAAAAAAGGATCAGGGAGTAAGCCAGCATCGTGTGCCGGTAGTGCCGGCGGGAGCGATTCTAGCAGCTAATCGCCGGCAGCCCGGGCCGCGAGCATGGCCGGCCCAGCCTCGTACCAGGGGCGCGAGGCATTGACCGCACGCACGACCACAAGCATCAGCGGCACCTCTATCAGCACGCCCACGACCGTCGCAAGCGCGGCTCCGGACTGCAGGCCAAAAAGGCTGATCGCGACCGCGACAGCCAGCTCGAAGAAATTGGACGCACCAATCAGTGCAGACGGGCCGGCCACACAGTGCGCGACGCCGAGGCGTCGGTTCAACAGGTAGGCGGCGCTCGAGTTCAGCAGTACCTGGATCAGGATCGGCACCGCCAAGAGCGCGATTACGAGTGGCTGCGCAAGAATCGCGTCGCCCTGGAACGCGAACAGCAACACCAGCATCGCGAGCAGTGCCGTGAGTGCCAAGGGCGCCATGCGTTTGATCGCTGTTTCGTATGAGCCATGGCCGCGCCGTAACAGCCTGCGGCGCCAGGCCTGCGCAATCACGAGCGGTACGACGATGTACAAGACGACCGATAGCAGCAGCGTGTCCCACGGCACATGGATGGCTGCAACGCCCAGCAGCAACGCAACCAGCGGCGCGAAGGCGAAGACCATAATCAGGTCGTTAAGCGCCACCTGCGTCAATGTAAAGGCCGGCTCACCCTTCGACAGATTACTCCAGACGAACACCATGGCCGTGCAGGGTGCGGCTGCCAACAGGATCAGACCTGCGATGTAACTGTCGTGTTGCCCGGCTGGCAACCAGTCCGCGAACAGGTGCCGGATGAAGATCCATCCGAGCAGCGCCATCGAGAATGGCTTGATCGCCCAATTGACGAACAGCGTCACGCCGATGCCGCGTGAGTGCCGGCGTACTTCATGCAGCCTGCTGAAGTCGACCTTGACCAGCATTGGGACGATCATGATCCAGATCAGGATTCCAACCGGCAGGTTGACGTGCGCGAATTCCAGGCTCGCGATCGCCGCCGCGGCGCCGGGCGCGAGCTGCCCGAGACCGATGCCGGCGCCGATGCAAGCCAGCACCCAGACTGTCAGGTAGCGTTCGAAGAAGCCGAGTTCAGGTGCCGCTTGACGCATCGTCCGTGACCGGTTGCTGCCGTCCGATTTCATCGAGCTGTCGCTGCAGCCGCAACCGGTCCAGCGATGCAAATGGAAGACTGACGAATATGCGAACGCGATGTTCGAGGGCGCGGAAGGCATCGCGGAATGCCAGCATCTTCTGTGTCGCGGTGCCGCTGGCCGCGGCCGGATCGTCCACGCCCCAATGCGCCGTCATCGGCTGACCCGGCCAGATCGGGCAGGTTTCCCCTGCTGCCTTGTTGCATACCGTGATAACGAAGTCGAACTCGACTCCGCCGGGTACTGCCAGCTCATCCCAACTCTTGCTGCGCGCGCCTTCCGCCGGAATTCTCATCTGCGCGAGCAGCTCCAGCGCGAGTGGATTGACGCGCCCGGTCGGGAAGCTGCCGGCACTCCAGGCTCGGAAGCGACCTCCTCCCCAATGATTCAGCAGCGCTTCGGCCAGGATGCTGCGCGCAGAATTCCCTGTGCAAAGGAACAGCACGTTGTAAACGTGCTCAGCGCGCACAGCAGCCATTGTCGCCGCAGGCGCTCTCAATCGCGCGCGTCGGGCCGTGATCGTTGCCGTAGTGCAGCGCCTCACCGAGCGTATGGAACGATTCCCAGGCGATGCCCTGCGGGTCCACGGTCCAGTGCTTGTCGGAATGGGCATAGCAGCAATTTGC
>Ga0137447_1000007_pt1 | contig 13933 bp, 12 predicted proteins | sample EasRivERMGT400_2_FD_104903 | JGI IMG/M metagenome (GOLD analysis project Ga0137447, IMG submission 104903) | Soil microbial communities from meander-bound floodplain in the East River, Colorado, USA - East River MetaG ERMGT400_2 | ecosystem: Environmental > Terrestrial > Soil > Floodplain ...
CTGCGGACGATCACGCCGATGTTTTTCGCGAGATCCTGAAGACGATCGACGATTTCATTGGTGAGGTGGGTGCGGCTCGCCCGGACTCCGAGCTATTCGTATTTTCGCTGTCGGGGATGGGGCCGAATTATGCTGGCTGGCACATCCTGCCGGAATTCCTGACGCGGCTCGGCATGAGCGCAGCACCTCGTGGCGTCAGTCGCTGGATGCCGATGGGACGATGGGGCCCCTGGACGACGAGGGCCGTAGAGCAGATCGTGGGTCGCCGGTTCATCGAACGCGCGAAGCGTGTGCTACCCAAACGGATCTGGGACAGCTGGACGCGGCGGATCCTTCATGCTGGCGGACAGTGGCCGAAATCGCGGGTGTTCTGGGTGCCGAATGACTACTCAGGCGCGCTGCGAGTCAATTTGAAAGGGCGCGAGCCGCAGGGGCAGGTGAACCCGGGAGATGAGTATCAGGCGGTCTGTAATGAAGTGACGGAGGCTCTCGGAGAACTCAAGCATCTCGAGACGGGACGGCCGATCGTCAGGGCGGTCCTGCGCCCCCAGGAAATGTGGGAGGGCCCCTATTCATCCGTGCTTCCGGACCTGCTCGTCCTCTGGGCGAACGAGACACTAGTGGATGGCGCATATTCGGAGCGGCTGGGCACCATCCGCTGCGCATACCCGGAACGACGGACCGGTGCTCACCGACGCGAGGCTTTCCTGGCGGCGGCCGGTCCTCGCATCGCGAAAGGGGCGATTCCGGGACATGCCAGCATTCTGGATCTGGCGCCGACATTCCTGCACCTGGCCGGCGTCCCCATTCCAGATGATTATGATGGCCGAGTGATCGATGAGATCCTGCAGGTCGATTCTCGGGCAGGTTCGCAGGTCGCCGGAATGACTACGACATTCAGGCCTTGATTCCTGTATAGTCCGCGCGCCAAACCCTCCCCGGACCCCACAAAATACCTATGAAATTCAACGACCTAGGGCTCGAGCCCGGGCTGCTCTCGGCTGTTGCCGACCGTGGCTACGAGACGCCGACACCGATCCAGGTGGAAGCCATTCCGCCGGTGCTCGCCGGGCGCGACCTGCTGGCCGGCGCCCAGACGGGCACCGGCAAGACGGCTGCCTTCGTGCTGCCGCTGCTGCAGATCCTGCGCGCTGCCGCGGGCCGCGCGCCGCGCGTACTGATCCTGGCACCGACACGTGAACTCGCGGCCCAGATACTGGAAAGCATCCGCACCTACGGCGTGCGCAAGAACCTGCGCGCCTGCGTGATATTCGGCGGTGTCGGTGAACAGCCCCAGATTGACAGGCTGCGCTCCGGCTGCGACATCCTGGTCGCGACACCGGGCCGACTGCTCGATCTCGCGAATCGCCACCTCGTCGATCTTTCGGAAGTGAAACACTTCGTGCTCGATGAAGCCGACCGCATGCTCGACATGGGCTTCATCCACGACATCAAGCGCGTGATCAAGCTGCTGCCGGCGCAACGCCAGAATCTGATGTTTTCGGCGACCTACACGCCGGACATCCGCGTGCTTGCAGCACGAATCCTGGTCAAGCCGGTCCAGGTCGAGGTGACGCCGCCAAACAGCACGGTGGAGCGTGTCGTGCAGCGCGCATTTCGCGTTGCCAAGGACGACAAGCGGCACCTGCTGGTGCACCTGTTCCAGAATGGCGCCAATGGCGAAGGCCGCTGGCACCAGGCGCTCGTTTTCACGCGCACCAAGCACGGCGCGAATCGGCTGTCACAGCAACTCGAGCGCGCCGGAATCCGCTCCGCGGCAATTCACGGCAACAAGAGCCAGGCTGCGCGGACACGCGCACTTGCTGACTTCAAGGCCGGAAAACTCACGGCGCTGGTTGCGACCGAAGTCGCCTCGCGCGGACTCGACATCCGGGAACTGCCGCAGGTCGTCAATTTCGACATGCCGCATGTGCCCGAGGATTACGTGCACCGCATCGGCCGCACGGCGCGTGCCGGCAACGACGGCCACGCGGTATCGCTCGTGTCCGAGGACGAGACGTCTTTGCTCAGGGACATCGAGAGGACGATGCGCCAGGCCGTGCCATTCGCACCGACGCCTGCGTTCGCGCGTACCGAGCATGCAGCGGTGCCGACACTGCGCGCCGCGGCTCAGACCCCGGCCCGCACCCCTTCCCCCGCTGCCCGCTCATGGTCGCGTCGCCGCCGATAAGGACGGCACCCGCACCGGCGGATAATCGCTCAGCCAAGCAGCGAGTCGAGGACCAGCCGGACCATCAAGTCCACACCCGTCTCGCGCTGATCCGCGCTCATGTGCAGGTCACCGACCAGGTGGTCGCTGACCGTCATCACCGACAGCGCCTCTGCGCCCAGCTCGGCTGCGAGGCCGTAAAGGCCCGCGGTTTCCATGTCGAGCGCCAGGAAACCGAAACGCCGCAGCAGATCCCTCAGTCCGGGATCAGGGTGATAGAAGAAATCGCTGGTAAAAACACGGCCGACGCGGATCGCGGGTCCGCCGGGCAGCGCAGCAGTCGCCACCCTCGACAGCAACCGCCAGCTGGCGGTCGCTGCGAAATCGTAACCGCTGAAGCGCAGTCGATTCACCGACGAGTCGGTCGAGGCTCCCAGCGCCAGCACCAGGTCACCCAACCGGACTTCTTCGGCGATCGCGCCGCAGGTGCCGACCCGCACCAGCTGGCGTACGCCGTGGTCCCGGATCAGCTCGGTTGCATAGAGCATCGCCGACGGAACACCGATTCCGGAGCCCATCACAGAGACGCGCTTCCCTTTCCACTCCCCGGTGAAGCCCAGCATGTTGCGGACATTCGTGACCTCGACCGCGCCGGTCAGCATCGTCCTTGCAATATGCCGGGCGCGCAGCGGATCGCCGGGCAGCAAGACCAGCTGCGCGAATGCGCCCGGCGCGGCATCGATGTGCGGCGTGCTCATGCGCGTGGCTCAATGCGTTCGATCAATGCCGGCACCGCCGGTGCCGACCCACCGATCGAGTAGGCGCGCGCGACGGACTGCGCGGCCTGTCGCGCGCCATCGGCAGTTGCGGCATGCACGCGCGCAAGCGGTTCGCCTGCACGGATCCGCGCGCCGAGCAGCAACAGCCGGTCCAGCCCGACCGCGGGATCGATGGCCTGCCCGGGCGAAGTCCGGCCCCCGCCCAGTGCTACGACGGCGAGGCCAAGTGCGCGCGTGTCGATCGACATGACAAGGCCCTCATGCGGCGCGGGGACGTCGGCGATGACTGGCGCCACCGCAAGGTAGCGACCCGGCTGTTCCAGCAGGTCCGCCGGACCGCCGAGACAGCTGACCATGCGCGCGAAGCGTTCCGCGGCCGCCCCGGTTGCAATCGACTTCGCGAGCGCGGTTCGTGCGGCCGCCGCATCTGCCGCGAGTCCGCCGAGGACCATGACTTCGGCGCCAAGCGCAAACGTGACTTCCATCAATCGTGCGTCTGCCTTCTCGCCATGCAGGATGCAGAGTGCTTCCTTGAGTTCGAGCGCGTTGCCTGCTGAACGCGCCAGCGGTTGCGCCATGTCCGTCAGCATTGCGCTGACCCGCAGACCTGCCGTAGCTGCGATTTCTATCATTCGTGTGCCCAGTTCGCGGCCGCTCTTTGCGTCGGAGATCACCGCACCATTGCCGGTCTTGACGTCCAGCACGAGCGCGTCGAGCCCTGCCGCCAGCTTCTTGGACAGGATCGATGCGACGATCAGCGGAATGCAGTCGACCGTCGCGGTGACATCGCGGATCGAGTACAGGCGCCGGTCCGCTGGCGCGATGTACTCACCGGCTCCGATGATCGCGACACCAGCTTCGCGCACCGTTCTGCGCAGCAACGCCGGGCCCGGCTGCACCCGATAGCCCGGTATTGCCTCGAGCTTGTCGAGCGTTCCACCCGTATGCGCGAGCCCGCGGCCGGCGATCATCGGCACGTAGGCGCCGCAGGCCGCGAGCATCGGGCCGAGCACAAGTGATACGAGATCGCCGATGCCGCCAGTCGAATGTTTGTCGAGTATGGGTCCCGGCAGCGATTCGCGTTTCCAGTCAAAGACCTCGCCGGTATCGCGCATCGCAATCGTCAGCGCAGCAGCTTCCGCAGGCGTCATGCCGCGGAAATACACCGCCATCGCAAATGCCGCGACCTGCGCATCGGCCAGGCTGCCGTCGGCCATGCCTCGCGCAAGGGCCTGCAGGTCCCGGGTGCCAAGCGCCTCGCCATCGCGCTTCCGGCGGATCGCTTCCTGCGGCAGCCAGGTCGCCGGCGTGTCGCTCATGCAATTACCGCGCGCAGTTCCGCGAGCAAACTGCTCGCCCCTATGCGGAATCGCGCAGGTGTCGCCCAGCCGGCGCCCACAATTTCGTCGGCAAGCGCAAGGTAACGGCCCGCGTCGATCAAGGTCCGCACACCGCCCGCGGCCTTGAAGCCGGCCCTGCCGCCGCGTTCGCGGATGCATTCGAGCATGGTGCGCGCAGCCGCAGGCGTCGCGCCGATTTTCGCCTTGCCGGTCGAGGTCTTGATGAAATCGGCCCCCGCCCCCAGCGCCGCGAACGAGATCTCGCGAATCAGCAGCGGATCGCCGAGTTCGCCCGTCTCGAGTATCGCCTTCAGGATTTTCCTGCCGCAGATCGACTTGCACTCCTGCAGCATCAGCGCTCCGCCCTCGCGATCGCCGCCGAGATAAGCGCGCCATGGAAACACGATATCGATCTCGTCCGCGCCGGCGGCGAGCGCCCTCCGCGTCTCCCGCAACATCCTGGCAATGTCATTGCCACCGTCTGGAAAATTCACGACCGTCGCGATCGCGACTTCGCCGGCATGTTCCAGTTCGAGTGTCCTCCGAGCGGTCGTAATGTGCTCGGGATACACGCATACCGCCGCGGGATGTCCGCCTTCTGCCGCAGCGGCGCAAAGCCGCTCGATCGCCTCCGGCGTGTCGTCCTCACCAAGACTCGTGAGGTCGAGCGCCGCAAGTATGCGTGCCGCGATCGCCCGGTCGACGGCACTCATCGCGGCGGCTGACTGGATGGCAGGGAGAAGGCGAATGGCAGCAATTCGCCGATCGTCACCGTGCGAATCTCGCCCGCCTGCCACGGGAAGTGGATCGCCACGAAGCTGCCTGACGCGAGCTCCATGATGCGCTGGCGGCAGCCGCCGCAGGGCGACGCGGCGATCGCGACGCCGTTGCGGTCCGTTGCCCAGACCGCGAGCTCGGCAATGCGGAAACCTGCGCCCTCGGACTGCACACCCGCCGCAATCGCACTGACTTCCGCGCAATTGCCGAGCGGATAAGCTGCATTCTCGACATTGGTGCCAAGATACACGGCACCGCTCTCCGCGCGGATGGCAGCGCCGACACGGATTCCGGAATACGGCGAATGCGACTGCCGGCAACAGGCGCGCGCCGCGGCCATCAGCGACTCATTCGTATCCGTCATTCCGCGTCGATATTACCGCGCCGCTCCACCAGATAGTGCGCGAAGCTCCCGGCCAGCATCGCCGGCACGAAAATGACTGCATCGCGCAGGCCACCGGCAAGCCCGACAAGCGCGGGGCCGGGACAATAGCCGATCAAGGCCCAGCCGACGCCGAAAATTGCCGAGCCGAGCAGCAGCGGCCGGTCGATCGTTGTATCCGTAGGCACCCGGAAGTGCGTGCCTAAGACGGGCTGCGGCAACCGCAACACGAAGCGAAACGCGATCGCGGTGACCGCGACGGCGCCGGCCAGCACGAATGCCAGCTGCGGATTGAAATCGCCAAACAGGTCCAGGAATCCGAGCACGACGTGACGATCCGTCATCCCGGAGATCGCAAGCCCCAGGCCGAACAATGCGCCGGACATGAGCGCGGCGGCCACTGTCCTGTTCATGACTGCGAACCGAGCAGGTGACGCATGACGAATACCGTCGCGATCGCAGTTGACATGAAGGTCAGCACCGCCGCGAGCGACCGCCAGGACAGGCGCCCGAGCCCGCAGACTCCGTGTCCGCTGGTGCAGCCGTTGCCCATGCGCGTGCCAAAGCCCACCAGCAGCCCGGCGAGCAGCAGGATCGGCGTCGATCCGGTTTGCTGACGTGCAGGTGCATAAGGCAGGAACTGCATCGCGACCGCGCCGGCCGTCATCAGGCCGATCAGGAAGGCTGCGCGCCAGGCGCGATCGGATCGCGGTGCAGAGCCCAGGCCATTCACGATTCCGCTGATGCCCGCGATTCGCCCGATCGACCACAAGAGCAGCGTTGCCGAGAGACCGATCAGCGCGCCGCCAAAGAGTCCAGGTGCCCAGGTGCTCACGTGCCCGTCCGGATGTCCGTGAATGGAGCGGGTGATGGGAATCGAACCCACGTTAGCAGCTTGGGAAGCTGCAGTTCTACCATTGAACTACACCCGCGCCGCTTGATTGCAGGCACGCAGCCCATGCCCGCCAATCGCGCCGGGCCGGAAATCGGGATGCGGTCGACTACTTTGCGACCAGGATTTTCTTGACCCAGCCGCCGCCGCTGCCGGACTCAACCTTGAGGTACCCGTCCTTTTCCTCGCCCATGTAGATCATCTCGTCGGTCTTGGCGAGTGTCGCGATCACCTTGCCGCCTTCGACGGCGCCGGCCAACAGCTTGAGGCCGCCGATCTTCGGATACAGCACATCGCCTTCGTTAAAGACGGCGCCGGCCTTGGTCGAGCCGCCCGCCGCCGCCTCCTGGGCGAGCGTGCCGACATCGCGCTGCAGCGCCGGGTCATTGCGAATGACCCGGACGACATTGTTGTAATTGTCCGCGAAACTCGCGGCGACGATCTTGCCCTCGTTGGTATTGCCGTAGCCGCCGATGCCGCCCCCGGCTCCGCCGCCGAAGATGGCCGCGCCCAGCGCGAGATCGGCCTTCTTCGAACTGCCTTCGGCCGCCGCCACCTGCACGCCGGAGCGCGCATCCGCGACCAGCATGCTGGTCTGCGCTTCCTTGAACTTCAGCCCGCCCACGATCGCGCCGAGCGTTGCGGCTTTCCCGCCAAGGAGCCCACCGAGCGCGCCGCCCATGCCGCCGGCGTTGCTTTCGGAAAAGACAACCGTGGGTGTCAGGATGAAATCCGCAGCGACCATCTGGCCACCGCCAATGTTGGAGTTACCGCGCATCTCACCGCCGCCGGCGAGTGCCCGCTCCTGCATCATGTTCTGCATGCCCTGGCCGCGTTCGACGACGATGAAGCAGTTCGACTGCTGGATCATCATGCGGATCAGGCTGACCGGCGACTGCAGGTTGTAGCGCGAGAGCGCCGCCATCACGTAGTCCTGCGGCTCGACGACCGCGACGGCGCCCATGGGCTTGTCGCATTTCTCGAGGTCCGATGCCTCGCCCTGCGCGCCCTGGGTGCCTGCTGCGCCCTGCACCTCCGAACCGCCCTTGCCTTTCTTCGTCCCCAGGATGCCTGCCTGCGCGCTGGTAACGACGAACAGGCCGCAAAGAATTGCGGCAACAGAACGCACCACGATTGAATACGCCTTCATATCCCCTCCGTTAGACCGACCACGGTACAGCTCGCTCGACTTGGCGCTCATTTGCGGAGTCTGGGGGGCCAGCCGCCAAGGGCAATATACCTTGGCACTCGCGCGCGTGTACATTCACGGCCATGCCTTCCGCCCGCCATGTCACCGACGTTGCGATCGCCGGCGCCGGTATCGCAGGCATCGCCGCCGCGCTTGAGGCCCTCGACCGCGGCCGGCGCGTACTGCTGGTTGACCGCGATACCGGGGAGAACCTGGGCGGCCTCGCCCGGGAGTCATTCGGCGGGTTGTGGTTCGCCGGAACACCGTTGCAGAAGCGCTATGGGATCCGCGACAGCGTTGACCTGGGCTTGCGGGACTGGCTCGCCTGGGGCGAACTCGGGCCTGAACACCACTGGCCGCGGGCCTGGGCCAGGGCTTATGTCGAACGCTGCATCCCGGACGTCTATATCTGGCTGACGGGGCTTGGTGTCGAGTTCATGCCGATGCCGATGTGGGTCGAGAGGGGCCTGTATCTGCCGGGGAACTCCGTTCCGCGCTTTCACTTTGTCTGGGGAACCGGCCAGGCACTGATCGAGACGCTGACAGGCTGCCTGTTGAATCACCCGCGGCGCGAACTGCTTGAGATCCATTACGGTCACCGGGTCGATTCCCTGGTCACGACCGGCGGGCGGATCAGTGGACTCCGCGGCGTGATCGAGCCGGACGGCCGGCCCTTCGAAGTCGCTGCTGAATCGGTCGTCATTGCCGCCGGCGGAATAAATGGAGATCTCGAGCGCGTTCGGCAGAACTGGCATGCGGATTGGGGCGAGCCCCCGCCAGTGATCCTGAACGGATCGCACCGATTTGCCGACGGAACACTGCACGTGGCCGCCGCCGCCGTGGGGGCAAGGATTACGCACCTGGACTGGCAGTGGAACTACGCGGCGGGCATCCGGCATTGGCGGCCGCGCAAGCCTGGCCATGGACTATCGCTGCTGCCGCCGAAATCCGCGCTCTGGCTCAATGCGCGCGGCGAGCGCATCGGCCCGATGCCACTCGTGACGGGTTACGACACGCACGACCTCGTGGCACAGATCTGCAGGCAGCCCGGCGGTTACAGCTGGCAATTGCTGAACCGAAAGATCGCCCTGAAGGAACTCGGCGTGTCGGGTGCGGAATTCAATCCCGCATTCAGGGAACGGCGGCGGCTCTCGGTTGCGCGCGATTTGCTGTTCGGCAATCGCTGGCTTTATGAAGAGCTGACGCGCAACAGCGAGGACATCGTGCTCGCCGACACACTGCCGGAACTGGTCGAGCGGATGAATGCGCTCACTGGCGAAGACGTCGTCGACCTGGCAACGGTCGATGCGGCCGCCACCGGCTACGACGCGGCAATCGATCGAGGGCCGCGTTTCCACAATGACGAACAGCTGCGGCGCATCGCCTTCGCACGGCGCTGGCCGGGCGACCGATTGCGGACCTGCAAGTTCCAGAAGATCCTGGATCCAGGCGCGCGGCCATTGATGGCGATCCGCGAATTCGTGATCAGCCGCAAGAGCATGGGCGGCATCCAGACCGACCTCGAGTGCCGTGTGCTCGATCGCAGTGGCCAGCCGATCGATGGACTTTTCGCCGTTGGCGAAGCGGCCGGATTCGGCGGCGGAGGAATGAATGGCAAACGCAGTCTCGAGGGGACCTTTCTCGGTGGTTGCATTCTCACGGGCCGGATCGCCGGCCAGGCGGCCTGAATGAACTACCGGGATGCGATCAATATCGAGGACCTGCGCAAGATCGCGCGCCGCAGGTTGCCGCGCTTTGTCTTCACCTATGTTGACAGCGGCGCGGAGGACGAGATTACGCTGCGCGGCAATCGCGAGGCTTTCGCGAAGCTGCAATTCCGGCCGCGCACACTGGTGGACGTTTCGACCCGGGACCTGTCCACACAGATTCTAGGCAGGCATTCGGCATTGCCGATCGTGGTGGGCCCGACCGGACTGAATGGTCTGTCGTGGCGTGATGGCGACATGGAGCTTGCGCGCGCGGCATCACGCGCCGGCGTCCCCTTCGCGATGTCCACGGTCTCGATGAGCCTTGTCGAGGACATAGCGCGCGAGGCCCCGGGACGGCTGTGGCTGCAGGCCTATGTGTTCTCGGAACGGCGTATCACCGACGCGTTGCTCCGGCGCGCGCTGGATGCAGGATTCGAGGGACTCATGCTGACCAGCGACTTCCCCGTCGCCGGCAAGCGTGAGAGCGACTGGCGCACTGGCCTCTTGCCGAAGCAGCAGTTCACGCTCGCAACGAAGCTCGACATGCTGATGCACCCGCGCTGGCTCGCAACGGTTGCGACACACCGGCCGCGATTCGTCAATGTCGAGCGTGAGCTGGGGCCAGGCCATGACGTCAACAACTTCGTCGGCCACGGCATGTTCGATCCGTCATTCCGTTGGGACGACCTGAAGCGCTTCCGGGACCTCTGGCCACGCAAGCTGATGCTGAAGGGACTGCTACGCGCCGATGACGCACAACGCGCGGTCGCCGCGGGCGTGGACGGTCTGGTGCTGTCGAATCACGGCGGCCGGCAACTCGACGGTGCGATCAGCGGGATCGAGGCGCTGCCTGAAGTCGCGCGCGCGGTCGGCGGCAGCGTGTCCATCCTGATCGACGGCGGCGTGCGCCGCGGCAGCGACATTGCAAAAGCGATCGCACAAGGCGCGGAAGGCGTGTTGCTGGGCCGTGCGCCTGTCTACGGCCTTGCCGCCGGTGGCGCCGCGGGTGTGACGCGCGCGATCGAAATCCTCGCAGATGAATTCGACAGGACACTTGCGTTGACTGGCTGCCGAAATGTCGCGGAGCTGACCGCCGACCTTATCGCGACGCGCGCATGACCGAAGGCCCCCCGGGCAGCGATCGCCCACGGCAACCAATCAGAAGTTATGTGCTCCGCGGTGGCAGGATCACCCGCGCGCAAAGGCGCGCACTCGACGAGTTGATGCCGCAATGGGGCCTGCCATTCACGCCCGGTCCGCTCGACCTGGACGCGGCCTTCGGCCGCTACCGGCCGCGTGTGCTGGAAATCGGATATGGCGACGGCGCGACGCTCATAGAGTTTGCCCGCATGCGGCCCGACACGGATTTCCTCGGTGTCGAAGTCCATCCGCCCGGCATTGGGCATTGCCTTCTTGCGATCGAGGCCGGTGGCCTGACCAACATCCGCTTGATTGCACACGACGCTGTCGAAGTGCTCGAAAAGCAGCTGACGGCCGATTCACTGGACGAAGTACTGCTGTACTTCCCGGATCCCTGGCCCAAGAAACGCCACCACAAGCGGCGGATCGTGCAACCGGCATTCGCCGCCCTCGTTGCCGACCGCCTGAAACCCGGCGGCACATTCCACCTGGCGACGGACTGGGAGCCCTACGCGCTGCAGATGCTCGAGGTGCTGAATGCCGATCCGCGTCTCGCAAACGCCGCGACGGACGATGGCCGCGCGGAAAAAGGGGACGCTTCCCTTTTCCCGACAGGAAAAGGGAAGCGTCCCCTTTTTCCGACGCGCTTCGAGCAGCGCGGCCGGCGCCTCGGCCACGACGTCTTCAACCTCGAATACCGCCGTCGCCAGCTGCTCACATGAAGGGCGCGATGATCCGCAAGGCACCACTCAAAGCGGTGCGGGCAAACCCCGCAGGTTTTACGTCCTCGACTGCGGCTGCCATGTATTCCGCGACGACCGTGGCCACCGATTCGATGTCTGCCGGACTGTAGAGCACGGCGGCCACCTCGTGATTGATGAACAGGCTGCGCATGTCGAAATTGGCAGACCCGACCATCGCGACCCGGTCATCCAGGATCACGATCTTGGCGTGAAGCATCGTCGGTTCGAACACGTAAATGCGCCCACCAGCCGCGCCTAACTCCTTCAGGTAGCTTGTGCGCACCCAGTCTGCCTGTCGTTGGTTCGAACGGCGCGGCACGACGATGCGGACATCCAGTCCGCGGCGACAGGCCAGATGCAGCGCCGATTGCAGCGCATCGTCCGGCACGAAGAATGGCGAGACGATCCAGACCCGACGTCGCGCACCCATGATGCCGGCCAACAGCATTGCATGCAGAGTGTCATCCGGCAGGTCCGGTCCTGCAGCAAGCATCTGGACGCAGGACCCGCCGTCGCCGGCGTTCGCGAGATCCGGGTTGTCGTCGGGAACATTTTCACCACTGGCCGTCAGCCAGTCCGACCTGCAGACGGACTCGAAGACGGCAACGGCTGGCCCCTCGATCACCAGGGAAACGTCCACCCAATGCGATCCATCCGGGAAGGTAGAGAGATACTTGAGTGCAATATTCCGTCCGCCTACCCATGCCGCGCGTCCGTCCGCGATCACCATCTTGCGGTGATTGCGATAGTTGAAAGCACCGCGCAAGGTCCCGGACGCCATCAGAGGGCGGAACCGCGCGATGCGTCCGCCGGCCGCCCGCAATTCCCGCAGTGGCGGCGATGCCAGATTGAGTGACCCGTAGCCATCGACCAGCATGCGCACCTGCACGCCAGCCGCGGCACGCTCCTTCATCGCGTCGATCAGCTGACACCCGATCGCGTCGGTCTCGAATGAGAATACTGACAGGAAGATTCGCGTACGCGCCGAGCGAATCAACGCAAACAACTCCTGCGCCGCATGCTCATTGCGGCTGCAGACGCGCACGCGGTTGCCAACCGTGGCGCCCGGCAATCCGAGCGCGCGCAGCAATCCCTCAGTGTCCGGACAGAAACCCTCTGCGGCACCAGGCGGTTCATGGACATGCAATCGCAGGAATTCCGCCAGTCCTGAGCCGCGCTTTCGCGGAGCGCCGCCCAGGAAATAGAGGGCGATGCCGACGTAGGGCAGCAGAAGAAGGATTGCCATCCAGGCGATGGTTGCCGCCGGGCTGCGGTGTTGGCGCAGCAGATCGATGACAAAGATCCCTGCGATCACCAGATGAAGGCCGGCCAGAAGCTGCATCAGGATTTGATGTAGGGGCACGCTCAGAGTCTAGTACAGCGTCTCCGGCGCAGAAGTTGCAAGCAACGGTGGTGTTTGCGGGGCGCTTGTCGTCGCGGAGTCGATCCGGGCGATCTGCTCAGTCAGTACGCGGCGCATCGCGGTCACGGTTCCGGCGCCGAACAGCGTCTCATTTGCGCCGCGCGAATCAACGTCATTAACAGCCCGCCAATTCGAGGCAAGCACACCCAGGGAGGCCAGGCGCGTCATCGACCCATGGGTGCCGGCGCGACCGCGTATCCCGGCCAGGGCGCGCACCTGGGTATTGCCAGCTTCACGGCCGTCGGCCAGCGACACGAGAATGGAGCTTGGCTCCTTCACGTCGCCATGAAACGCCCGCCACAGCCGACGCAACGGATCTGGCCGCGGCGCGTCGAGTGTCTGCATAAAGAGTGAAGATTCATCGAATCTGCGTTCCGTGACAGCCGTCATCCCTTGCAGCAGCCCAAGCGGATCGCCGCGCAGTACCCGGTAATCGTATGCCTCGGGGGCAGTGCCCGCCAACCGCACTTCCCCTGCGCCGTCGGAGGTGAGGATGCCGATCGCGTCGCCACGATCGATTGCAACCAGGTCCACGCCATCGGCCACGGCAAGACACTGCGCGGCCTCCTCGGCGTGCTCCTCGGAAGTGGTAATTGCCACCGAGCCGATGATGCCGGCCAGCGAGTACGCCACGTCGTACGGATGCGCAATCCGGTCGCGGCGCTGGAAGCCGCAGTGCCGGAGCAACTGCTCGACCTGCACGACCTGGCCCTTGACCATTGTCGAGCCATGGTCAGAGACGATATCGATAAACAGTTCGCGTCCCGTTCGCGTGCGCACCCGAGCCTGCAGGTCCTGCAGGAATTCATCAAGCTGGATCAGGAATTTTTCCGCTGCGCGTCGACCCTCGACATGCAGCACGGCATCGCTTGTCTCGAGGTAGGCAACAAAAGTCTGCTTGTCGCTACTCAAGACCTCCCGGCCTATTTCCCGCATTTCGCTCAGCGAAACATGATACGGCGCCAAGTAGCCGCTGATTAGATGCAGGCTCGCGTAACTCCTGGAGCCCTCTCCGAGGCTCGGATGCGCCTGGCTTGAAAGCCCACCAATCGTATTGCCGACAACCTTGTTTTGCGCGGGGTCGAAACGCATCTGCTGATAGCCCTGTGGCGGTTCACTGCCGCCAATGGCTGCGAAGGAAACATCCGACAGCGACGGAAAGGTGGAGACCATTCGCGCCGCCGGGTGAAAATCAGTGAAATGCCCCTGCCGCTGAAGCTCGACGAATACGTCGTACGGTATGCCGTCGAGAGCCAGCACCAGGCGTTGCGGGATGCCATCGGGCGAAACGGCGGACGTGCGCTCGGCGGCCACGCTGCCACCCGTGGCGAGGGAGAGTAACAGTATCAGGAGCCCGGCTAGAGCGCGGCGCCGGCGAATGTTTGAATC
>Ga0137447_1000008_pt1 | contig 13531 bp, 9 predicted proteins | sample EasRivERMGT400_2_FD_104903 | JGI IMG/M metagenome (GOLD analysis project Ga0137447, IMG submission 104903) | Soil microbial communities from meander-bound floodplain in the East River, Colorado, USA - East River MetaG ERMGT400_2 | ecosystem: Environmental > Terrestrial > Soil > Floodplain ...
AGCGCGAGGTCGGCGGCGGCGTCGCCCGGCGCGTACATGTCCTGCGGCGCGTCGGTGAGCGCCGAGGCGGCGTCCGTCTCGGTGACGACCGTCGGGTCGCTCAGGTTGTAGTCGGCCAGCATGTTGCACTGGACCATGATGTCGTGGCTGACCTGCTGGGTCGCCAGCGTCGACACGGGGCTCTGCACGACGCCGCGCACGCTGGGCCCCCTGAGCAGCGTGTTGAAGACGAACGCGTGCTTGTCCTCCTTCGGCTCGCGGAGCCGGGAGCCCGTCTTCTTGTTCGTGAGACGGAACACGCGGTAGATGGGCGCGCCGGAGTCGGCGTTGGTGTAGACGCGGAGGTCGTAGAGCAGCCCGAGCGCGTCGCTGGACACGACCACGGGCACGGGGTCGCCCGTCGGCGCCTTGACGATCTTGACAATCACCACCCCGAGCACCATGAGCTCGTCGTAGCAGTCCTGCAGGAACGGCACAAAGTAGCCGCGGATGAGCTCGCGGAACAGCGGCGACACGTCGGTGGCGAACACCTCCTTCCCGCCGAACGTGAAGCGCAGGTCCTCCTTGAACAGCATCTCCAGCATCGTCTTCCGGCAGGCCGCGGGCCAGTGCGTCTCGAAGTGGATCCGTCTCAGGGCCGCGATGACCTCCGGGTCGACGCGCGCGAAGCGGTCCTGCTGCGACACTGCGCTGTTAAAACCCCCCTCGTGAAACTGCATTTTTTGTGTGTGGTATTCGTGTGTGTGTCTGTCTTTTTTTTAGGGCGGGACGCCAAGAGGAAAACGGTCTTTGCGAATAAAAACACACACACAAAGGGAAAATGCCGCGGACCCGGGGCACGATCCCGCCTCCGCACCGGTTCCAGCGCGAGGCGGATGCAATCGCCGAGGCCTGGTGCAACCTGCTGAGCCCGGGCGCACTCGGGGGCGAAAACCAGAACATTGCGATTTGGCGGGAGAAGATCGTCCCCTTGGACGTGCAGGTGCCCGTAATGCAGGCCGTGACGGCGTGCGCCCTTGAGAAGCTGGGGTCCTACGAGATCGATCTGGGCACCATCGATGACGTCTTTCGCGTGATGGAGACCGTGTTCGACAGCGCGCCCGGCGGCGACGCCAAGGACAGGCCCGCGCTTAGGGAGTGGTTTAAGCACACCCGCGGCGGCGGCAGCGTCGTCGCATTGGCCAAAGAGATATTCATCGACCAGGACGACGTCGACATTCTGAGCGCGGCCAAGGCCGCCTTTGCAGCCGCCGCGGGCGACTTTGAGGCCGCCGCGCGCCTCTTGGCGCGAACAAAGTCCGACCACTTCTCGCGCGCTTTGAACCCCTAAGTAAAAAAAAACGTTTTTTTTTTTCTCTCTCTCTGTATTTCTTCTTCTTTTTTTTACAAACGCACCCCTTGGGCGACGAGGAGCCTTGCGGCGGCCTCAACGGCGGCCTCGCGGTCCTTGCCGCCCACGGCCGCGAGGGCCGAAAGGGCGGCGGCGGCCCCCTGCCACTGAGAAGCCGGCGGCGGTCTACCGCGTTGTCGAGAACCCGCCGGCGATCTACCGCGTTGTAATTCCTCGTCCCGCTCCGCGTTGCGGCCTCTGATGTAAATGTCTTGTGCAAGCCGATCATTGCGCAGCTCGCGCCCTTCCGCATCCTGGCGCTCTTTCAAGCGTTGTAATTCCTCGTCCCGCTCCGCCTTGCGGCGCCCGATACCGATGGCTTGCATGATCTTGTCGTTCTCCAACCCCAACCGTCCAATTCTCAACGCTCGTTCGCGTTCTTTCGCGTCTCTTTTTGCCTTTTTCTTTGCATTTCGCTCGGCAACAAAGTTCTCGAGTTCAGTGTCGGTCATCAGATGAGGGTTCTGCCCGGTTTCCTTCGACGCTGCTTCTATAAGAGCCTTGCTGAAGTATGACTCCGGGTCTTGTCGCTGAATTTGTGCTCCCCACAAGATGGGGTTAAACAACGTCGACGCAGCTCCGCTCTTTTTGATTATGTTAATCGCGCCAACAGCCGCCGCAGCCACTGCGGTAGTGACAGCGGCAGGCACGATAAATTTGGTTGCCACCATGCCGGACACGAACAGTGCGAAATTAGGAGCCGGCATCGTGTAATAGGCGGCAATTAAATGCGAAAGCATCGCGACCGTCCTCGCAGTCCAGTTTGCGGCTGCGATGACATAAACCGGACGACTCGTCGAAAGGTGCCGAATTTGTGTGTTGCTGTAAATAGCTTGAGAAAAAAATACCCCGAATCCAACACTCGCAAGGTATTGCCAAAAAAGATTTGAGAGGGATTCCGAAAACGCATTGTCTGCTTTTACGTCCGCTTGCGTGTCGCGGGAGGGTTCGTCGAGAACACCCATCACAACGTCCTTAGCGTCTGCGATAAATCCCTTCCCGCTGCGGGTCACCAGCCCAAGCTGATCGAAAAATCCCAGCTTTTCCACTTTGTCGCCATCGAAACAAAGAAAGAGAGGAGCTTCTTGGTTGCGAACTGTACCCAAGGCGTCAGTTACGGGGCGCGTAAGAGAGAATTCAATGTGAAGATTGGTTTTGAACTCGAAAGGAATGCACGTTTTGGTGGGGGAATAAGAAGACATGACTGTGGCGCCCATTGACGTTGCCACCTTTTCTGCGGTTTCAAAAAGCTTTGTGTTTGAGTTGTTAGGCTCCCATTTGTCGTTCAGATTTTGACTGAGAGATTCGAAGCCGCGGCCGTCAGGCATGGCGCTCCTATGAAGATTTGATTTCTCGTCGAATGTCAGATACACATTTGATTTCGGAGCTGCGGCGATTAATTTGTCCTTGAATATTTTCCAGACTGCCGTTTTCTGAATGTAGTTCACAACTGCTCCGCCGGCGTAAGGAAGTGGCGACATTTTCAGCAGCGCGTCAACGGCAGGACCGACCGTCCCCGCGAACCCTTCCTGGACCGTCGACGCGCGCTCGTTAAAGGTCGCGCTGATTTCTAGCAAATACCTCAATGTAGAAGCCGCGGCCCATAGGATAAAAACGCAGTAAATGACGAATTCAAACGACCCGGTAATGTCTCTTATACCCGTCACTCGCGGTTTCTCGGGGTCGCGATTCCCCGTCGGCGACGACGAGCGACCCCCGGACGCACAGACTTCGATAATGTGTGGAAACAAATCAGGGGACTTCACGTCATTGAGCAAAAGATTTACGACATGTAGTGCGTCCGCAAAGGTAATGCGCCATGGAATCTGGGTCTCGATCTCAGTATCATGTACACGAAGAAATTCGGCGAACGTGCAGTTTTCTTCGAGATGTTGAAGAAAGGGTCGTTCAAACTGCTTCCGCATGAGGCGAGGCATTGTGTTGAACACCCCAAGCAGCGACTGGACCAGTGCGTCGGGGTTGACCAGCTTAGACGCGTCCGAGAGAGTCAGGCGCACGTCGGTGTCGGAGATCCGAGGGTCGAGCGCCATGTTTTTTTTTCCTGATGAAAGGGGCTAGACGTTTACTTCCTTTTCAAAATTTCCTTAGTATGATATGGGCGATAGCATTTAAAAAAATGGGGGTCTGTCAAAATGCATACAGAGCGGCGTCTGTGCACTGAGACCGCGGCGCGGACAATCTTGAATCCTTTACCGTTTTGGTCTGGGCGTCGTAATAGAATCGCTTGAAAATGCGGAGCAGGCCTCGATCCCGTGCGTCTATGCGTTGACCCATTTTGTCTAATTGCGTTCTGGTAGGCGAATAGAATTTGATACGCAAAATCTCAGTGGCAACCGAGTCAGCGAAGGCATGGACGACGTCGAAACTTGTCGAATTGATGAAACTGTCAAAGTCGTCGACGGCGCTCAACTGCGGAGCAAATTGATGGATGCGAAACAATGCCTCGCCGAGTGCCGCGAGGAACAGCGGAGTTAAGTCACCGTGCAGCAGGACTTCGGGCCTCTGCATCCAATTGGTGGCCCATAACAGCCGTTTGCGAGAATTATCCATGTCGATCCCTTTGAGCGCCTTTTCAACAGTGTCGAGATTAAACTGTAACTGGCGCGTTTCTGGTGACAAAATCATCGTTTCCATATATGCAGGCTCTGAACGAGTACTCGGCAATTCATCTTCGTCCAGGATACCATACAGGGTTTGATATGTACGCTTCAATTTGTCGATGTCAAGTTTTTGGTAGATAATCGGGGCCGTTTGGCCCTCGGGCACGATGGAACGGGAATTGTTTGACCGCTGCTGTCGTTTTAAATCCTTAATTTTTGAGACTTGAAGTGCATTAAGGAGGGCGAGATATCGGCCAAACAGCGAAGATCGTTCGCTGGAAATCCTCGGGTCGTCGTAGTGGGCGGGGGGCATGGCTTCGAACTCTGCCGGTGTGATACTTTGTCGATGGGACGCCGAAATGAGTTTGTCAACCCCGAACTCGTTCATGTTGACAAGCCCCGCGACTTTCACGGCAAAGATGTAGGTCGGGTCCTCGTAGAGCACGTGAAGCGCGTTTTCCCTGGCCTTAGTCCATGCCCAGACGATATTCTTCTCGTCTTCGGAAAGTAGCGGATAGAAGGGGGGCTCTTGCGCGTCGACTGCGCGTATAGAAACCTCTCCTTTGGGGGGCGGGGTGCTGGCACGGAGTTGTGACTCGGTATTCAAAATCAAGTCGTAAACCTCTTTCAGCAACACCACGTTTTCGACCATTTCACTCGCGTTCCTTTCGGACTCATTGATTTCGGCGTTGCCGTCGCCCGGATATTTGACACCAGTGCCGTCGAAATGCCTCGTAATACGGTCCAAAATGTCGTGTAATCGCGCACTGAACACCGTATCGCGAAGCGATGCGTGGTTTTTGAACGCATTAACGTCCCCTCTCGTTTTTAAGTTCTTCAAATTCAATATTAGCACTTTGAGTCGCTTAAAAGACTCTGTCGGGGAAAACAGATCGGACATACGGAGCACAACTTGGGTGCCTTTGTCGGGCTCGCCGGTCTCGATATTATACTTCCGGTATAATTTCGTTCCGATTTTGTCGAGAAGGTCGCGCGTCTGACTCCGCTCGCGATCGATTTTGTCAATGTTTCTCTCGTCATCGTAAGCTAGCTGGTTTCTTAGCGCCTTGCCAATGTTATATTTGTCTTTAGCGGGTCGGTCACCCCGCGGATCGGACGCATCACTTGGTTTGTCTTCATCATCGCGACCGAACGTGAACATCGTCCCTGTGATTTTCCCGCTGGCCCGCGCGTCGGGCATCTCCTCGTCGTCGTCGTTGCTGTCGCGGCTGAGGTCGGCAAAGGCGGCCGTCCGCCAGGGTCGACGTGCCGCCATGGACGATGGAGAAAAAGAGAGAGAAAACAGTGCAATTGTTTTTTTGAAGAATGGCAAAAGGTGCTTTTCCTTTTTTTGGGGAGAAACCACAAAAAAAGAGTCTGGGTTGGCCGCATCGAAAAAAAATAAAATTCAACCCCCACGCACACGCACGCGGAGAGGAGAGAGAGAGAGAAGACACACACACACAAACAACAAAAACTTACATACAATGTCCCCGGCGATTACATTGTTCGCCTTCCTAGGGGACTATGCGCGCCTCGTGCTGGGGACGAACTACTTTGGCTGGTTCTGGGGCTTCAACATGGTGTTCTTTCTGCACATCGGCTTCGTCCTGTACGTGATGGAGACCTACTTCCCCGAGCTGAAGCAGACCCCCGCGTTCACGGGCGCCCTGGACCCCGTGGCGTTCCTCGCGGCCTTTGTGTTCATGCCGTTCCTGAACGAGACGATGACGGGGTACAACACCGAGCCCACGGGGTATCGGGGGTTCCTCGACCGTCTCAGGCGCGTCGCCATGTGCTGCCGGAAAGACTATTGCGCGCGCGCCGCGCAGGCCCTCTTCCCGCTCATCGTCCACGCCGAGTCCTTTTGGCTGCACGGCCAGCGGAAGCGCGCTGTCGACGGCGCGCCGTTCGCCGAGGCCAGCGCGGTCCTGGTGGGCAGGCTGAAGGCCGTGTTCGGCGAAGATGACGCGGCGGGCAACGCCGAGGCCCTCAATCTCTTTGACACGCTGCAGGCGTGGGTATCGCGGGAGGTGGTGAAAGATCCGCCGTATATGAAGACACACATTTTCCTCTTCCTCTTTGTATGGTTCGGCCTGTGGCTGCCCGTCCTAATGTGGGTGCGGCTCGACTGGCAGCTGACGCTCTTCCTGTTCCCCTTCATCAGCTACGTGCTCTGGGGCACGACGATCCTGCGGGCCTGGCTCGGGTCGCCGTGGGACCCGTGCCGGCCGTTCACCGACACCCACCACGAGAGGTGGGCCGACAAGTGCAGGGAGGATATCATCGCCATTGCGCGTATGCGAACCGTGTGAAAAAAAAAATAGAAAAAAAAACATTCGCGCCCATTCTATCTCTCTCTCTCTCTCCCCCCCTACTCTTGCTTCTTCGGGTCGGCCCATGTGCGCGCGCGCTTGGGCCAGCAGGCGCGGGCCAGCTGCCACAGCACAAATACGAAAGCCAGCGCGAAGAGCGCTACGAGCGCGTGTGGGTGGTATTTGGAAAACCGGAAGGCGTCATAGGAGTCGACCACGGCGACAACAGCTGCTGGAACGGGGTCGGGGTCGTAGCGGACGTGCTTGATGATGGCCATGTTGCTGTTGCTGCGGGCTGTGAGAAGGGGTTGAACCTGAAGCGGTGGATAAATTCGTCCTGAAGTTTGGAATCAAATTGAGTGAGCTCGAAGTAGTGAGCAGTCTCGAAGTTTAAGAGGCGCATGCAGTTCTGGTCCAGCCGCAAGACCTCGTGCCACTCCTGCAGCGAGAACCCGAGCGCGATGACGTCGCGCGCCCGGAAGCCGGCCTGCTGCAGCGCGTACGCGGGCGGCATCAGGCGCGGGCACAGCAGCACCCACTCGGCCACCTTCAGGCCGAGCGCGGCCATGGCCTGCGTGTCCCTGGCGCACAGCTCGGCGAGGTTCGGCACGGTGCCGATGACGGTCGTGAAGAGGTCGGCGCCGAAGCGCGCGCGCGCCTTCTTCAGGTGGCCGGCGCGGAAGCCGGCGAGCAGGTAGGTCTTCCAGACGAAGCCGAGGGCGCGGAGCTCCTCGGCCGAGTACGCGGTCTCGTCGAGCAGCACGTCCATGAGGCGCGTGTCGAGCTCGCGGAGGAGCGTGTCCGGCGTGCACCCCTTCAGCCGCAGCGTCGGGACGGCGAGGCGCTGCCGCAGGAGGCCGCGCTGGCTGCCGTCGAGGCTCGCGTCGAGGCCGCGCGCGACGAAGGAGCGGATGGTGCGGAAGACCGTGGCGCCGGGCGCGTCGGGCGCGCCGGGCGCGTCGGCGCTGCCCAAATCAAGCGGGTTGTCCCAGAGGCGCGCGGCCGGCGCCTGCCCGTCGCAGAGGCGGCACGCATTGTCGGGGTCCACAAGGTAAGATTCGAAGTAGCACCGGACGTGGTGGGCGTGCCGGCAGCTCCCGTTCAGCTCCACAATGTCCTCCGTGTCGCGCACGACGGGCGCGAAGCACACGCCGCAGGAGGTCGAAATGTTCATCAATGACAGGTACAAAAATTTCCCCGTTCTGAATGAGGGGGAGCTGTTCAAAAACTTGATGGGCAGGCACGCGTTCGCGGAAACGACAATTTTTTTCAAAGGAAATACCGAGGCGCGTCCCGTCGAAGGTTACCAGTTTTACCATTATATGCTGTACTTTGTATTATTAAGGTATCCACTGGACACTGAAGCGGATATTCGCAAGCAAGCCATCGAGGACATGAAGCGAATAGTCGAAGACGACGCCCGGTTATCGCCCACGGCCAGCCTATATATGCGCCTCTTCGATCGGGCGATGACACGCAAAAACTTTGCACTAATAATGCGATCGTTTCCCGGTGCACTCGCGGTGGTCGCACGCGTCATGGAAATCGAAGCGAATGTGACGTCCAAAAAACTGGACACGTCAGTGAACTATCAAAAAGAGGTCGCAATAATCCTGACTTTATGCGTGCGCAGTGACAACATCACGGATTATTCAAAATGGAGACCCGCAGATGCGCCACCGAAGTTCGATGAATACGTCCAGCTGGCTTTAGCAGGGGCACAGAAATACCAGGTCATGCCCGTTCCGATGGTTGAGCATTTGCGCTTGTTACACACCGAACTGATTCGGCTGCATACGACCTTGTCGGCATCGCTCAAGCTATTGTATGACTGGGACAAAGCAGCGGACACAGGACTAGATATAATAGGCACGGCTGGGTTTTGTAACGCTTTCACGATAGACTTGGAAAGAGATTTGAACCGCCATGTTGACACCAAAGAGCGGCTGGAACAACAAATAGTGGCGGATCTGGATGCATATGACAAGGCTGTCAAAGAAATCGGCGGTAATAAGTGCTCCCCGTTCTACGGTGTGAACCCGCCGTCATATAACTTGCTACGTTCGCCGTTAGGATCGTCCGAAGAGCGCGACAACGCGAGAATTCACATGAACGAAGCAGTGAAGAGCGAATACGCTAAATGTGCGCGAGCGGCGAAAAGGCACATTCAGAAGCACGGATTTGGAGGGAGGAAAAAGTCGTTTCACAGTTATGCCTTGCTGAGGGCGCTCGACAAAACTACATATTACGCGCTAGCTGCCGAAAACGCATTGGAAGATGTTCTACAAATCGACGCCGAAGCGCTGCCGTTGGAACAAAAACTTGACACCCTTTGCAAGAATGCTGTCACGCGTCGCCACAGAGAGGGGTGCGAGGAGTTGAAACGTCAATACGAGAGTTTGGAAATCGTGGATTTAGATTCCATTCTATTGGAGATTGGCAAGATTGCAGTAAGAGTCCAAGCATTGACCGACGAGGTCCGACAATGGTCTGAAACCAAGGAGCTCATTGTACGACGGGCAGAAAAACTTATCGAAACGTTCAAATCGATCTCCAGCCGACCTACCAAAGATATTGAACAACGCATCAAAGGCGCGATTGTCAAACTTGAGAAGCTGACCAGCGCTGACGACCCCACAGAAAACGCGATCGAATCTATTGAAAAGGAACTTCTATCGATTACCACCGCGGTTGACAAAGCGATAGAATTCGACGCGCGCTTGGATGAGTTAGCACGACGCGCACAAGACGATATTAACTTTTTGGATACGCTTGAAACGACTGAGTTGTCTCCCTTTCTTGAGGGCCGACGAACCGAGCTACTATCCGATGCCAAGAAAAAAAGGAATGCCATTGTTCGCAGAAAATCCGACGCGAACGCCGAGGCCCTGGACGATGTCCTGGGATACATTGGAGAATTCAAAGAAACCGTCTCTCGGAAGCAAGAACAGGCGCGACGCAAACGCACGAAAGATGTCGAAACCCTGATCGAACAGGCACAGACGCGGACCGACCTCCGTGAAGCAACCGACCTTCTAACTCAAGCAGAAGAGCTTGCTCAAGGGCTCGATCCCGCCGTTCTAGAAGATGTTCGAACCGCACGACAAGCGCTTAACGAAAAACGGGAGGACCTCGCTATGAGTTGTGAGAACGTCAAAAATTACGTTAAAGCATTGCTGGGTGGATCCAACAACCATCAAAAACGCAAATTGGGCTTAATAGAACAACTAGACGTGTGTACGCCGGACACTGAGACGGTGTTGTCCCTGGAACAAGCTGCTAAACAACTCGCACGCGACATTGGCAAATGGAACGGCGAAAGGGAAGCGTTTGAACAAGATGTTAGAAATCTCTTAGATGTCATCGAGAACGCCGTCAACGAGCGCGACGAGCAGGATGTGCGAGACGAGGCGGAAAACCTGAAAGATGATTTGGAAGATTTACTAGACTCCGATAACGTGGAAATTTCTGTCGAATGGAGAACCGCTCTAGAAGATTTTCAAGAAAGGGTCTCCGTTTCCCGTCAACGCCGTATACGGGCCGTGCGCGCTGCGATTGAGCAAGCCAAACGAGAACGCGACGTGCAATTGCTTGCTGACGCACTAACGGCTGCAGAATGGCTCGGTCCGGACCTTTTGCAAGAGGTTCAAGACGCACAGGCAAACATTATTGCAACAAGGAAAGAAAAACGGACTGAACTGGAAAAGCAGGTGAATGCTATCAGAGACGACCTGAAAGGAGCGACTAATGAGCATGACTACGAAGGGCTGCGAATTCGGGCGCAAGAGCTCGAGACTCAAATGATTGATCTACTGCAAACACCCGAGGAGATTGAGTTCGACCATGCAGCTGCACGCCGAAAACTTGACGACCTAAAAAGGGATATTGGAAAAACGAGAGAAAAACGCACCAACGAGGTAAATGTCAACCTAGTTAGCGTAGTTCGGGCCGTCCTCGCCTCGCCAGGTTATGACATTGCCATCGCGTTCGATCGGCTTCAGGAAGACGCAAAGGGCCTTTCAGACGAATTGCAGCAAAAGGTCCAAAACGAACGCAAACGCGTTGAAGGGGTTCGCAGAGACAACCTTTTCACGTTTGTCGACACCGCCATTGACGAATTATCGGTCAAGCCCTTAGAGAACGCGACCCTTCTCGTTAAAGGGTTGCCGGACCGGGACAGTTTATTGGCTGAGATCGATGCCGCCCGTCGGGAAATCGAAAACAAGCTGGCTCACCAAGAACGCGCCAAGCGCGCCGACGAGTTCCTTCGCCCGGGCAACAAGTGGATGATTGCTGCAGACAACTTCTTTGCAGCCTCCACCGATCCGAATGCCACCGCCTTTGACCGATATAAGGCCGCCATGGACGCGAAAAACGCGGCGGATAAGGGCATAGACTTCTGGCGGCAGGCCATGCGCATCTACCACGCTGACGACCCCGAAAGGCCGATATTCCAGCTGGAGATCGATAAGGCTGAGCGCAACGACTTTGCGGCGAACGTTGAGAGGGCGTACGCTGCATATCTGGCCCAGCTCGAGCGCGAGCGCAAGGAGGCGCTGGCCAAGCGCCTGCGCGAGGGCGACGTGCCCGCCGCTGCCGCGGCCACGGAGCGCGCGCTGTGCGTCGCGCCGCCGCTCCGGACGCGCGAGCAGCTCGCCGCGGCCAGCGCGCTGGCCGACTTCATGCGCGAGATGCCCGAGTGGTACGACGTCTACGAGAAGTGGAAGCTCCACTACCGGCGCTGCGTCAACGGGCACAAGTACCTCGAGATCAACAACGTGGGGTCGTGGACCTGCCGCCAGCACGCGCTGCCCCCCGACGCCCGCGACGGCCGCCACCCGTGCTGCGACAAGAGCGACGCCGGGTGCGTCCGCGCCGACCACCGCAACGGGACCGCGCCCTTCACCGCGGCGCAGACCATCTGCGGCGTCCCCGACTTCATACTGCGCGCCATGACGTCGACAGCGCGGCCGGGCCGCCGCGGGAAGGACGCCTTCGTCCGCTTCGACGAGGCCGAGCACGCGCGGCGCAGCAAGCCCGCCATCCGCGTCATCCACACGCCCCGGGCGCGCGACCGCAAGAAGACGGTCGACGTCCTGCTGCCCGACGTCCTGACCCTCGAGCGCAGTGCCACCGAGAACCGGGTGCGCATGCCGGGCGGCGACGACGGCGACGGCGACGAGGTCTGGCTCTGGGACTGGAACCAGGCCAGCCAGCCGAGGGTCGCGCGAATCATTTACCTGGACCAAGTGTCATACTTTATTTACCGCGAGACCAAAGACACGGTGACCTTCAAGGTGGCACTGCTCGTCCGAGACGTCCCCGTTATCACCCAGAGCGGACGGCGAGGCGTCCCCTACCGAAACCACCCGCAGGCCAAGCTCGAGTTCACCCCGCTCGAGCGCGCGACGCTATGGCCTTCATCCTCCGACTACTGAGGCTCAGCCAGCGCATCATGAAGGGCCTCCTCAAGATCATGATCTACCCGCCCATCAAGGCCATTGCCATCGCGTCGCCTTTCCTGGCGCGGGGCGCCGAGCGCGTCCTGAGCGGCCAGCGCGTCACGGGCGACCAGGCGGATGAGGGGGAAGATGCATCTTGAGCTTCCCCTCTTCGACGTCCCTCTCGACCTGCTCGTACGCCATGTCGAGCATCATGCGGAACCGCAGATACGCCATGTTCCTTTGCTGGTCCGGGGCCACCAGCGCAATTTCCCGCTTCGAGTCCGGCATCACCACTTCTTCGATCGCAGCGTCGGCGTCGTCCGCGTAGTCCGCGTCGGCGTCGGCGTCGGCCATAAATTTTTTTTTTTCGCAATCTCACACGTCTTGCGGAATGTAAGAAGACGGTGGCGGACTGTTGAGATAAACATACTGCGTCGTTCTCCTGGACTTGCACATGCAGCAGCAGCACATGACCGTCAAAATCACCGCGGCCCACCCCATGAAGTACGCCACCAACACGTAGATGCTCAGGTGCTGGAAGTTGGAATTCTCCCAGCCGGGCTCCAGGTGAAAATCGTGCTCCTGCGGGATCTCGCCCTCGTAGATAATGTCAAACAGCGCCCAAGTCCCGAAAAACACGGTCGGGAGCGCGCCGATCAAGATGAGGCAGCCAACGGCCGTGATCAGAGACGGGACCGGGCAGTTGAAGATCATTGGGAAAAAATTTCGTTGATGAAGCGACATAGGCAGGACTTCATTTAGGTTGTTGGCAATAAAAACCCCTCCTCTAGCCAAGCATGGTAGATGTCTCGGGAATCGCAGTCTTCCTCTTTGCATTCTTGCTGCAGGCCTTCGTGCTAATCACCGTCGTGCTCACCTACTTCGGGCCCTCGAATGCGGGCGCGAACACGGAAAACGCGCTGAAAGCCCTTTTCGCCTGGCTGGCCGTGTGGGTCCCGGCGACGGCCAGCCAGACCTGGACCAACTTCCAGAACCACATCGCGTCCTACTACAAATGGTACCTGCTGGCGCTGGTCCTGCTGGCCGTCAGCTACGGCACGTACCACGACCAGCCCGCGTACGACAAGACCGCCGACGCCTGGGACACCGCGGTCAAACTGCCCTTCCTCAACAAGATCGCACTGCCGACCGGCAATGTGGTGCGCATGACCTGGGACACGGTCATATGCTTCCTCAACGTCCTGGCCAACCTGGGGCGGATCGTCTGGAACCAGTTCACGAGCATCACGCTGGACTGCGGCACGATGGACTGGGGCGCGATCCCGGGCCACCTCGGCGCCTTCACGCTCGCCCTCTCCAACGTCACGACGGATGTCATCCTCTCGGGCTTCACCAGGGACGCGCAGCTCGGGCCCGTCCTAAAGCACCTGGCCAACGCCTACTCGGAGCTCAACCCGCTCTTTGACTGCCAGTGCAACGACCTCAACTTCTTGTGGCCCATCCTCATCCACCCGGACTATGGCATGATCCAGAGCCCGCGGCTCCACTACTTGCCGCAGGCCCTCGTCAACGCGGCGCTCGAGCTGGCCCGCAAGCCCGTCGAGACGCCGATCGGCATCGTCCGGCTCGTCCTCGACGGCTGCCCCGACCGCGCGTGCGAGGTGGCGCGCGAGCCCAAGTTCGACCGGCTGGCGGACCTCACGTGCCAGGTCTTCACGCACTCCCTCGACTTTGTCGACGACGCCTTCTTCAGCATCGACTCGGCCGTGCGCGACAAGCTCTCGGTGGCCATCCCGTGGA
>Ga0137447_1000009_pt1 | contig 12853 bp, 9 predicted proteins | sample EasRivERMGT400_2_FD_104903 | JGI IMG/M metagenome (GOLD analysis project Ga0137447, IMG submission 104903) | Soil microbial communities from meander-bound floodplain in the East River, Colorado, USA - East River MetaG ERMGT400_2 | ecosystem: Environmental > Terrestrial > Soil > Floodplain ...
TCATTGTGCAACACCTGCATGGCGTCGCGTGCTTCCAGCACCGGGCCGATACCGCGTCCGACCGGTTGGCTGCCGTCGGTAATTATGACTTCCAGATGCATGCCGAGCCGGTCGCCGGCGAACTCGAACAGTTTGCGCAATTGCAGCGCTTCGTTCATGTGGCGCACTTTGGCGGTTGGGCCGACTGGAATGTCGATTAACAAATGGGTGGACCCGGCGGCAAGTTTTTTGGACAGAATCGAGGCGACCAGCTGACCGTGGTAGTCGATGCCCAGCGGACGCTCGACTGAAATGAGAATGTCATCTGCCGGCGCCAGGCGCGCGGTGCCGCCCCAGGCGAGAAACGCGCGTTGTGTGCGTGCCACCTCGTGCATCGCAGCGGGGCTGAGGTTGACATTCGCCAGCACTTCCATGGTGTCGGCGGTGCCGGCGGGCGAGGTGATGGCGCGGCTGGAGGTTTTGGGCATGAGCATGCCGTGCGCGGCGACGATGGGTACGACAATCATCGACGTGCGATTGCCGGGAATGCCGCCGATGCAATGCTTGTCGACCACGACCGGTTCGTTCCAGCGCAGGCGTTCGCCGGACTCGGTCATTGCCCGCGTGAGATCGAGAATTTCTTCGCGGTCCAGGCCGGTTTGGCCGGAGGCGACCAGGAACGCGGCCATTTCCATTTTGGAATAGCGGTGGCTGACGATGTCGCGCGCGATGTTGTGAAAGTCCTGTGCAGAGAGGCGTTCGCCGCCGATTTTGCGCCGCACCGCGTCCATTGACGGCGCGGGCTCGGCATGTGCCGCACGGACCAATTCGCCGGCGGCCAAATTCATTTGCGTGAAGGCCTGCAACGATAAGCCCAGCTCATCGGGCTGCACGATATTCACATCATCAACAATGTTGAGCACCGCGTAAATGCGCGTGCCGTTGGCGCTGACCGTGATTTTAGAGAGCGCCTGAAATCCTTCCGCACGGTACAGCTCACACTCACGGTGGAGATAGGCCACGTTTTCGCGATAAGTATCGATGGCCACGCGGCGCAATTTGAGGGTGGCAGTGTCGGTGTTTCGTAACGGCGGTTGAGTTGCGGTCATGCGGGTTACCGTTTTTGGTTGGCTGTTATTAGCATAGGGCAACAAATACCGGCCGCGCGGCATTCGGGAAACTGCGGATAAGCGGGGAAAATGCGACTACGCTAGTCGGGCGTCGCCGCGCAAAGTATCATTTGCCCGATTATGGCGTGCGTCGGTGCGGCGTTGATTTACTGCGATCGTCGTGGGGAGGGTTGTAATGAGTCGTCGTAAAATAAATGGTTTGGTGTGTTGGGTTGCGTTCCCTTGCGCTGTGTTCGTCTCGTCATTTGCGCAAGCGGCCACCGATACCGTCGAATACGTTTATTCGGCCAACCAGGTGGATGGCAATTTATCCGCTTACAAAATTGATGCTCCGACGGGCGCACTATTGCCCGTGCCCGGCTCGCCCTATAAAACCGGCGCCTTTCCAGTGTCGGTGAATGTGTCGCCCAACGGCCGCTTTGTGTACGTGGCCAATCAGGGTTCCGATTCGGTGACGGGATTCCACGTGAATGTGCAGACCGGTGCGTTATCGCCGATTGCCGGTTCGCCGTTCGCGGCCGGAAAATATCCTGACGCGGTGACCGTGACGCCGGACGGGCGCTTCGCTTACGTTGCGAATGAAGACGCCAATGTCGCGCTGGTATTTTCCATTAATGCCAAGACCGGCGCCTTGAAGCAAACGGGCAGCAAGGCTTCGACCGACGCACATCCCATTTCAGTGAACACCTCACCCAACGGTAAATTTGCCTTCGTATCGAGTTTTAACGCCGACACGGTGGGTGCTTACCGCATCGACGCAAAAAGCGGCGCGCTGACTGCGGCGGGGCACACTGCCAAAACCGACGAGCATCCGATTTACACCAAGGTAACCCCCAATAATCGATTTCTGTATGTGTCAAATTATGGCTCTACCACGGTATCCGCGTTCGCAATCGACGCGGTCAGCGGTGAGTTGAAGGAAATAGCAGGATCACCGTTTGTCGTTGGCGCAAAACCTTACTCGGTAACCACGGACCCGGACGGCGAGTATCTCTACGTCGCCAACTGGGCAGGTCACGACATTAGTGTATTTAAAATCGAACAGGCCACAGGCGCGCTTGCTGAGATTCAAGGCTCGCCGTTCAAAACCGATTGGTATCCGTATGCTGTGGTGATCGACCCGTCACGCCACTATGCCTATGTGGCAAACAACGGTGCCAATAATATTGGCGTTTATGCGATTGACGTAAAAACCGGCGGATTGAAACAAATTCCCGGCTCACCGTTTGTTTCCGGTGGCGGGCCGTACTCACTGAGCGTGAGTCACACCCGTCGGTAAAATCGGCAGATCGTGGCCATGGTTCAGGCGCACCGTTCATTCGATTTTTTCAGTTTTTTGGCGCCGCGATGACTAACTTGCCAGCTTGAATTCAGCGACCAGGCTCGCCAATTCGTGAGCGGTATGCGTGAGATTCCCCGTGCTTTGTTCCACCGCGCGAATGTTATCGGTATTTTGTTCGGTGAGTTGCGAAATCAATTCCATGTTCTTCGCAGTCTCCTCGGTAGCTCCGGTTTGTTCGCGCGTCGCACTGGCGATCTGGTGCGCAAGTTCAGTGACACGCAGTGCCGACTCAACGATGCTCCGCAACGACTGACTGACGGTATCGGTAGCGCGCGCACCGTCCTGCACTTCGGCTTTTACTCGATCCATGGATCGTACGACGTCAGTAGTTTTTTGTTTAACCGTGTTCACCATATTGGCGATGTCAGCCGTGCTCGCTGCGGTGCGTTGTGCTAAAACACGGACCTCGTCGGCCACCACGGCGAAACCGCGACCTTGCTCACCCGCGCGCGCGGCTTCGATGGCGGCGTTCAATGCAAGCAAATTGGTTTGGTCGGCGATGCCCTTGATCACTTGCGTGACTTCGGTAATTTTTTGAATTGCACCACTCAGTTCACCGATCGCCACACTCGAAGACTCGACCGTTTCCACGACACGCTGTGTTGCCGCAATGCTGCGTTCCATATTGTGATCATTTTCGTCCACGATGCTCTTGGTCTGGGTCGACGCCTCCAAAACACCATGAGCGCCGCGTGAAATCTCCGACACAGCAACGGTCATTTGTTGCATTGCAGCGCTCACTGCCATGACACGGTCGGTTTGAGATGTGGCACGTTCGGTCACTTGTCCGGTGGAGCGCGACAGGTCATCGCCCAGGTTGGCAACGCTGACCGAAGCCTTTTGCACGTTGCTGATGATGCGCGCGAGGCTCGCGTTCATGTCACGCAAGGCCACCATCAATTCTGCGGTTTCGTCGCTGCCATGCACCTCGATCCGGCTGGACAAATCGCCGGCCGCAATACGCTTGGCAACGCTAACCGCAAAATTGAGCGGATCGACAATGCTGCGGGTAATGGCCAGCGCAATGATCACACCCAACGTGATCGCGACCACGCCGATGGTGACCATCACCGACGCCGCAGTTTTATAAGCTTGTGCAGCCTCGTCTGCCGTGGCTTTGGCATCGGCATCCAGACGGTTGAGCAACTCTTCGAGCTGTGTGATGAGTTTAAGTTGTGCGGGACGTGCTTTCTCACGCACCGCCTCGCCTGCTTCCTGGTGTTGATCGTTTAACGAACGGCAAGAGGGAATGGATGACAGGACGGCAAGCCGCCCGATTACATCTGCCGGAATCGATGCGCGTATTGCCGGCTCACGAGCAGGGCTTCGGCACGGTTCTTAAGTTGCAGTGTATAGCCGCCATTTAAGGTTTTGCGCGCTGCCGCGATGCTAGCCAAGTTCACGATCAAGCCGCGATGGATGCGCCAAAATTTGTCGGGATCAAGTTCGGCCTCGAGTACCAAAACCGATTTGCGGATCAAAAATTTATCGTCGCGCGTAACGACCGTGGTGTACTTGTCTTCAGACTTGAAGTAGCACACGTCGTCAGCGGGAATCAGATAAGTCGCGTCCCGACGCGAGGCGCGCAGCCAGCTTAAATAACCGCTGGCGGGCGTGTTCGGCAGACCTTGTGCTAACTGTTGAACTAGTCGTGTCCATTCGGGCGCACGGCCGGCCTGGCTGGTGATTCTCTTCTGTAGACGTACAACGGTTTCCGCCAGACGCGCTGGCTCGACCGGCTTCAGCAAATAATCGACAGCGGCGCGTTCGAACGCCTCTACGGCATATTCGTCATAGGCCGTGATGAAAACGATGTGGCTGCTGCCACCGCAACTGGCGGCAACTTCGAGCCCGGACAACAACGGCATCTTGATGTCGAGAAAGGCAACCTCTGGCGCGTGTTCGCGTATCAGCGCCAGCGCCTCGGCGCCGTTGCCCGCCATACCGACAACTTGTAGCTCCGGCCAGAGATTGGCGAGCAGGGACTTCAGGTGTTCGCGCAACGGTGCTTCGTCATCGGCGATGACCGCCTTAATTGCTGACATAGGGCGCCTCGATCGTTGCCGTAACCCCGGTCGGCGCGTTCGCTTCAATACGCAGCCTGGCTTTGTCGCCGTAGAGCGAGCTCAGGCGCTCGCGAATGTTGACGAGACCGAAACCTGATTCCGTATCATGTCGCAGCCCAAGTCCGTTATCCATCACCTGCAATCGCAGAACATCGCCGTGGCGTTCTGCGGAAATACGGATTGCGCCACCCGCCGGCGCGGGCTCAAGCCCGTGCTGGATGGCGTTTTCCACCAGCGGCTGCAACAACATCGGCATGAATCGCTGCGCGAGGCAGTCATCGGGGATGTCGATGGTGTAACTCAAGCGCGTGCCCATGCGGATCTTGAAAATATCCAGATAGTCGCGGATGAGTTCGATTTCCTGCCGCAGCGTGGCATCGTGCTCACGGCTGCGCTTCAGCGATGAGCGTAAATAGCGGGTCAAATTGGCCAGCATTTTTTTCCCCTGAACCGGATCGGTGTCCACCAGGCTCGACACATGCGACAGGGTATTGAACAGAAAATGCGGTTCGATCTGGGCCTGCAGCAGATGCAGCTGCGTCTCAGCCATGTGTTTTTCCTGAGCCAGATTTTTGATGCGCGCCTCCTGCAGCGCATGGCTGACGTGGATGACGCGCGAACGGGTGACCAGGAAATACAAAATGATCGGGGAAAAGAACAAGGCAATGAGCATGTTCTGGGTTAGTCCTGCAAGCCCAGCCTCTACCGCTGCCCAGACCTCGGCGAGTGTCGCTTGTTGGTCCACGGCAAAAACGACAACTTGCAGCAACGTGCCGATCAGCGCACCGAGCAACAGTGGCATCCAGAATGTAGTCAGCCTGATCTCCATAAACCGGTCGAAGACTACGAAGCACGCATAAATCGACAAGCCGAAAAACTGCGAGACGAGCAGGCTGCCCAGAAACTTGAAATGCAACACCGCATAAAGTAACGCGGCGATGCCGGTGTTAAACAACAACACCCAAAGCAGTCCGCGTAATACGGAGATGGCTGCCAGGGATTTGCTTGAAAAGTTGTACATGTTTCGACCGCTGTAAAGACGCCTAGGTCCGGAGTGGATGGCGTCACGCTACTGCTCCTGCTGGAAGATACACAATATATCTTCGCACAAGAATTTCTCGATATTTTCCGTATTTTTTTGCGAAAAACCCGCACTGGCTTTCAATTCATCCGCTCATGTTGCCAATCGTCGGTGATATTCCCCGTTAGTCGCAAATTGCGGAAGCAAAGGCTATTACCGGTGAAACTAGTGACGAAAATTATTCGCCCACCTTGGCGACCGATTTTCTTGTTGTCAGGAACACTCACCCGCTAACCAGGAGCTCAATATGAAACTATTTGTCAAAATTAATCTGATTTTTTTACTAATTTCGCTAAACGTAAATGCAGGTGAAAGAGAGGACAGCGAAGGCCATGAACATGAACGAACCCGCGTGGCGCTAAAAGCAGACCATCTATTTTGGAAGTTGCTGCATGGGGAAGATTACCAGAGCTTCGATACCGTTATGAAAAAGCTGGCTGAGGCCCAAGCTGCCGATCCACACGATGTTTACACCACCGCCCATATCGGCTGGGCGAATTTTTGGGCCGTTTCCGAAGGTATTGGAATGGGCATTGCCAATGGAGCCAAGGCTTTTCAATATTTGCAGTCCGCTGAACAGGCGTTTTCACAAGCGGCTGGGCTGGCGCCTGACGAGCCGCGTATCCGTGGGTTTTTGGGCTATTCACGCTTGAGCCTCGGGAGTGCCACGCAAAATATTGATCTGATGTTACAGGGGCAAGCCAATGTGGCTCGCTCCATTGAGCTGTGGCCGGAGTGGGCCTATTTCGGCGCCGCCTATGGTCTGGATGCGCGTGCGCCATTCGATTCTCCGCAGCTTCAACAAGCGCTTGCTTACTATTGGGCCAATATTGATGCGTGCGCTAACACGCCTGTCGATCGGCAATACCCGGATTGGTCACCCTATCTACATATGGAAGCATTGGAAGGCCCGGACCGGGCATGTTGGAACAGCTGGATTGCCCCGTATAACCTCGAGGGATTTTTTCTGGTCATGGGCGATGCCCTGGTTAAGGCCGGCAATACCACAGTCGCTTCCGTTATCTACAACAATGCAAGACTGATCAAAAACTACAACTCCTGCCCCTTTCGCGATCTGTTGGAACGACGGATCAGCAACATCGATGCGAATGTCGCAAACTTTCGTCAATCCACTTTGCCAAATCAGCCTGCTGATCCGGAAACATCGCTGGTGGTTAACACCCGCAATTCCTGTGCAGTCTGTCATCGTGGTGATGCGGATAAACACTTCAAACGGCCTGATTGGGTAGGCAAGGATGCCAATGAATATTTGGTGCCGTTTAAATAGTGAGTATAAGTGGTGGGTCAGACCTGTAGCTTGCTCGGGTCTGACCTTTCACATGTAGGAAAAACAAACGCAATTTTTCCTGAATCCATCGCGCCTAACGCGGCCACAACGCATTCAATCCGTTTTCTTGTTTACGCAGCCTGCTATGCACCGACGCGCCAGGACGGAGCAAGGCGGTTGACGCCAGCCCAGTACAAACAGATGACATTGCCTGATGGGTCCTTGATTATCGCCTCACGCCGCAGCCATGGTTAATCACGCGGCGAATGTTGCAGTAGTCACGCGGTTAACGTATCCAAATAGCCCGAAAGAAAAGCGTAGCCATCATGCAGCGATGTCCGCTTTTGAGAGAAGACACGCTGTCTGGCGTGTACTCACTGACGGTCCGCTCAGGGTCGAAAGCGCCCTTCGGCAATGGCGCACTGTCTTGACGTTAATTCGCTCTGACGTTTTTGGAAAAGCTTGGCTGGTTTTGCGCGCCGCCGGATCACTACGGATACTGCGGACATAAAAAAGCCCGCAGCGTGGCGGGCGATGTAGATAGTCTTGACCTTTCTCGGACTGTGCTGGAACCGTTAATGGTGGGCGGAGGAGGATCGAATTAACCGAGAAAAGCCGTACCACTCCGATATATTAACCACTTCAGCATCGTCGGATACCCCCAAAGATACCCCCAAAATGTCCTGTGTGTACTTTTCGCAGGGTAGTGACGAAGTAAATAAATATAGTGGCGGCCACGGACTTACCGAAAGCCAGTGGCATGCCCTTGACCTGACAGATGAGCTTCCCAACAGCATGGTGCACGGCATCAAGGATTCGATGCTTGCGCCGCTACCATCATTGACGCTATGCATATGTTTATGCATACTTCGATTATGCGCGTCACGTTCGACCCAAAGAAAGCCGCTCGCAATCTGAAAAAGCACGGCGTTTCCTTGGCGGATGCCGCGTTAATCTTCGACGGTTTCTATCTGACCAATGAAGACGACCGCGAACGGTACGATGAACAGCGGTTCGTGAGTGTCGGACAAGCCGTCAACGGTGTCTTGGTGGTGATCCACACCATCGTGACCGATGACCACATTCACGTGATATCCGCCCGGAGGGCAGAACCCTATGAAACGCGCCACTACTGGAAAGAATATGCACGGTACAGCAGCCGATGACGTTCCACCGCTCTCCAAGCGACAGCTGGCCAAATTGCGGCCGGTGATGCCGGTAAGCAAGGGCAAGACGCGCATCACCATCATGATCGACGACGACGTGCTGGCCTTCTTTCGTGACCGCGCAGAACGCGACGGCATCGGTTACCAGACATTGATAAACGACATGCTGCGCAACGGCATGGCAGAACGGGAAGGAACGCTGGAAAAGACGCTACGCAAGATCGTGCGGGAAGAATTGCGCAAGGCCCCCATCGCAGCGTGACATGAAAAAACTCGCTAACGTTCATCCCGGCGAAGTCTTGCTGAAAGACTTTCTAGAACCGATGGGGATTAGTCAAAACACGCTTGCCCGTGCGATGACCATATTCAACCCGTAGCGGCGTAGCGTGGTTGCTCATTTCGAGTGTGAAGACAGGTACTTCTACCGTTGTTTCCTGTTCGTGAAGCGCCCAATGATAAGAACCGCAGTATCGCTCTGATCCCACCCTTGCGGCGGCGAGTGTTTCCCAGTCGGTCAAGCGGTTATTACAAAGCGCCAGCAATTGATATTTATTGTCACGTCTCGGAACATCGCGGACAATGTCGGACAATTCTCGGGGGCATACGCTGTGAAAAACACTATCGACTTGTTACTACTGACTCGCGCCGTACGAGTGGCGTTGACGGCTGCCATGATCGTGCTGTCCGGTTGTTCATCGGGTGGCGGCGGCGATCCGCAGAGTAATATCGATCCAGCGTCCAATCCCGCACCCGATACAACCAGCCCGCTTGTATCTGCGACCAGTCCCGCGAATCAGTCAGCCACCTTTGCAGTGAACAGCGCCGTGAGCGTGACGTTTTCCGAAGCTATCGACCCGCAGACCGTGACCGACGTGAGTTTTCAAGTTGACGGTCCATCGGGTCAAGTCGCGGGAGTTGTCGCGCTGCAAAGCAACACGGCCACATTCACGCCCACGAGCAATTTAGCCTACAGCACCAATTACACCGCACGCGTAACGACGGCGATCAAGGACGTGGCAGGTAATGCCCTCGCAAGCGATTACCCGTGGACGTTCTCAACCAGCGAGGCCCCCGATACAACACCGCCTTCTGTTATTTCTACAACTCCGGCCAACAACGCGACGGGCGTGGCAACTAACGCGAGCATCACGACGACATTCTCCGAGGTCATGGACCCGTCTTCATTTTCTAAATCCACATTTATCGTTAGTACCCTTGGTGCACCGATTGACGGAGCCGTGAGCTATTCCGGACAGACCGCGACATTCATACCATCAAGTCCGCTCGCCAATAGCAGAACCTATACAGTCACGATCACGACCGCTGTTAAGGATGCTGCTGAAATTCCGCTGCCCGCGCCATACATATGGAGCTTCACCACGAACGAAGTACCGGTGGCGAATGCGGGGCCGCACCAGAACGTGCTGGTTGGAAATACGGTTACGTTGGACGGCAGCAAAAGTAGTGATGCCGATGGCGGCTCGCTCACCTGGAGCTGGATGTTGACTTCAAAACCACTGAGTAGCAGCGCGTCGCTATCGAGCACGACCTCTCCCTTGCCGACCTTTGTTGCCGACGTGCCGGGTACCTACCTGGCCACGTTGATCGTCAATGATGGGCAGGCGAACAGTACGCCGACGACAACGAGCGTAACTGCGGCGGTGTTAAATATTGCGCCAGTTGCAGATGCAGGTGTTGCTCAAAACGTTGTTACCGGCATGGAGGTGACGCTGGACGGCACGGCCAGTACCGATGCGAACGGCGATCATCTGAATTTCGCGTGGTCATTCACGTCAAAACCGCCGGGAAGCGCCGCTATGCTTAATAGCGCAACCTCGGTGAAGCCAAAATTTATCGCTGATGCGGCTGGCCTCTATGAAGTCGCGTTGACAGTAAACGATGGACAGTTGAATAGCTCTTCGGTGATGGTGCGAGTAACGGCAAGTGTGGCGAACGCGGCGCCAATAGCTAATGCGGGTGCGGCCCAGAACGTGCTGGTTGGAAATACGGTAACGTTGGACGGCAACGCAAGCAGTGACGCTAATGGTGACTTGCTCACTTGGACTTGGACGTTGACTTCAAAGCCACTGAGCAGCATCGCATCGCTATCGAGCACGTCTTCACCCACGCCGACCTTTGTTGCCGACATGACGGGCACATACGTAGCCACGCTGGTCGTCAACGACGGACATGTGAGCAGTGCTAGCGCTACAGTGACGGTCAGTGCTCTTCCACCTGTGCCGCAGCCGCTACCAGTGGGTGCGGGTACGTTCGCGCAGCAGTTTGTATCTGGCCCATTTTACAAGATCAATGAAAGCACAGGCGCGTTAACAGCTCAGAGCAATGTCTGTCAGGCATTCTCTTCTGCCGACATTGACTCGTCCGGTATGGTGCTGGCGGTCCCGGTTTACGAGGCAAGCGTGCAGGAAGTGGATGTGATCACTGGCACTTGTGCGATGCGTTTCCCTGTAGCAGAAAAGATGCGAGCGATAGCAGTGGCGCCCGACGGTACGGTTGCTACAGTATCCGGCGCCACGTATTTCGGCGTTGCGCAGATTTATCGATATTCGGCCAGCGGGGTTCTTTTAAGCAAGAGTGCTCTCAACGGCATCTCAAACCAAATTGGCATTGGCAATCTATCCGTCCTTGACGGAATCGACTACGCGCCGGATGGAACCCTCTACGGCAAAAATCTTAGCGCGGTTTGGAGCATAGACGCTGCGACCGGTGCTGGAATCCTGTCCGGTATCCGTTTCTACGGTTCGGGGGACATCGATATCGATTCCAGTGGTGCTTGGCGCGTTATCGGATTTGGGGTTTTGTACCGCGACGGGGTAAATCCTCTTACTTTGGAGAAGGACATTTTTCACAGTGCGCTAATTAGCAGATGAGCGAGCGCTGAAACGAATCAGCAGAGGTTTGAGGGCTCACTGCGCCGTGCGCTTAGCGGCGACAAAGAAAACAAACGTGTATTGACCAACTGGGGCGAAGTCAAGGCGAAGTCAATTGGGGACGCGAGCGATGGTGCCGTTTTGATTAAATCTGTAAGTCACATAAATTAGTCGAGTTCCTTTACATTTGGGTGGCTACGTCAACCGTTAGAATTCGGGAACCCGCTGTTTTTCATGACTTTCAAATTCATGGTCCGTAATGTGCGTCGGTTTTCGGGGCAGATTATCCAAGGGCAGGGGAAAAAATGAAAATGCAAAATCGTTTGATGTTGCTCGCCTGGTTTGTTACCGCATCACTCACCGAAGCACAGGCAATGCCCGTATATTCGGTTACAGATTTAGGCACGCTAGGTGGTAACAGCTACGCACTTGGATTAAACAACAACGGCGACGTGGTTGGATATTCGTATACGAGCGCTGGGAGCATTCACGCGTTTTTATTTAGTGACGGATTAATGTCCGATCTTGGCGCCTTGGGTGGTAGCTATAGCGTTGCAAGCGACATCAACGATAAAGGGACTATCGTCGGACAAGCCGAGAATAGTGCCGGACAGGATCATGCATTTGTTTACGAGAAGGGCAGCATGACCGATTTGGGAACACTTGGTGGAACAGAAAGTGGAGCTGGTGGAATAAATAATCTTGGTCAAGTTGTCGGGAGTTCAATGAATGCGGCCGGAACTACTCAAGCTTTTTTGTACAGCAACGGTGGCATGACGGAACTGAATACGTGGGGCGGTGGGGCCAGCTATGCAACCGATATTAACAATGGCGGGGACATCGTTGGATGGGCAAGTATTCTTCCTGATTTCGTTTCGCCAGAACATCCCTTTTATTTCGATGATGGTGTTGCCATGCCCATTGGTTCATATGGTGGCACTACAGGCGTAGCTAACGCGATCAACAGCGCGGGAGACGTCGTCGGATTCGGGATAACAACATCAAGTCAGATGGGCGCGTTTTTCTACAGCGATGGGGTCTTTACCAATATGGGTACGTTGGGCGGTAACTACAGCATTGCATACGGACTAAACGACAAAGGTCAGGCAGTAGGGAAATCGGCGACAGACGGGTACAACAATGAGCATGCGTTTCTTTACGACGACAAATTCGGCATGCTCGACCTGAATTCATTTCTACCAACGAATTCAAATTTTGTTTCACTCTATCAAGCGATGGATATCAACAATCGTGGCGAAATCGTTGGCGTCGGTTACTTGGGTGACGGATCAATGCACGCATTCTTAATGTCGTCTGTGCACGCCGTGGACGAGCCGTCCAGCCTCGCAATCATGGGTATCGGAATGGTCGGTTTGATCGCACTGCGACGTCGGCATTTACGTCATATCAGTGCTAACAATCGCAAACCCCATGTCGCGTGCGCGCGTCAAAAACAGCTAAAAGTAGGTGCAAGGTAAGGTCAAGGTTATATCAAGGTCATATAACGCTCGCACGCTTAGCCCTTGCGGTAACCTTGCGGTGATTCGCTGCTTGTCGCGGTAGGTTTGCCGCCGATTTCCTTTTTCCCGCTTCGGTCTTTGGACCGGTTGAAAGCCCGCCGTGATATTTGCATCGTCCGTTCGATAGCGCCTTACATTGACATGGCGTTCCCTTCCGCGTTTTTGCGCCGCATTTTTCCCTGCGAAGTGGCGTATTTCGCACGCGCCAGTTCCAGGCAATGACGTGAGCCAATGCTTCACGATAAGTCAAGCTGTCGTACCGCATGTAATAGTCGATGGTCTTGCGCCGTCGTTCGCTGCCTACCGGGTACGGCGTGGGTCGCTGGCGTTTGTTCATGTCGTCTCTCCTGACTTTCGAGTGATCCGGTCAACATCTTGGTCAGCAGGGCA
>Ga0137447_1000010_pt1 | contig 12691 bp, 12 predicted proteins | sample EasRivERMGT400_2_FD_104903 | JGI IMG/M metagenome (GOLD analysis project Ga0137447, IMG submission 104903) | Soil microbial communities from meander-bound floodplain in the East River, Colorado, USA - East River MetaG ERMGT400_2 | ecosystem: Environmental > Terrestrial > Soil > Floodplain ...
CACATGAACGTGCTGCTCGCCGAAGCGGGCGTGCCTTACGACCTGATCTCGGACCTCGACGAGATCAACGCGGAGTTCGAAACCGCGGATGTCGCGCTCGTGATCGGCGCGAATGACGTCGTCAACCCGGTCGCGCGCACTGACAAGGGCAGCCCCATTTACGGGATGCCGATCCTGAATGCGGACAAGGCCAAGAACGTGTTGGTTATCAAGCGCGGTCAGGGTGCGGGGTTCTCGGGCATCGAGAACCACCTCTTCTACCTCGACAACACGCGCATGGTCTATGGCGACGCCCAGAAGGTCGCCGCCGAACTGATCCACGCGATCAAGGCCGCCGGCTAAGCCAGCTCGCGAGTGAAGAATTCCAGCGTGCGCCGCCAGGCAAGCGCGGCTGCATCCGCGTTGTAGCGGGCGGCGTTGGTGTCGTTGTGGAAGGCGTGGTCGACGCCTTCATACATGTGCAACTCGTAGCGGACACCCGCGGTCTTGAGCGTCTGCTCGAATGCGGGGACGGCATCATTGATGCGCGTGTCGAGGCCCGCGTAATTCAGCAGCAGCGGCACGTGTACGCGCGCGGCCTCGTCCGCCGCTGGCGGCATGCCGTAGAAGACGACCGCAGCGGCGAGTTCCGGTGAATTCGCCGCCAGGCGCCCCGCCATGCCGCCGCCCCAGCAGAAGCCGACGCAACCAACCTTGCCGGTGCTGTGCCTGTACTTGACCGCGTGGCGCACTGCCGCCAGATAAATCCTGAGCGTCGCCTCGCTGTCGAGTTCCCCGATGCGCTTCCGGGCCAGGTCCTCGTCCTTCGGCGTTCCGCCCGAGACCGACAATGCATCGGGTGCGATCGCGAGAAAGCCGGCCACGGCCAGTCGCCTCGCGACATCCTCGATGTGCGCGTTGAGTCCGCGGTTCTCGTGGATCAGGACGACGGCCGGGCGCCGTTTCGGCCTGCCGGCCGGCCGCGCGACATAGCAGGCAACCGCGCCACCAGGCGCATCGATGGCTTCGCGTCCGGTTTTCAGCGCGGGATCGTCGGGTGCGACGGTCGCAGCCTCGGCATAGCGGTTCTCCAGCAGGGGCAGGAGTGCCGCGGCCGCCGCCGCACTACCCGCAAGACGCGCGAGCCCGCCCAGGAAACTGCGGCGGTCGAGACCGCCGTGCGTGTATTTGTCGTACAGCTCGATGATCCGCCGGTTCATTCGTCGGCATCCGGCATCAGGAGCCACAGCAGCAGGTAGATGATGATTCCCGGAAACGCGATGCTCAGGATCGAGACGATCACGTAGGCCACGCGGACCCGGTCCGCTTTCCAGCCCAGCCATTCGGCGATTCCGCCGCAGACACCGGCAATCATCCGGTCATTCGAGCGTTTCAGCTTTACGTTGGACATCACGGCACCCGATCATAGATATGAGGCGCCGATATCCTCCCACGCAGCCGGGCCGGGCGCGAGTGGGCCGTCAGCGCGGGCGCTTCATCAACGCGGGGGCCTCGTCGGCGCGGGGGCCGGGCGCCGTTGCGGCGCGCGCCTCTGGATCACGCGCTGCCGTTGCTCGGGCGTCATCTGCCGCCATCGGTCGCGCAAGGCCTCGCGCTGTTCGGCCGACAAGGACTGGAAGCGCTGGTATTTATCGCGCAGTGCTTCCTTCTCCTCCGGCGTCAGCTCGTGGAATCGCCTCCACCGGTCGCGCAGCTTGCCGCGCTGTTCCGGCGGCAGCTTCTTCCATTTGCTCCAGCGTTCGCGCGCCTTGGCCTGCTGTTCGGGTGTCATGGTCACCCAGCGTTCCGCGCCGACCGCCATTGCCTGCTGACGCCCGGGCGGGATCGTATTCCACGTCTCCCGTTGCTTTGCGAGCAGTTTCTGCTGCGCCTCGGTGAGCGATTCCCAGGCGACGCCCTGCTCGGGCGCAGGCTCCTCGGCCACTGCAGGTAACGCCACGGAGGCGAGCCAGGCCGCAAGAATCCAGGTCAGTTTAAGGTTCATGGTCTTCACCCTTGGCATCCGCGCGTTGCTCCTCGACCTTCCGCAGCTCGCGTTCAAAATTGCGTGACTCCACGTAGTCCGCGAATTCCTCGTCCTCGCCCGCTGTCTCCGCCAGGAACTCCAGGAACTCCGTGTCCGGGTCCGGTTGCGGCGGCGGTTCTGCCGCAGCGGCCGGCAAAGCCAGCAGACCCGCGGCAAGCCAGGCGCGACGGTTCATCCTCAGCCCACGTCGCCAGCGAGTTCATCCGCCGCCCAGGCATAGAACGCGGGATCTTCATCCATCATGTCCAGGTCATTGCCCGCGGCCACGATCTCGAATTGATCGAACGCCGGCACCGCCGGCTCCGTCGATTCCGGCCGCGTTTCACCGCCATTCCACAGCGCAATGGCTATCACTGCGGCTGCCGCCGCGGCGCCGACCGGCACCCAGGTCGAAAGCTGCGGCCGGTACCCGCGCCGCGCCTCGACGAGTGCAAGTTCGCGCGCGCGCGCGAGGCGCGACCGGCTCGCGCCATCGAGCGAAGCGACGCTTTCCTCGAATGCCTCGCGGCTCCTGCGCTCGAAGTCCTGCATGCGTTCTGTCATGACTGCCATCCCCCAAGTTGTTGTTGCAGCGCCTGCACTGCGCGAAAGTAATGCGTCTTCACACTGCCTTCCGAACAGCCCATCGCGATCGCCGTCTGCGCCACGTCGAGACCCTCGAAGTTGCGCAGCATGAATGCCTCGCGCTGGCGGCCGGAGAGGCCCGCCAGTACCTGCCCGATTCGCTCGAGCAATTCCTCCCCCTCGAGCTGCTGGTCCGGAGTACCCGACGGATCCGGCGCCGATTCCACCGGGTCCGGCGGCCCGTCATCGTTCGCAGTGCCGGGCCACCAGGCGATCACACCCTGCCGCACGCGGCGGCGGCGCTGGTAGTCGGTGATCCGGTTGCGCAATATCCGGTAGAACAACGGCCGCCATTGCTCTTCAGGATGCCCCGCATAATTCCGGGCCAGGCTGATCATCGCGTCCTGCACGACATCGAGCGCATCGTCATGGTCACGCAGCGAAAGCTTTGCGATCCGGAATGCGCGCTTCTCAATGCCGGCGAGAAATCGCTCGAGTGCCCGCTCCTGGTCCAGTGCTGTCTCCCGCGCCGTGACACGCCCGCCGATCAGCGGCGTCGGCCAGGAAAGCGTAGCAGAGCCGATCATCGGCCCCGCCCGCACACGCATCGCCCGAATGGAATCCCGGCCACGGTGATATAACGTGGGCACCGCCGGTTTGTTGACGTCCTCTGCCGCTTGTTCGTAACTTATTGATAATAAATAGATTTCTGCGCACCGATAGTATCATCCTGCAAGTCGTCCTCGACACGCCGCTGCGGAGGAAATTCGATTATTTTCCACCGGCGGGCGGCGGCGCGCGTGCAATCCCCGGACGGCGCGTGCTGGTTCCGCTCGGGAAGCGGCGCGCCGTCGGCGTCATCGCCGCGGTCAGTGATCGCAGCGAACTGCCCGCAGCGCGATTGAAGCGCGCGCTCGAGATCATTGATGCGGAACCGTTGTGGGACCCGGTCACTTTTGCGCTCCTCGGCTGGGCTGCGGACTACTACCACCACCCACTCGGTGAAGTGCTGTTCGCCGCGATTCCGGTTGCGCTCCGCGAAGGTGGCAGCGCGCAACGCAATGAACTCGCCTGGCGATTGTCCGGGCGCGGGATCGAGGCACTCGCATCGACACCGCGGCTCGGACTCCGGCAGCAGCAACTGATCGAACTGATCGGCGACGACAGCGTCAGCAACGAAGCCATCTCGCGAGCAGGCCTCGGCGCGGCGCTCAAGGCACTCACCGCACGCGGCTGGCTCGAATCGCTCGAGCGGCCGGAGCCTGCGCCGCGCGCCGGGCCCGGCCGTGCCGGACCCGTGCTGACCAGGGACCAATCCGCGGCCTGCGATGCGATCGCCGCCGCAATCGGGCGCTATGGTGCCTGGCTCCTGCACGGCGTGACGGGTAGCGGCAAGACCGAGGTCTACATGCGGCTCATCGAGCGCGTGCTGGCCGAGGGCCGTGGCGCGCTGGTGCTGGTGCCGGAGATCGCACTGACACCGCAGCTTGTTGCGCGATTCCAGGAACGGTTGAGCGTGCCTGTCGTGTCGCTGCATTCCTCGCTGGCGGACGGCGCGCGCTTTGCCGCCTGGCGTGCCGCCGCAACGGGCGCCGCACCCGTCGTGATCGGCACGCGCTCGGCGATATTCACGCCGATGCCGACGCTCGGCCTCGTCGTCGTCGACGAAGAGCACGATCCTTCCTACAAGCAACAGGATGGCTTCCGCTATTCGGCACGTGACCTCGCCGTCCTGCGTGCTTCGCGCGCGGGCGTACCGGTCGTGCTCGGTTCCGCGACGCCCTCGCTCGAGAGCCTCGCGAATGCGGCGGCCGGCCGCTACACGAAGCTCTCGCTGCCGGAGCGCACGGGCCGTGCCGGCAAGCCGCGTGTCGGCGTCATCGACCTGCGCCTGCACGCCGCGCGCGATGGCCTTTCGCAGCCCGCACTGGCAGCCATCGAGCGGCATCTCGCTGCCTCCGGCCAGGTGCTCGTTTTCCTCAACCGCCGCGGCTATGCGCCGACGCTGTTCTGCCCCGGTTGCGCCTGGATCGCACCCTGCACGGCCTGCGATGCGCGGCTCACGGTGCACCTGCGGCACGCGCGCCTGACCTGCCATCACTGCGGCGCGGAACAGGCGATGCCCTATGGCTGCCCGCGATGCGGCAACGAGCTTCGCCCCGTGGGCGAGGGCACGGAGCGCGTCGAGGCTTTGCTCGCCCAGTTGTTCCCCGCGGCGCCGCTGGTGCGCGTGGATCGCGACGTGATCCGGCGCCGCGGCGACATCGAGCGGGCCCTCAATTCCGTCGTGGACGGCCATGCGCGCATCCTGCTCGGCACGCAGATGCTGACCAAGGGGCATGATTTCCCGGATGTCACGCTGGTCGTCGTGCTGGCGGCGGACCAGGGGCTGTTCGGCGCGGATTTCCGCGCGAGCGAGCGGCTCGCGCAGCAGATTGTCCAGGTCGCGGGCCGCGCCGGGCGCGGCGACCGGCCCGGCGAAGTGCTGATCCAGTCCGCTTATCCGGAGCATCCGCTGCTGCAATGCCTGATTTCCGAGGGATATGAGGGCTTTGCAATGCGCGCCCTGGAGGAGCGCCGTGCCGCCGGCTGGCCGCCCTGGTCGCATCTCGCGTTGCTGCGTGCCGATGGCCCGACGCGCGACGAGGTGCACGGATTCCTCCGCGAAGCGCAGGCGCAGGCGCCGGCAGAGCGCAAGGGCCTGCGCCTCCTCGGTCCTGCGCCCGCCTCGATGGAGCGGCGCGCCGGCCGTTATCGCGCACAATTGCTGCTCGAATCACCGGCGCGCGCGACGCTGCAGCGATTCCTGTCCGAGTGGCTCGCCCGCGTCGAGGAATTGCGCATGTCGCGGCGTCTGCGCTGGTCCGTGGACGTCGATCCCATCGAAGTTGACTGATAGACTCTCGCGCGCTTGAAAAACCTCATCGAAAAGCTGGTTTCAGATGCGCTCGCGGCGCTGCCGCCCGGGACAGCGGGCGGCGCACCGCCGCCTGCGCCCGAAGTGGAGCGCAGCCGCGACACCGCGCACGGCGACTTCGCCTGCAGCATCGCGATGCGCCTCGCGAAGAGCCTGCGCGCCAACCCGCGCGCGCTGGCGCAACAGATCGTCCAGGCGCTGCCGAAGAACGACCTGATCGAGAAGACCGAGATCGCCGGGCCCGGCTTCATCAACTTCTTCATGACACCCGCCGCCTGGCAGGCGGAGCTTCTGCGCGTGCACGCGGCCGGGCGTACTTACGGCCGGGGCATGAGCGGCGCCGGCCGGCGCGCGATCGTCGAGTTCGTGTCGGCGAATCCGACCGGGCCCCTGCACGTAGGCCATGGCCGGCACGCTGCTTACGGCGCGAGCGTCGCCAATCTGCTGGAGGCAGACGGCTGGTCCGTGCACCGCGAGTACTACGTCAATGACGCGGGCCGGCAGATGGACATCCTCGCGGCCAGCGTGTGGCTGCGCTATCTCGAGTTGTGCGGCGAGACGATCCGGTTTCCGGCGAATGGTTACCGCGGCGAATACATCCGCCCGATCGCGGCCGCGCTGCATGGCAGGCAAGGTGATGCCTTCCACAAGCCTGCGAACGCCGTGTTCGCGGGCCTGCCACCCGACGAGCCGGACAGAGGCGACAAGGACCAGTACATCGACGCGCTGATCGCGCGCGCCAAGGAATTGCTGGACGCGGGCTTTCGCACGGTCTTCGATGCGGGCCTCGACGAGATCCTGGCGGACATCCGTGACGACCTGGAGGGCTTCGGCGTCCGCTTCGACCGCTGGTTCTCGGAGCGCTCGCTCGGCGACGGTGGCGCCATCGGGCGCGCGATCGCGCGCCTGCGCGCGCAGGGTCATGTCTTCGAGAAGGATGGCGCGTTGTGGCTCAGGGCCACGGATTTCGGCGACGAGAAGGACCGGGTCGTCGTGCGCGAGAACGGCCAGACGACCTATTTCGCGTCGGATATCGCCTATCACCTGGAGAAGCGCGAGCGCGGCTTCGACCTGCTGCAGGATATCCTGGGCGCCGATCACCATGGCTATGTCGCGCGTGTCCGCGCTGGCCTCATGGCGATGGGCGAGCCCGGCGATTCGCTCGACGTGCGGCTGATCCAGTTCGTCTCGCTGTTCCGCGCAGGCGACAAGGTGCAGATGTCGACGCGCTCCGGCGAGTTCGTCACGCTCAGGGACCTGCGCGCCGAAGTCGGCAATGACGCCGCGCGTCTTTTCTATGTGATGCGCTCGAATGACCAGCACCTCGACTTCGACCTCGAGCTCGCGAAGTCGCGCAGCAATGACAATCCGGTCTACTACATCCAGTACGCGCATGCGCGCATCGCGAGCGTTCTGAAGCAGGCCGCCGAGCGCGGCCTGCCATTCGACCGCGAGTCGGGGCTCGCCTCGCTTGCGCTCCTTGCCGATCCACAGGAGCGCGAGATGATGCGCGAGATCACGCGCTGGCCCGAGATCATCCAGCAGGCATCGGAGTTTCGCGCGCCGCACACCGTCGTGCATTACCTTCGCGAGCTCGCGGCCGCGTTTCACGCCTATTACAACGCGCTGCCATTCATCGTCGATGATGGTGCACTGCGCAATGCGCGCCTCGCGCTGATCGTCGCTGCGCGCCAGGTGCTTGGCAATGCGCTCGACATTCTCGGCGTCTCGGCGCCGGAGTCGATGTAATGGTGTCGCGCGATTACAAGCGGAGCCGGGCGCGGCGCGAACCGTTCTCGGGCTGGACCGGCCTGCTGATCGGGGGCATCGCGGGCTTCAGCGTGGGACTCGCGCTGTACCTCTTCGACCCGCGATCGGTGCCGCCGAATGGCGAGCCGGCGCCGGAACCGGCGTCGACGCGCGAATCGACCGGGGATGAGCCGGTCGAACGCTACGATTTCTACGAGATGCTGCCGAACTTCGAGGTCGTCGTGCCGGAGCGCGAGGCTGCCGTGCGCCGCGACCTGCCGGCCGCGCTGGTCGAGAAAGCCGGCTCCTACGTGTTGCAGGCCGGCTCGTACCGCGAGTTCAACGAGGCCGACCGTGTGCGCGCCCAGCTCGCGCTGCAGGGCATCGAGTCGAAAGTGCAGCGCGTCTCGGTGGACAACGACACCTGGCACCGTGTGCGGATCGGCCCGATCACCGACTTGAAGGAACTCAACCGCATCCGCGACCGCCTGCGCGAGGCGGACATGGACGTGCTGGTGATCCGTGTCGGCGACTAAAGGGGACGCTACCCTTTTTCGCCGCAAAAAAGGGTAGCGTCCCCTTTAGTCGCTTTAAAAAAGGGTAGCGTCCCCTTTTTCTTTTTAATCCTCGGTGATCTGGCGGAAATCCACGCCCAGCGAGCGCAGCTTGCGGTAGAGGTGCGTGCGCTCCATGCCGACCCGCTTGGCGAGCAGCCCGACCTTGCCATTGCACAGTATCAACTGCTGCAGCAGGTAGGCGCGCTCGAATTGCTCGCGCGCCTCGCGCAGCGGCAATGCCAGCAGGTCCTGCTTGACGAGCGGTTCGTCCGGAGCCTGCTGTAGCGCGAGCTGCTGTTCGATCTCGTCGAGCCCGATTTCCTCCGGGCCACCGATGATCAGCACGCGCTGCACGAGATTGCGCAGCTCGCGCACATTGCCGGGCCACGGATAATTGCGCAGCCGGTTCTGTGCCGCGACGCTGAAACGGCGGAGTGGCATGCCTTCCTCGTCGACCAGGCGATCGACGTAGTGGCGCAGCAGGTCCGGTACGTCCTCCGCGTATTCGCGAAGCGGCGGCACGCGGATCGTGATCACCTCGAGATGCGCCAGCAGGTCGCGGCGCAGGCCGCTTGCGGCACTATCGTGGCCGGGACTTGCGGCCGCGGTGAGGCGCGCGCTCATCGGCACGCGCCGGCTGCCGCCCTCGTGCTGCCAGTTGCCCTGTTCCAGGTCCGCGAGCAGCACACGCTGCGCGCCGGCGGACAGGTCCTCGAGCCCGCCCAGGAACAGCGTGCCGCCCTCCGCCTGCTCGTAAAGGCCCGCCTCCATCTTCCCGTCGGCCTCGACGCCGCGGAGTCTCGCAGCGGCGTTATTGTCGTCGAGACTTGCGCAGGTCACGGCGATGAATGGAGCCGCCGCGCGCGGACTGAGCGAATGAAGGTAGCGCGCAAATGCCTCGCGGCCGGTGCCTGCCTCGCCGACCAGCAGCACCGGTGCGTCGTGAGCCGCGACCTGCTGCACCTGCTCACGCAGGCGATGCATCAAGCGGCTCTTGCCGACCGGCGCGACCAGCGGCGGAATCAGCGTGCGCTGTGCCTGCCGGCGCCGGCGCCCGGCTTCGAGCGCGCGCTCGACCGTACGCAGCAGCTTGGCGATCGACAGCGGCTTCTCGACGAAATCGAATGCGCCGAGCCTTGTCGCCTCGACTGCGGTCTCGACCGTGCCGTGCCCGGACAGCATGACGACCGGGAACTTGAGCAGGTTCTTCTCGGACCACTCGCGCAGCAGCGTGATGCCGTCCATATCCGGCATCCAGATATCGAGCAGCACCAGGTCGGGCTGCTGGCGCGCGCAGGCGCGCTTCGCGGTCGCGGCATCCGGCGCCGCCTCGACCTCATAGCCCTCCTCCGCGAGTATTTCACTCAGCAGCCCGCGGATATCAGCCTCGTCGTCGACGACGAGAATTCTCGACGAACTCATGCTCGCTCTCTCCTCGAAGCCGGCAATGTGATGCCGATGCGCGCGCCTCCTTCAGGCGCGTTCTCCAGTTCGACCTGGCCACCGTGCTCCTCGACTATGCGACGCACGATCGCAAGACCGAGCCCGGTGCCTTTCGGCTTGCTGGTCACATAGGGATCGAAGGCCTGTTCGATCAGGCCGCCCTGGAATCCGGGCCCATTGTCGATCACGGTCAGCACGATCTGGTCACCAGCGCGCTTCGTCTCGATCATGATGACAGGATTATCCCGCCCGTCGAGGGCCTCGACCGAATTGGTCAGCAGGTTGTTCAGGAGCTGGCGGATGCGGCCCGGATCTGCCTCGAGCATCGCGGCGCGCGGATCCAGCGACAGGCCGAATGCGACACGCGGATCCTGCGCGTGATACAGGTCCGAGACCTGGCGGATCAGCGCATTCACGTCAAATTCGCTCAACCGTATTTCAGGCGCTTTCGCGTACTCGCTGAAAGCGGCCACCATCTGCTTCATCGCCTCGACCTGCTGCACGATTGTCTGGGTCGAGCGGTCCAGCAGTTCCGCCTGCGCCGGCTCGAGGCCCTTGAACAGCTTGCGCCGCATGCGCTCGGCCGAAAGCTGGATCGGCGTCAGCGGATTCCGGATCTCGTGCGCGAGGCGGCGCGCGACCTCGCCCCAGGCCGCCTGGCGCTGCGCCTGCAGGAGCTGGGTGATCTCGTCGAACACGAGCACCAGGCCGCCGGTAGTGCCGACATCGCCCGGCAGCGCCGTGCAGGCACAGACCAGCTCGCGGCGCCCGGCTTCGACCTTCAGCGTCACCTGCTCACGCCACTCGCTTTCACCGGCGTCGAGATGCCGTTTCATCGCGGCGTGCAGCTGCCCCAGCAGCGGGTGGCGTGCAGCCAACTCTGCAAGCGGCTGGCCGACTGCCTGGTCGAAATCGACGCCGAGGATGTTGCCGGCCGCGTGGTTGGCCACGCGCACGCGCAGGTCTGGTTCCAGCGAGATCACGCCGCTCGTCAGGCGCGCGAGAATCACGGCGAGCGCGGCACGCTCGCCCTCGACTGCGGCCTTGCTGCGCTCGGCCTCCTCGCGGGCGCGCGCGAGATTCATGGTCATGTCGTTGAACGACGTGACGAGATAACCGATCTCGTCGTGCGACGGCTTGGACAGACGCGTGTCGAAATCGCCCTTGGCGACGGCGCGCGTTCCGGCGATCAGGTCCTGCACCGGCCGCACCAGTCGCTGCGAGAAATAAAGGGCGCCGTACAACGCCGCCAGCAAGGCCATCAACAGCACGAGCGACAGGGTCAGCACGAAACTGAGCTTCAGCGGCTCGCGCAGGAACGACAGGCGGCCGTACTCCTGGTAGGCGTGCTGCACCGTCGCCGCGAGATCGGCGAGGCGCTGCGGCACCGGGTAGGTCGCGACCAGCAGGCGCGAGCCCTGCAGGCTCTGGGCCGCGCCGATGCGTGTCGCGGCGCGGATCAGGTAACCGCCGCCGGCCGTCGGCTCGATGCTCACAAAGGGGCGGCCCTGGCGAACCTGCAGCAGCAGTTCCTCGGGCGGCACACCCGGCAATCCATGCTGCATGCCCGCGGTACTGTAGGCCTCGGGCTGGCCGCCCGCACTCGTGACGATCAGCTCGTCGGCGCCGGCCAGGCGCAGGTGATCGTCGAGGGCGGCGTACAGGCTTCTGCCACGCAGGTCCGACAGGTCGTCCGCTATGCGCTCCGTGCGCTCAAGGATTTCGCGCATGCGCAGGTCGAGTGCCGCGCGTGACAGGCCGAGCGCATCCGTCAGGCCTTCGCGCACCTCGGCATGGAACCAGCTGTCGATGCCGCGAGTCAGGAACAATACGGAGAATGTGAACACGAGCAGGAGCGGTGCGACCGCAAGCCCGCCGAACATCATGATCGTCCGTCCGCGCAGTCGCGAGCCCGGCACGTGCCGGCGCCAATCGCGGATGAAATCGGTCAGCCCGCTGCCGATCAATGCCAGCAGCACGACGACGCCCACGATATTAATCAGGAGAATCCACGGCTGCAGCTGGCCAAGGCGTTGCGAGCCTTCCGCTGTGACTGCGAGCAGCGCGAGTGCCACGACCCAGACCACGATGCCAACGCCGACCGCGACCGGTAACCAGCGCCGCGTCATGGCCGCACGTTCCAGTTGTACCAGTCGGTGCTGCGCGACCAGCTCTTCCAGAACAACAACATCTTGACCGCAGCGGGCAGTTCGCCGATCTCGATCGATGCGCGCACGCGCATCTCGAAGCGGCCGTCAGGCGGCAATTGGGTCGTGTCAGCGAGCGGGAGTGCGCTGATCCGCGCAAGCGCGGCGAGCGCCTCTTCGCGCGAGGCGTGGCTTGAGTGCTCGCCGCTCAGCGGGTCGGTGACGACATAGCGATCCGCGATCGCGTCGTACGCGAGTTGCCATTGCCGTGTCAGCGATACGACTGTCTCGTCAGGAAGGAAGCGCCGTGCCGTCGTCGCCTCGGCCTCCAGCAGCAGCGTGAGGGGCACGCCCTCGTCGAAGGCCTGCCGCGCCGACTCGGAGAGGCCGAGGTCGAGCCGCACATCGAGCTGCCAGGCGTCCCCCACGACTTCGACGTAGGCATTGCGGATCTCGAAGCGGCCGTCGTCGGCCGCCGATGCGCAGAGGGCCAGCGCCGCGAACAGCGTCGCCGCGATCATGGCCAGCCCGGGATGTCGCCATCGCGTCAAGTGCACGCCGGTCCCTCAGGCCCGCTTCTCGAGGCAGGCGTAATAGAAGCCATCGGCGTCGGCCGCGCCGCTGGGCAGCGCACAGCCCGGCCCCGGGCCCGGCACCGGCGCGACGCCCGGCAGCAAAAGCCTAGCAGATTCGGTCACATCCAAAGCCGTCGGCTCGGCCGCCAGGAATTCGCCGACCACGGCCGCATTTTCCGCCCGCAGCACCGAACAGCTTGCGTACAGCAGCCGGCCCCGTGGTGCGAGCAAGGCATAGACCGAGCGCAACAGCGCGAGTTGCGTGGCCGCGAACCGCGGGATGTCGGCCGGCCGGCGCAGCAGTTTAATGTCGGGATGGCGGCGAATGACGCCCGTGCCTGAGCAGGGCACGTCGAGCAGGATCCGGTCAAATGGCTTTCCGTCCCACCAGGCGGCATTCGCTGCGTCTCCGGTGACGATTTTCGCGGCAAGCCGCAGGCGTGAAAGATTGTCCGCGATGCGCGCGCAACGCGCCGGATCGACGTCGAGTGCGACGAGTTCCGCGATGCCGGGCTCGAGTTCAAGGATATGGCAGGCCTTTCCGCCCGGTGCCGCGCAGGCGTCCAGCACGCGCATGCCACTGGTCGCCGCGAGCCAGTACGGCGCGAGCTGCGCAGCGGCGTCCTGCACGGACACCGCGCCTTCCGCGAAGCCGGGCAATTCGCCGACATTCACGGGCTCGGAGAGCCTGAGCGCTTCCGGGGCGAATGCAG
>Ga0137447_1000011_pt1 | contig 12234 bp, 5 predicted proteins | sample EasRivERMGT400_2_FD_104903 | JGI IMG/M metagenome (GOLD analysis project Ga0137447, IMG submission 104903) | Soil microbial communities from meander-bound floodplain in the East River, Colorado, USA - East River MetaG ERMGT400_2 | ecosystem: Environmental > Terrestrial > Soil > Floodplain ...
CCAACCACTTAGGAGCCTCACAGTATTCCTCATTGCCCGTTCTTGGACCAGATAATAACCCAATTTTAACTAGAGTATAACCCGTAAATAAGGAATACACAGCACCTCCTTCATCCTGAAACCATCTTCCATGTTGACAAAACGGGTTGTTATCTAATTTCTTTTGTTCTTTGTCGCGGTAGTCCGCTTTTGTATACCACCTATATAACTGGGCTGCAGAGCCCTTTTTCAAAGTCTTATTTGCTACACCAGCTGTTAAGTGATTTGAACGTAAATCAGGCCATCTTGGATCTGAATCTTTACATACCTCCCAAATAAGTATCTGCCTCAGGTGGGGACCAACTACCCCTTTTTTAATCTTTTTTTCGATGTTTACGAACGCGCTTACCTTGGACTCCCGCGCGTTTTTTCTTAATAGGTCCGGATTGACTACTATTATGTCTTTCGCCCATTGAAGATCCATTATCTATCTTCTCCTCTTCAGACTTTTGAGATTTTGAAAATTTGACGCCTTGTATGCTATCATAAGCGGACAAAATCTTCACCATTCGTTTTTTTTCATCTCCAACAAGAAATTCAATTGGTAATAAACTAATCATACTCTGATATGCACAACTCAAACAATCTGTAACTATCCTTTCTATTATGGGCCTCAAGCCCTGGATAGCATAAAGCAACGCGTAACTTTCCCCTGGTTTATTAGCCATTTTATATATAGGAGCGCTCAGGTTATTATAAATAGCATCCAGATCATCCTTTAACGATGCTGCTATCTTATGCCTAGCCTCTTTAATTTTCTTATGGATAGTAAAATTAGGCTCTATAGTAGAAAACTGCATATCTGCAACATCCCTTTTCTTCCATACATTGCCCCTTGTTTGTATACCATCTTCAAATCCTGTTATATGCAAAAGGGCATTCTGAAGAGCTTGCAGATTTGTGACAGCGGCTGTTAAAATGCCCAGCGCATCACCCCTTAAGGCAATTTGTTTTGCCCTTTTTTCTTCAAGTTTTAAATCTTTGTTTATATCATCAAATTTCTCTACTTGGTAGTACGTATCTTTCCATATTGGCTGAGCATGCCAAAACGCGTGCGCGAAAGCCAGCACCTCTTCCGGGAAACTTTTTACAAAAAAGCGCTGCGTTTTTTTCTCCTCCATAACGGTATTACACATTGTTCTATACCGAGAAAATTTGACTACTTTTTCTAGTAAATATTAGTAAACCGATGAGTAAACCAAGGACGAAGCGTTTGTTGCAGCCCAAACGCAAGGAAGGGGCCACACCTGACCCGGTAAAACTCGGCGATGCAAGTAAGCGGCGAAAACTTGATGATAATCTCGGTGATCTCGGGGGCATTAAAAAAATAAGCAAAGTGGAAGAGGATTGGCAAAAATGTAAATTAATCGAAAAATCGGGAAAGGTGAAACGGCAAAAGCTATTTCATAGAGAGGTGGAGGTTATTAATAAAGATGACGATTTTCCCCTGCCATGGGACTCTCAACATGGCGCTTTTCTATTGGGTATATCAGGAAAAAGAAAGAGCGGAAAAACTTTCCTTTCTGATATGTTAATGAAGACTGTCTGGAAAAAGGAATTCGACAAAATAATTATATTAAGTAAAACGGCTAAAACAAAGAAGCAACAAAAGAATTACTTTGGCACATGGAAAGGGAATATACAATATCAAGAAGAATGGACACCTGATTTCTTCACCGAGTTAATAGAAGAACAAAAACAGAAACCTGGTAGAAAAATACTACTCTATATAGATGACATGAGCAAGGCTATGAGAGAGAGACTGTATTCTTGTAATATAGACGATTTTGCTTTCACAGGGAGACATTTTGATATTTCAGTGTGCTGGCTTGGTCAAAAAATAACACTGTTTACTCCGGATTACAGACAAGAAGCAGATGGGTTTATTCTATTCAGAGAAGAAAATATGCAAGAGTTGAGGTTGTTACACAAAGAATGGGGATTTGGAGATCTAAATGAATTTTTAAATATGATATTAGAAAATACAGAAGCTAAATTTAGCTGGCTTATGATAAGAAATGAAGGAGGACGAATAGTTCCTAAAAGATTGCCAAATGATAAAGAGTGGGCTGAAATGCAGAGCCACTGGAAAACAGGCAAACAATGGGGGCAAGTTAAAACAGGTAGTAAAACACAATAAAATTTCTAGCAGAAAGAGAGGAAGAGAGGATGAGCAAGCCGGGTCGGTTCGATTATCCTGATGAGGGGTACGATAATTGGAAGCTACCAATAAGCGAAGAAGATACCGCCGATCCATATGATTCAATCCCGATACCACCCCGCTACGCCAATGATCCAGTAAAGAGTAAACTATACAGGGAACAATTACGATATGAAGATTCAGCCAAAAGTCAGGTTAGACTTAATAATGGGTACTATATAGACGCAGAAAGTGATATTTATGACCAATTTGGAAAATTAGTGTATAGAGCAACAGAACAAGATAGGAAGGAACGATATGAACAATACCAAAAAAATCCAGTACAGAATAGCCGGGATGCATATGAACTAGTATCAAGACAACTACCAACTGGAACCAAACAGACACTGGATACTCTTGTTTTTGGTTCCACTAAAAAGAAAGGACTCAAGAAACCAACAGCCGAATTTAATCCCGGTATATACGAGTATTACGAAAGCAGCAATCCAGAATTAGTGGAAGAATACCGAAGGAATACTCCACGACCTCCTCCAGCCCCGGCCGGAGACCGCGATCCTAAATATCGTGTGATTAATGTGCAACAAAGTGGAGAAAAGGTACCACCCGGTGGCGTACCACCCGCTTTTGGAGGAGGAGAGACTTATGACCCGAATGTGATTGCGGACAGGAAACGGGCAGAAGGAAAAATACCGCCACCTGAACAACGGGGCCCAGCTGGTGGCATTCAAGTTCCTGTTAGACAGCCACGACCACCAGATCAACCAGTTGTGCAACCAGCCCAACCTCAACCACCAGTACAGCCGAAACCACCAAATGTGATTCCACCAACTCCAGCACCAGGAACACCAGGTATCGAACAAATTCCACAGCATATTCCACTGCAGGGGAGTAATTATGTTCAGAGCCTGGGAATGGGTGACATGGCAGCCCGGGTTTCCAGTTTTGATGTAGAAGCACTTCGACCAGCTCCTGAATCGATGTCAATAACTCCGCCAAAGATCTCTCAAAGAATGACAAGGGCTGGCGGAAAGAAAATTATCGAAGGCAAAGAGCTTAAAGTCAGCGAGGATTTGAAGCGGGATGCAAACGCTAGGAAAATGGTAAGTAGTAGATTGCGTACCGTATTAGAGACATTCGACCTTATCATAAGAGCTTATAGCATTTTTACAAATATACCAGAGAGAGCGATGACCGAACTCGTTTCTTCAGGGGTTATGCACTATCCTGCAGATTATAAACTTTTACAGCCAACAAAGACAGATACAAAGTCAATTGCAACTTCTGTCGAGGCAGTTCGGAATGAATCAAAAAGGATGGAAGACAAGATAAAAGAAGAAAAACAATCCGTTGAAGCAAAAGATCGCCGCCAAATAATAAGCTTTATAATCAATGTATCTACAGACTTGGGTGAAGAATTGGATAGAGCCCCGTTTTATTTAAGCAACGCGGAGGGTTCTTTTTTTAGAGATATGCTTAGTTCAATAGACCGTAAAATAGCAGAGGCTAGAAATGTAGCAAACATGGAAGTGGTAATAGCGATTGGTCTTATTCAAATGTATACACGGCTCAATGATCTATACAATACTCGTATGAGTGTTTTAAGGACTCTAGATTCCTTATTACAGAAATCTATACGGAGGGTGGTCTTTGAGGCAGCACAAAGTGCCAATAAAAGAAATTTGAACAATTTGATTAAATTAGTCTCAACAGCCGTCGAGAAAGTATCCGATCTTCTTAATGCAGTTCTGTCAAAAATGCGCGAAATTGGTGTTACTATTACTAGCGGGGTTGACGAGGTTATCCAAAATGCACTAACACGACTACGCGTCAAAGGAAATATAAAGAAAATAAGAGATCTAATCATAAGAGATCCAGCAGCTCTCCTTATCGAAGAAGCTCAAAGTCAAGTTATTGAAATAGAGGCAAAGGCTCAACAGCTTGGAACAAAAAGGAGGATATTGCAAACGCCAAGATCCACACCAGTAAAAGAAGCTAAACAACAGGAGGAGGAAGAAGAAGAAGAAGTGCCTCTCGAACCTATTCCAGAGATAAGCAGTCCGTTAGAAAGAAAAACAGGCCCCCCCGGTGGTAGACGCGGAACTATCATTGAAGAAACTCCACTAAGTCAAAGGCGTCCTCCAGGAAGGAGGCGCACAGCTATTGTACCTGAAACTCCACTAAGTCAAATGCGCCCACCCAGTAAGGGCAGTGGGGCCTATATAGCTGAGACTCCGGAAGTTTCAAGAGGTCGGGAACGTACACCTAGAAGGCCATCGTCAATCGTAGAGGAAGACATATCACCAAGCAATCTACCCACGGGAACACCGGCGAGGCGGTTAAGTCTTATAGAGCCCTTCCAAAGCCCCGAAGAAGTACCCGGCACACCGGCAGGAAGTGCAAGGAAACCTCCAGAAACTCCTATGACTGAACCACCATTAGAGTTAATGTCAATTAGAGCAAGGAAATTTCAGCCAGGGTCCAGACTGAAGAACTTACTACAGACAGGCATAAAGTTAAAAATGCACAAAATTGCAATTAACAGACAGCTTGATAGAGAATTCAAAGAAGCCCAGGACAACGCCCCCCCAGAGGTTAGACAAGAGCTTTTAGAGGAAATAAAAACGGAACGTCAAGTTAAAATAAAGGAAATCGAGGAAAAGATAAACGCTAACGAAGAGGAGGTTAACAGAACAATCGCCCAGGCACCAGACCCCACAGAAGTTGTAGAATCCAAAGAACTGCAAGCAAAATTAGAAGAGACCAAAAATGCTGAGGCTTCAATAATGGAAACAGAGTTAGAGGCGAAAGCGAAAGCAGCCGCCGTTGCTAAAAAGAAAGCCGAAATAGACGTGAAACGCAAAGAATTGGCAGATCAGGAAAAGGTCATGAAGGAGTCAGAAGACCGCAGAAAGAAGACCAAACAGGAACGTCAAGCACAGGAAGATCATTTGCGTAAATTAGATTTCAAAAAAATATCTACTAAACGGAAGCAAGATCAACTGGAAAGGAGTGCAGGGAAAAGGACAAGGACTGGCACTACAAAAGAAGAAAAGGAACAAGAACAGAAGCGCGCAGAAGAAGAAAAGAAATTATCAGAAATAACAGCGAAATTAAAGGCCGAAGAGGCAAAAAAGGCCGCCGAACAACAGGCCCTGGCCGAAATACGGGCAGCTCTCAAAGCAGATGAAGCAGAATTGAAGCAGAAACAACGAGAACTGCAAAGGCTTGATGCAAAAAAGCGCATAGAGGCAAAAGATCTAGATAAGCTGAACCAAGAATTAGACGCAGCATACAAAGTAAGTGAAAAGAAAGCGCCAACGCCACAGCTCAAGCGCAGGGCTACAACCCTACCCGATCGGAGAATTGCAATGAAAAATGTTGCAGAAAAGAGAAAAGATAGAGAACCATCGGGAGAGACACCAGGAGCTAAACCTAAGAGATACGCAATGAGGGATGAGCAAATTCTTATTCATGATACAGCAAAAAATATTAGTCGCCTAAGAGTCGCAGCAGATCAAAAGCTTGAGGATGTTGTTCAAGTACAAGAAAATATACAGCAACTAACCGAACGGCTCGAGCGCATTAAAGAGGAAGATCCCGAATCTGTTGACGACCTCAACGAAGCAGGGAAAGAAGCTATCGGAAGACTAGAAAATCAAAAAACTGCAATGCTTGAAGATATTCAGAAATTAGAAGAAGACATTGTTATTAATAATGAAGCATTAGACATTGCTATTGAAGAAGCAGCAGAAGACACAGACGTAAAAGATATTTTAGAACAAACCATTATAGACAACAAGTTCAAGCCCATAGAAGATGCAGTCGCCAATCTGGAGAAAGTCGACATAAAACCTCTCCAAGAGTTAGCCGAACTTCCTGACATGCGCGTTCTGTTGACTGGATACATTGGCCTGGTTCAAAATGAGATCCAAGAAAGAAAGAAAGAAGAAGAAACGAAAGTCAAACCGATACCACCTGGAAGAGACCAGCAAAATCAACTGAGGCAAAGATTTCTAGAGAATGCGCGAAATTTCATTAAAGAAAATAAAAATGGGGATTGGCAAGTCCTGCGTGATATAATCCCAGGTTTTATCCAGGAGGCCAAAGATATTTTGGCAGCGTTAAAATCTGAAGTTGAACTCGAGGGACCATCTGTCGGAGAACAGAAGAGTGGATCTAGACGCTTATACCAGCAGTTCCTTGATGTTATTAGAGAACTCGAAGAATTACTAAAGCAGCTAGCTTACAAACAGGAGGTAGTGGAGACTCCAGCGCCTGAAACTTTTCAAACTCCCCAGAGTCAAAGGGGCTATCCCGCGACCACAATCCCGGGTGGTCCCGGCCTGACACCGGTACCCATTACTCCATTGCCACCAATGACCCCAGTACCTGGACCACATCCTATAGACACTGAGAGGAAAGCCGAGTTGAAAACAAGCCCCACCGCTGAAGATAAAGCCAGAGCCTATCAAGCCTTTGTGGATGAAGCTGGACTATTGGAAGAAGAAGAGTTCGTAAGTAATGACCCATTAGCAAATAAAGCAGATCAGGAAAGGATACTTGCGGGTATCCAAGCCGCGAGGGAACGGCTAGACGCGGAAGAACTAGCACGCGCAGAAGAAAAATCAAAGGAATACGAGAGACGAACACCTCCGCGAAGACACGAACTAAAAATTGCTACCCCACCAGAAGAGGTGGACGCAAATAAACTACAGAGAGAAAGGGAACAAAGAGAGAAGAAAGAAGCCGAAGAAAGATCCAGAAAACTTGGCGAGGAAAGGATGCAACTAGCAATCGAAAAGAAGAAAGCAGATGAGGCTAAAAGAAGGGCAGCAGAGGCGGAAAAGGAAGCGGCAGAAGCCCAGGTAAAATTAGCACGGGCGCAAAAGGCAGCAGAGGAGGCTAAAAAAATAGCCGAGCAGGAAAGAAAGACACAAGAAGAAAAGGAAAAGGAAAAAAAGAAGAAGAAGACAGAAGAAGACAGAAGCAAAAGAGCCAAAGCAGCAGCTGCTAGAGATCGAAAAGCTAAAGAAGACGCACGGGTAAAGGCGGAAAGGGATGCCAAAGATGCCCAGGAAAGGGCAGAAAAGACAGCCAAAGAAGCTCAGATTCGAGCAGAAACCCTAGCCAAGGAATCAAAGGCACTGGAAAAAAAGCTAGCGAAAGAAGCAAAGGCCTTAGAAGAAAAGGCACTCAGGGAGGAAAAAGAGGCCAAGGAAAAGGCAGAAACAGAAGCCCAAGCTGCCTTAGCTGAACTGGATATGAAGCGAGTTGCCATGGAGAGTAAGGTTGCCGAGTATAAGGATTCAATAGATGAGCTCAAGAAGGAACAGCAAAGACTTACGGATGAAATGGATAAGCTAATAGCAGAACAGGAGGCACTTCAACAGAAGTTCCTTCGTGATATGGAAGACAAGGAAGAAGATTTAGTCGCAGCGCGGTTGGCCGTGTTAAAGAACCTCATCAACGATTACGAAGGAAAGCTGGCCAACTTACAGAGCGCTATAACGAGGTTTCAGAAGAAGCAGGATGTAAAGTCCAAAGAATATAAAGAAGAAGTAAAAGAGGTAGCAGAGCAGAAAAAGCGGTTAAAAGAACCAGTCATCCCACCCCGATTAACACCAATAGGTCATGTTGCTGTATATACCCGCCGACAAGAAAATTTGAGAAGAGCTCAGAAGAATGCTGAACAAAAAATATACCAATATCGAAAATTGCAGGATAAAAAAACGCTGAGTGTAGGTGACATAGCTTATCTCCAAAACGAATACCGGGATTTTACGGATTTAATACTAACCCGGAAGTACGTTGGCCCACCCGAAACTAAAGAAGAAGTGAAGTTATTTACCACAATGTGGAATATCTTGACTGACCTGCTTGGTACAAGGATACTAAAAGATGCCAGATACATTGAAGTGCGAGATTATCTGGAATGGCTTCGGCGTGGGAGGCCCGCACCCCCAGCGCCTGGCCCAGTGGTACCGACAGCCAGAGGTGGGGGCCCTCCTGCACCACCCGGCCCAGGTCCGCCTCCTCCTCCACCGCCACCCGGCCCAGGCCCAGTGTTTGATTGGGATGCTGAAGATGCACACGTGAACGAATTAGAAAGATTAACATTAATTGTAGTCATCGGGGGTTTACTCCTGATTCTGATAGACCTCATAATAGAAGGGATCAGAGTTGACTTTGTGCTGCCCACTCCCGAATTACCACCCGATCCAGATATACCCACACCTGATCCTGGGCCAGCTCCACCGCCATCGCCACCTCCACCTGATACTTGGCCTTTCTTACCACCAGATACTCGCAAGCCTACACCACCAGCACCACCAGCACCGCCACCCGATGATGACGAAGGACCACCTCTTCCTATTATCCCGGAACCACCGTATGTACCGATCTATCCTGATCCTGGTTACCATGAGCTAGACAGAACTAGTTTTAATAGTGGATTACTTGATCTTAGCCCCTTTGCTTTACCATCTATTTTAAATGAATTTCGGAATGAGGGGAAAAGGATACAAGTTAACCAAAGACGTCAAAAATTCTACAAAAAGTTTAGAAAAATATTACACGCTATCCGAGTTACTATGAATGCTCTTAAAATAAAACAAAAGCAAAATGCAAGAAATAAAAGGACCAGAAAGATTTATAGAAGAGGTCAGAGTATTAATAAGTGGATGGGACGAGCTTTACCAGTCGTCACCAGAGCAGCCAGGAAACTTACCCCAGCTGCTCCTAATATTGGCATTCAAGTATTACTTGATAATATATTTGCCTATGCACTAATGCATGGTGTAAGTGAAAAGAATATATTTAAAGCAGCTAAGAGTATTCAGAAATTACTTAAACCAACTATAAGGTTTCCGTGGCAAGGTTACTTATCGGGCCTTCCCATAGCAATGGGGCAAGTGACAGCAGCAGGTTACAACTATTTGGGCTTCAGAAGCAGTGAAACCCGTGCAACCACTCAACCGACACACGGCTTAGATCAGTTGGCCCAGATGGCTTCAACCAATCGCAAAGTGGCTAATAATGTAGTTTATATTTTGAAGGGTAATAAAGGCCTTCAGAACTTTGCCAAGCTCATCAATTCATTGCATAAGTAGATTTTGTGGCTAACTGTGAGAAACCAATTAATCGGAAAACTCTCTCTAAATATGAGTGAAGTAGAACAACCCGCAACGTTGTCTGTTCCACCCTCTACATGGGCAAGTAGAAAGCAGAAACGTGGAAGACCGGACTATCTTTCACATTCCTGGCAATCAGACTTCCCAACTGCACCGGTACCTGGCTTGCCGAATTTGAAAATTTATCGAACTGGTTGTTATCCAAAAATATCACCTCCTATGAAAAAGCAGACTAAAAATGTTACAAAGCTGATCACAAAGACAGTCCCAGGCAGAGAGCCACCTCCATCTGATGCCAGTGGGAAAATCAAGCTAATAGACACAAGGTTCCCAGTACAAGACGGAACCAAAATGAATAAAAAGACAAGAACAAGAACAAGAACAAGAACAAGAACAAGAACAAGAGCAACAAAGAGAAGAAAACTAAATATGTAAATTAGATATATATGTCAAATTAACGTTTAGAAGCCAGTATCTGAAGAGGAGTTTGGTGTAATACATCTCTTATTCGTGCTAAATTCTCTAATCCTACTACTTCTGCTCTAATGCTATCTAACTGCCAGACTTGTACTCTACCACCTAACTTTGTTCTAGCTTTTGTTTCAGCCTTATCTAAATATGTAGAGATTTTCTTCCCAAATTGAGCTTTGCCGTTAAGAGACCTCGGCTTTTCAGCCTTACTGTCCCCATTAGATAGTCTAGTGTCAAACCATTTGGAAAAACACTTAAATAGTGCAGGAGTTGAAATTTCCCCAGTATCCTTCAATTCTGCCCGTAAAAAGCCCACAAGTTGCACTTCTTCTGTTCCATCAACATCATTGGGGTCCCCTATCTGTTCTACAGTACTTTGTAAAAACTCAATTGCCAATTCTAATTCGTGCCAATTAGCATGCTTATGTTCAGGTAAATCTTTTTCTAATTGAGTCATTTGCAACTCCTCTAGCTTTCTCTTGAGCTGATCATTTAGCCAGATGCAATATAATTCCGTTAAAAATTTCCCCTCCATACTTTGGCAATTGTCCATAATAGTCTGCTTAGGTTCGGTAATAGGAGGATTTTCATTGTAAGGGTCCCAATCATCATATAAAGTGCCACAGTCCATGCAGTGATCATAGAAGGCCTTACCCGTTTCCCAATTTAAAATTTGCTTTGCCACTTTTTTCAGGTAACCCTTTTTATCAGCTGTATCTTTCGGTTGTATGACTAAATATCTTCTATCATCCTCTTCTAAACTAAGGGCATACAAGTGATTGGTGACAAGCCATAACCAAGTGTAATTAGTTGTATCAAATTGATTAATAAATTTAGGATTAACACTTACTTTTGAGTCAGTAATAAAAGATTTTAGTTGATCCCATACAATTCTGAATTGAGATTGGGTAGTTGAACACTCTTCTACCACGACCAATTTTTTGCCTACAACCCAACCATTATGAGTATGAAGCAATTCATTTAACCCGTTAAACTTCTTCATAGTTAAATTACCAAATACAAAACTGGATAAAAATGTCCATAGCAACGTTTTACCAACCCGCTTACCAGGTGAATACATAACTACAGACCAGGCTAATTTCTTATGGGGATGTCTGATAGTTTCCACAAAACACTTCATGAAGGCCTGGAATACACTTTTATCAGATTGACAAATCCAATTTTCAAGGAAATCCATAAATACATCAAAGGAGGCTGGAACTGTGTGATTGATTACATTTTGGTGCTCTATGATATACCCTGGCCACATGTTGAATATCGTTTCCGGTACAGTACGACTGGGATCACAATCTTTACCCTGATAAAGGTGCAATGTATCTCTGGCAATTAATTCAACCAAAACCTTAGAAGCTGGTAATTCGGTAATCTTAGCCTTCCCGTTGTGAAATTTCATATATCTACCCGTAAATGTGGGAACTTTTTTGACTAAGTGGAAGGGTTCGGAATCTGTTGACTTTTTAACCACATACTCATCAGGGGGTATATAAGCTATGACACGATTAATCCGAGTTGCTATGAATCCCATTAAATCTTCCAAATCAGTACCTTCATGTTGTCCCACTTCCTTAATAAAATCCGAAAAAGTATACGGATCCCATGGTGAATATTCCCAATCTCCCTCCTTCTTCACATCCTCTCTGGCATGTTGGATAGCTCTAGCAGTAAACTGCGTCTTGGCCTTCTTATCTTGGGCACCGTAGAATCCTGTAATATTTTTCTTCGTTTCCACCAATTCACCAAATTTTTCAACATGTCTACCATTAAGACGACAAATACAACTTAATTCAACCCTAGCCCTTGTAACTTTAAAAGATAGAACGTGATCACCCATACCACACATATAACACTGCTCTTCTGAATTTAGGATGTATTTGAGCACTACTCCTTCCTTCCTACCAATTTTTGGTCTGAACTTAGTTAGAGCTGGCCTTAATGGATTAAAATCCACCTCACTGCATCCCATTTTCCTATAACAAGTACATTAATTAGAGTACGATATTACCTTGCGAAAGTTCTGAACTCGCCATCGGCTAAGCAGTAATCCACAAGCAATCTATCCATATCGGTCGATTCTTGTTGCATATTTGACGCAGAGAACAGTTGCGGTGCTTTGGGTTTTCTCTTTTTCGTTATTTTGTTATCCTCATCTTGGCTTTGGTTATCTTCTTTGCTTTCTTTCTTATCTTCTTTCCATTCCGCTTTTCTTTCTTCGGTTTGAGTAAAATCGAAAATTTCCTCTTTCTCTTCTTTCTTTTCTTCTTTCCTCTCCTGCGTACTAGATTGTACTATAGGTTGCCACTCATCTGCCTCTGGCTCAGGTTCTTGTTCTTGTTGTATTTCTTGTTCTAGTTCTATTTCTTGGTCTTGTTGTAATTCTTCTTCCACCTTAATGGGTTTCCATTGCTTATCCTC
>Ga0137447_1000012_pt1 | contig 12161 bp, 9 predicted proteins | sample EasRivERMGT400_2_FD_104903 | JGI IMG/M metagenome (GOLD analysis project Ga0137447, IMG submission 104903) | Soil microbial communities from meander-bound floodplain in the East River, Colorado, USA - East River MetaG ERMGT400_2 | ecosystem: Environmental > Terrestrial > Soil > Floodplain ...
AAGATCAATGTCGAAGCGAATGCGCTATTCCGGCAGCCCGCACTCGTGCAACTGCGCGATCCCTCCCAGGAAGACCCGATGGAGCGCGCTGCATCCGTGCACGACCTCAACTACGTCTCGCTGGAAGGCAATATCGCCTGCATGGTGAATGGCGCCGGCCTCGCGATGGCGACCATGGACCTGATCAAGCTGCACGGCGGCGCACCCGCTAATTTCCTGGACGTCGGTGGCACCGCGAACGCCGAGCGCGTGACGGAGGCATTCCGCCTGATCCTGTCGAACAAGCGCGCGCGCGCGGTGCTCGTCAACATCTTCGGCGGCATCGTGCGTTGCGACGTGATTGCCGAAGGCATCATCCAGGCGGTCAAGCAGGCTGGTGTCACCGTGCCGGTGATCGCCCGCCTCGAAGGAACGAATGCCGACCGCGCGCGCAAGATTCTGAAGGCGAGCGGGCTCGCGATCACGCCGGCGAAAGACCTTGCCGATGCAGCGACTAAGGCCGTGCGCCTCGCCGGTCGCGGGGCGCGCCGATGAGCATCCTGGTCGACCGCAAGAGCCGGGTGCTTTGTCAGGGATTCACGGGCAGGCAGGGAACATTCCATTCCGAGCAGGCGATCGCCTATGGCACGAACCTGGTCGGCGGGGTCACGCCGGGTCGTGGCGGCGCGAGCCATCTCGATCGCCCGGTATTCAACACGGTGCGGGACGCGGTTACAGCGACCGGCGCCGACGTCAGCGTGATCTACGTGCCGGCCCCATTCGCTGCCGATGCGATCCTCGAGGCCGCCGACGCGGGCATCCGACTGATCGTCTGCATCACGGAAGGAATACCGGTCAACGACATGGTCAAGGTGAAGGCTGCGCTTGCCGGTTACCGCTGCCGGCTAGTCGGGCCGAATTGCCCGGGTGTGATCACGCCGGGCGAATGCAAGGTCGGCATCATGCCGGGTTTCATTCACAAGCCGGGGCGCGTCGGCATCGTTTCGCGCTCCGGCACGCTGACCTACGAGGCCGTGTTCCAGACCACGAATCTCGGGCTGGGGCAGAGCAGCTGCGTCGGCATCGGCGGTGACCCGGTGCGCGGCATGAATTTCGTGGATGTCCTCGCGCTCTTTGAGAAGGATGAGCGCACCGAGGGCATCGTGATGGTCGGCGAGATCGGCGGCGGCGACGAGGAGGCGGCTGCCGAATACATCCGTCGCCATGTCACGAAGCCGGTGGTTGCCTACATCGCGGGCGTCACCGCGCCCCCCGGCAAGCGCATGGGCCATGCGGGCGCGGTCATCGCGGGCGGCAAAGGAACGGCCGCCGACAAGTTCGCCGCGCTCGAGGCAGCCGGGGTGCGCACCGTGCATTCGCCCGCCGAGCTCGGCAGCGCGATGAAGTCGGCGCTCATGGCCAGACGCCGCCGCGGCAAGAAGAAGCGCTGACGGTATCGCCTGTATGACGGGCACGCTTCGAATTGCGCTTGCGCAGATCAACCCGACCGTCGGTGACGCGCCCGGCAACGCCGATCGCGTGATCGCGCAGATAGCTCCCGCGCGCGCGCTGGGAGCGGGGCTCCTGGTGCTGCCGGAACTCGTGCTGTCCGGCTATCCGCCGGAAGACCTGCTGTTCCATCGTGGATTCCGCCGCCGCGTCGACGCTGCGCTCGAGCGGCTTGCCGCGGCAGCGGACGGCATCGACCTGCTGGTCGGTTACCCCGAATATTCCTCCGGCACCATCTACAACACGGCAGCCTGGCTCCGCGGCGGCGCCGTCATCGCGCGCTATCGCAAGCAGTCGCTGCCGAATTACCGGGTCTTCGACGAGAAGCGTTATTTCACCGCGGGCACCACAGCTGTCGTGGTCGAGATCGCCGGCATCAAGGTGGGGCTCCTGATCTGCGAGGACATCTGGCACGTGGCGCCTGCCGCGGCGCTGCGCGCCGCGGGCGCTGCCCTCTGCATTTCGCTGAATGCCTCGCCATTCCAGCTCGGCAAGCAGTCGGAGCGCGAGGAGGTTATCGCAAAGCGCGCGCGCGAGACCGGCATGCCCTTCATCTACGTCAACCTGGTGGGTGGGCAGGACGAGCTGGTATTCGACGGAAATTCCTTTGCGGTCGACGCGACCGGCCGCCTCGTGCATCGGGCCCCCGCATTCGCGGAATCGCTCAGTTGCGTGGATGCGAGCCAGGCGGGGCGCGACGCGCATCTCGAACCCGAGAGCCTGGCAGAACTGATGGGCGCTGAGGAAAGCGTGTACCAGGCGATCGTCACGGGCGTGCGCGACTATGTGGACAAGCATCATTTCAGCGGCGTCGTGCTGGGACTGTCGGGCGGCGTGGACTCCGCGCTCGTGCTCGCGATCGCCTGCGATGCGCTGGGCGCTGACCGGGTGCACGCCGTCATGCTGCCGTCGCGCTACACCTCGAGCATTTCGGAGAAAGACGCCGCTGCGATGGCGCGCGGGTTCGGCGTGCGCTATTCGGTGATCCCGATCGAGGGGATGTTCCAGGCGACGCTCGCGGCGCTTGAGCGCGAGTTCCGGGGCAGCGCGCCGGATTCTGCCGAGGAGAACATCCAGGCGCGCTGCCGCGGCATCGTACTGATGGGCATCTCGAACAAGACCGGGCGCATGCTCCTGACCACCGGCAACAAGAGCGAGATGGCGGTCGGATACGCAACGCTTTACGGCGACATGGCCGGCGGCTATGCGCCGATCAAGGACTGCAGCAAGACCCTGGTATATCGGCTCGTGCGCTGGCGCAATGCGAAGTCGCCGGTGATTCCGCTGCGCGTCATCGAGCGGCCGCCGAGCGCGGAGTTGCGCGAGAATCAGCTCGACTCGGATACGTTGCCGCCTTACAGCGTGCTCGACCCGATCCTGGCGGCCTTCGTCGAGGACAATCGCTCGGTGGACGAGATCGTGGCACAGGGTTTTGACCGTGCGACGGTCGTGCGCGTGCTGGACATGGTCAAGCGCAATGAATACAAGCGTCGCCAGGCGCCGCCGGGAGTGCGCGTGAGTGGCCGCGCCTTCGGCCGCGACTGGCGTTACCCGATCACTTCCGGCTACCGGCCCGGCGAATCCTGACGACTGACGGCGACGCTACCCGGCGCCCGCGGGATCCGCTCACCAGGTTCGGCGCGCCCGGGATCCGGCCGGGCCCCTCGCTCGCAAACTCCGCCGGAACTTACGAGTTTGCTCGCGAGGGCCCGGCCACCTCGGGCGCGCCGAGTAGCGCCACAACCGGCGCCCGCGAGGTGACCGGGTGTCCCCGAGCGCAGCATAAAGTTCTGGCGGAGCGAGGGGACACCCGGTCGGATCCCGCGGGCGCCGATCGCCGCCTACCAGAGAGGCCACCAATCGCGCTTGTTGTTGCGCTCCGGATCCGCATTGGGGTAATTGAGTGCGTAGACCGCCCGCGATTCCTGGGCGATGTCCGTGAGCCCCATGCCGTCGTAGGCCGAGATCATGATGTCGAGGGCATCGCGCGTGGCCGGCGCGCCGTCGTAGTTCTCGATGCAATAACGCGCGCGGGAGAGTGCCGCGACATAGGCCAGGCGGCGCAGATAGTGGTCGGCGACGTGCACCTCGTACTCTGCAAGGCGATTGCGCAGGTGGATCATGCGCTGGCGCGCATCTTGCACGTACTCGCTGTCCGGGTGGCGCTCGATCAGTGACTGAAATGCCTGGAAAGAACCGCGCACATCCTGCGGCGGGCGTTCGGTCAGGTCGGTGTTGAACCAGCGCTCGAGGAAGTTCGGCGCGCGCTCGAAGTACACCAGGCCCTTGATATACATGACGTAGTCCACGCGCGGGTGGGTCGGGTTCTCGCGGATGAACTGGTCCGCGGCGTCGATCGCCGATTCCGTTTCGCGGCTCTTGTAATAGGCATAGATGATGTCGAGCTTGGCCTGGCGCGAGTACTCGCTGAACGGGAAGCGGGCCTCGAGCGCCTCGTAATAACGCACCGCCCCGCGATAGTCGCCGGCCAGCATCGACTTGTGGCCGTGTTCGTAGAGCTTTTCGGGCTGGAACTGCTCGGCCGCACGATCGCGGCCCGCGCAGGCTGCAAGAATCAGGGCGCAGCACGCGACCGCCAAGGCGCGCGCCATCGATATCCGTCGAATCAAGGGACTGGACCCCGCGTGTTTGGCCGCCGCAGTATAGCGATTAAAGACCCCCGGCGGCCCCCATGAGTTCCACCCGATACCAGCATGAATTACGGTTGCCGCCTACGGCTGCCGGCCGGCGCCTTGACCAGGCGCTCGCCGACGCCCTGCCGGAGCATTCGCGCTCGCGCCTGAAACGCTGGATCGATGCCGGGCAGGTCCGCGTGGACGGTCGCATCCCGCGGCCTCGCGACGCCGTAACCGGGGGCGAACTGGTGCGCGTGGATGCACCTGTCGAGGACGCCGTGCCGTCACGGCCCCAGGCGATGGCCTTGTCGATTGCCTGGGAGGATGCGAGCGTCATCGTCATCAACAAGCCGGCCGGCCTCGTCGTGCATCCCGGCGCCGGCAATCCCGACGGCACGCTCCAGAACGCATTGCTGGCGCATGACCCCGCGCTCTCAATACTGCCGCGGGCAGGCATCGTGCACCGGCTTGACAAGGACACGTCGGGTCTACTGATTGTCGCGCGCACGGAGCTTGCACGCGATGTGCTGGTCGAGGCGCTGACGGCGCGCGGCATCCATCGCGAATACCAGGCGGTCTGCATCGGTGTCATGACGGGCGGCGGAACCGTGGATGCGCCTATTGATCGTCACCCCGTGGATCGGCTGCGCATGGCCGTGCGTTCGGACGGGCGCGAGGCCGTGACCCACTACCGCGTCATCGAACGCTTCCGCCGCCACACCTGGGTGCGCGTGATTCTGGAGACGGGCCGCACGCATCAGATTCGCCTGCATCTCGCGCATGCCGGTTTTCCGTTGGTCGGCGATCCCGTCTATGGAAAGAGGCTGGTGATTCCGCGCGGCGCGACCCAGCGCCTCGACTCGACGCTCCGTGCCTTCCGGCGCCAGGCGCTGCATGCGGCGAAGCTTGAATTCGTCCATCCGGTGGACGGGCGGCGAATCGCGGTCGAAGCGCCGTTGCCCGCGGATTTTCTGGAGCTCGTCGCGGCGCTCCGCGAAGACACCAAGGTCGAGCGCCGATCGTGAGCGAGCAGCTCGAGTTCCTGGTCCCGGACTGGCCGGCACCGAAATCCGTGCACGCGGTCATGACGACGCGCCGCGGCGGATTCAGCACCGGGCCTTATGCATCGTTCAATCTCGCGAGTCATGTGGGTGACGATGCACGGGCGGTCGCGGAGAACCGGCGGCGCCTGCGCGATGCGCTTTCCCTGCCAGGCGAACCTGAGTGGCTTGACCAGGTGCACGGGCGAAAAGTTGCGAGGCTTTCGCAACCGGTGAAGGAGAGTGCGGACGCCGCGGTCGCGTTCGAGCCGGGGCCGGTCGCCGCAGTGCTGACCGCCGACTGCCTGCCGGTCTTCCTGGCAAGCCGCGGCGGTGATCGTGTCGGAATTGCCCACGCGGGTTGGCGCGGGCTGGTGTTGGGCGTGGTCGAGGCGACGGTTGCTGCGCTTGCGACCGAGCCGAAGGACTTGGTCGCCTGGCTCGGCCCGGCCATTGGTCCCGCGGCATTCGAGGTCGGCGGCGAAGTGCGCCGGATGTTCGTCGCGATGCAGCCAGAATCGGCTGCGGATTTTCAGCCCGGCAAAGGACAGAAATATCTTGCGGACCTGCCGGGGCTCGCGCGACGCCGGCTGGCCGCTTGCGGCGTCACCGCGGTTTACGGCGGGGACCATTGCACGGCGAGCGATCCGCGGCGTTTTTATTCCTACCGCCGCGACGGCCAGACCGGGCGCATGGCCGCATTGATCTGGTTGGCCTGAGGCTGCTCCGGGCGCGCGGCTGGTGTAGGCTGTCGGCCCCGCAAACCGGGGAGGGGATTTGTCCACGCTAGCGCTGATCGTGATCTTCACCGCCGCTTGCGGCGCCCTGTCCGCGCTGGTCGCGGGCGGCTTCCTGCTGCTGCCGGAGGCGCGCCGCAACGCGATCGTTCCGCACCTCGTGAGCTTCGCGACCGGTGCGCTGCTGGGCGCCGCCCTGCTCGCGCTGTTGCCGCATGCGATCGAGGCGTCAGGGCCTGACGGCATTCATGGCATCGGCATCGCGCTCGCGGCGGGCATCATCACTTTCTTCGTGCTTGAGAAGATGGTGCTCTGGCGGCACTGCCATATCGACCCCTGCGAGGCGCATGCGCCGCAGGAGCGTCATCGGGCGCGTGCTTCCGCAACGTTGATCCTGTGGGGCGACGGATTCCACAACATGCTGGACGGCGTGCTGATCGCCGCCGCCTTCCTGACCGACGCGCATCTCGGCATCGTGACCGCGATTGCGGTGTTCACCCACGAGATCCCGCAGGAAGTCGGGGACCTCGCGATCCTGCTGCATGGCGGCATGAGCAGGCGCAGGGCGATGGTCCTGAATATCGCGGTCAGCCTCACATCGGTCGCGGGTGCCGTGCTTGCCTATTACTTGCTGGCAGGCGCAATGCAGGCGCTGCCCTATGCGCTTGCCATCGCAGCCGCGAGCTTCCTGTACGTCGCGGTCGCCGACCTGATTCCCGGCCTGCATCGGCGCGTGGATGCGCGCACCTCGATACAGCAGGTCCTGCTGATCGCGACCGGCATCCTGCTGATCGCTTTTTCGCACGAATTCGCGCATTGAAACGGGTCTTCGCCGGCCTCATCCACAGGGCAGCCTCGAAGACGGAGTGCCTCCATGCGCCCTGATCGCCTGACATCGAAATTCCAGCTGGCACTGGCAGATGCCCAGTCGCTGGCCGTCGGGCGTGACCACCAGTTCATCGAGCCCGTACACCTGATGCTTGCGCTCCTCGACCAGCAAGGCGGAACGGTGCGCCCGCTGCTCGACAAGGCGGGCGTGAATGTGAACCTGCTGCGCTCGCGGCTGCAGCAGCAGCTCGACCACATCGCGAGCGTCGAGGGCACGCAGGGCGACGTGCAAGCTTCCAATGACCTGGGCCGCCTGTTGAACGTGACCGACAAGTTCGCGCAGAAGCGCGGCGATCAGTACATCTCGAGCGAGCTCGCCGTGCTCGCCGCGGTCGAGGACCGTGGCACGCTCGGCACGATCCTGAAGGACTGTGGCGCGGTCAAGGGCGCCATCGACAAGGCGATCACGGAGCTGCGCGGCGGAGAGAAGATCGAGGACCCGAATGCCGAGGAGCAACGCGGCGCGCTCGAAAAATTCACGCTGGACCTGACCGAGCGGGCCGAGGCCGGCAAGCTCGACCCGGTCATCGGCCGTGACGACGAGATCCGCCGCACGATCCAGGTGCTGCAGCGGCGCACCAAGAACAACCCGGTACTGATCGGCGAGCCCGGGGTCGGGAAGACCGCGATCGTCGAGGGCCTCGCGCAGCGCATCGTCAATGGCGAGGTGCCCGAGGGCCTGAAGAACAAGCGCATCCTCGCGCTCGACATGGGCGCGCTGATTGCGGGCACGAAATTCCGCGGCGAGTTCGAGGAGCGCCTGAAGGGCGTGCTGAACGATCTCGCGAAGCAGGAAGGACAGGTGATCCTCTTCATCGACGAGCTGCACACCATGGTCGGCGCCGGCAAGGCCGAGGGCTCGATGGATGCCGGCAACATGCTGAAGCCGGCGCTCGCGCGCGGCGAACTGCACTGCGTCGGCGCGACCACGCTCGACGAATACCGCAAGTACGTCGAGAAGGACGCGGCGCTCGAGCGCCGCTTCCAGAAGGTGCTGGTCGGCGAACCCACGGTCGAGGACACGATAGCGATCCTGCGCGGGCTCAAGGAGCGTTACGAGGTCCATCACAAGGTGGACATCACGGACCCCGCGATCGTCGCCGCCGCGACGCTTTCTCACCGCTACATCAGCGACCGCCAGCTGCCGGACAAGGCGATCGACCTCATGGACGAGGCGGCTTCCCGCATCCGCATGGAGATCGATTCAAAGCCAGAAGCGATGGACCGGCTGGAGCGGCGCATCATCCAGCTGAAGATCGAGCGCGAGGCGCTCAAGAAGGAAGACGACGAGGGTTCTCGTAAGCGGCGGGAGCAACTCGAGTCCACGCTGAAGACGCTCGAGCGCGAGTTCGCGGACCTGGAGGAGGTCTGGAAAGCGGAGAAGGCCGCGATGCAGGGCGCCGCGCACATCAAGGAGGAACTCGAGCGCGCGAAGATGGAGCTCGAGGCCGCGCGCCGCGCCGGCGACCTGACGCGCATGGCGGAGTTGCAGCACGGGCGCATTCCCGAACTCGACAAGCGGCTGGTCGCGGCGCACGACGCCGAGACGAAGCAGCCGCAGCTGCTGCGCAACAAGGTGGGCGAAGAGGAGATCGCCGAAGTGGTCTCCAAGTGGACCGGCATTCCGGTCGCCAAGATGCTGGAAGGCGAGCGCGAAAAACTCCTGAAGATGGAGGAGGCGCTTGCCAAGCGCGTCGTAGGCCAGCAAGAGGCGGTGCGTTCGGTTGCAGACGCGATCCGCCGCTCGCGCGCTGGCCTCGCGGACCCGAACCGGCCGAATGGTTCCTTCCTGTTCCTCGGACCGACCGGCGTCGGCAAGACCGAGCTCTGCAAGGCGCTCGCCGAATTCCTGTTCGACACCGAGGAGGCCATGGTGCGCATCGACATGTCGGAGTTCATGGAGAAGCACTCCGTGGCGCGGCTGATCGGCGCGCCGCCGGGCTATGTCGGCTACGAGGAGGGCGGCTACCTGACCGAGGCGGTCCGGCGTCGGCCCTATGCCGTGATCCTGCTCGACGAGGTCGAAAAGGCGCACACCGACGTATTCAACGTGCTGCTGCAGGTGCTCGACGACGGCCGGCTGACCGACGGCCAGGGACGCACCGTTGATTTCCGCAACAGCGTCATCATCATGACCTCGAATCTCGGCTCGCAGGTCATCCAGGAACTCGCGGGCGAGGCCAACTACGAGCGCATGAAGGCAGCCGTGCTCGAAATCGTCGGCCAGCATTTCAGGCCCGAGTTCATCAACCGCGTCGACGACATCGTCGTATTTCATCCGCTCGGCCGGGAGCACATCCGCCGGATCGTCGAGATCCAGGCCAGCTATTTGCAGAAGAGACTTGCCGATCGAGACCTCAAGCTCGAACTCGACACGGCGGCACTCGACCTGCTGGGCACGGCCGGATTCGACCCGGTCTATGGCGCACGGCCATTGAAGCGCGCGATCCAGCACCAGCTCGAGAACCCGCTGGCGCAACGGATCCTGGCGGGCACATTCGGCCCGGGCGACACCATCAAGGTATCGGTGAAGTCCGGCGAGCTGGTTATGCGAAAATAGTAGGGAACCGAGGTTCCCTGATGCCTTTTTATGAATACCAATGCTCGTCCTGCGGGCATCGCCACGAAGAGTTGCAGAAAATCTCCGACGGGAGGCTCCGCAAGTGCCCTACTTGCGGTCGCAACACGCTGAAGCGCCTCGTCTCGGCGCCCTCTTTCCGGCTGAAGGGCGGCGGCTGGTACGAAACCGACTTCAAGGGTGCCAAAGACAACCAGCGTAATCTTGCGGGCGACAAGGAACCGGTCGTCGACAAGCCCAAGGAAGAAAAGACGGCCGCTGCGGCGACGGATTCGACAGCAAAGGCGGGCGACGCTGTGAAGTCGCCTCCGGCAGCGGACAAGCCCAAGCCCACCGGCGACAAGCCGACACAGGCGCGCAAAACCACGACGCGCCGGAAGGCACGCAAGTAGACTTGCCGGCGCATGCGCACACATTATTGCGGTGAAATCGGCGAATCCCTGATCGGTCGGACTATCGAGGTTGCCGGCTGGGTGCACCGTCGCCGCGATCACGGCGGCGTGATCTTCGTGGACCTGCGCGATCGCTCAGGACTCCTGCAGGTCGTCTTCGATCCCGACAAGGCCGAGGCCTTCGCCCTGGCACAGCACCTGGGCCGCGAATTCGTGATTCAGGTGCTTGGCAAGCTGCGGGCACGGCCGGCGGGCACCGCGAATCCCGGCTTGTTGTCGGGGCAGGTCGAGTTGCTGGCCCAGACGCTCGTCGTGCTGAACCCGTCGGCGACCCCGCCCTTCGCGCTCGACGAGGAGGTCAACGAGGAGTTGCGGCTGAAGCACCGCTATGTCGACCTGCGTCGCGACTTCATGCAGGAACGGCTGCGCCGCCGCCATGCGATCACCCGCGCGATGCGCGAATACCTCGATGGCAACGAATTCGTGGACATCGAGACGCCGATGCTGACGAAGGCGACGCCCGAGGGCGCGCGCGACTACCTGGTGCCCTCGCGCACGCATCCGGGCAAGTTCTTCGCGCTGCCGCAATCGCCGCAGATCTTCAAGCAGCTGCTGATGATCAGCGGCTTCGACCGTTATTACCAGATCGTGCGCTGCTTCCGCGACGAGGACCTGCGGGCCGATCGCCAGCCGGAGTTCACGCAGCTCGACATCGAGACCTCATTCATGTCGCAGGACAAGATCATGGCGCTGATGGAAGGCCTGATCCGCCACATCTTCTCGCGCGTGCTGAAAGTCCAGCTGCCAAATCCCTTCCCGCGCATCGCCTATGCGGATGCCATGCGTCGCTTCGGCTCGGACAAGCCCGACCTGCGTGTGCCGCTCGAACTCGTGGATGTCGCGGACCTGGTCGCTGACTGCGAATTCAAGGTGTTCGCGGGGCCCGCGTCGGATCCGGAGAGCCGCGTCGCTGCGCTCTGCGTGCCGCGCGGCGGCGAACTGACGCGCAAGCAGATCGACGAATACACGGCTTACGTCGCGCGCTACGGCGCGCGCGGCCTGGCCTACATCAAGGTCAATGACGCAGGCAAAGGCCGCGAGGGCCTGCAGTCGCCGATCCTGAAGTTCCTGTCCGATGCGGCGATCGCCGGCATTCTCGAGCGCACGAAGGCGGCGACCGGTGATCTGCTGTTCTTCGGCTCCGACAAGGCCAAAGTCGTCAATGACGCGCTGGGCGCGCTGCGCTTGCAGCTCGGCCGCGACCTGGGCCTGGTCGAGACCGACTGGCATCCGCTGTGGGTCGTGGATTTTCCGATGTTCGAATGGGATACCGATGCCAGGCGCTGGATGGCCGTGCATCACCCGTTCACTGCCCCGGTCGATCCCGACCCGGCAGTACTCACGGCTGACCCGGGCAACGCGATCGCGCGCGCCTACGACATGGTGCTGAACGGCTCGGAGATCGGCGGCGGCTCGATCCGCATCCACCGCCAGGACTTGCAGAGTGCGGTGTTCCGCCTGCTCGGCATCTCCGCGGAGAAGGCGCAGCAGAAATTCGGGTTCCTGCTGGAGGCGCTCAGCTACGGCGCGCCGCCGCACGGCGGCATCGCCTTCGGTCTCGACCGGCTCGCGATGCTGATGTCGGGCGCCGAGAGCATCCGCGACGTCATCGCTTTCCCGAAAACCCAGTCGGCCTGGTGCCCGCTGACCGACGCGCCATCCGAGGTCGATGACTCGCAACTCGCCGAGTTGCACATCCGCGTCAAGCTGCCGGTGCAGCCGCCCGGCTGAGCGCTGACCACGCGCGCCACGCCTGTCGTCGTCGTGCACGGCCTGTGGATGAACGGGCTGGAGTCCGTTCTATTGCGCAATCGCCTGGCGGAGGCCGGATTCGAGCCCTCCGTATTCCGTTATCCCTCCACGCAGGCGGATATCGGGGAGGCCGCCCTCTCGCTCGCCGCTCACATGCGCGGATTCGGCGATGGGCCCGTGCATCTCGTGGGCCACAGTCTCGGCGGTCTCGTGATCCTCGAGGCATTCGGGGCGCCTGGCGAATTGCCGCAGGGCCGCGTCGTGTTGCTGGGATCTCCAGTACAGGGCTCGCGCGCCGCGCGCGCGGTCGCCGCCTGGTCACTGGGGCCGCATCTGCTGGGGCGTCTCGCGGCTGCTGAACTCACGCGGCGCGAGCCGCGCACCTGGCGTGGGGAGCGCGAACTCGGCATCATCGCCGGGTCGCGATCCGCTGGCATGGGGCGATTGTTTGCGAACCTGCCGGCGCCGAATGACGGAACGGTCAGCGTCGACGAAACGCGGATCGCCGGCGCCAAAGAGCACATTGTCCATGACGTCAGTCACACCGGCATGCTGATGTCCGCTGTCGTCGCGGATTCATTGGTAAAATT
>Ga0137447_1000013_pt1 | contig 11918 bp, 10 predicted proteins | sample EasRivERMGT400_2_FD_104903 | JGI IMG/M metagenome (GOLD analysis project Ga0137447, IMG submission 104903) | Soil microbial communities from meander-bound floodplain in the East River, Colorado, USA - East River MetaG ERMGT400_2 | ecosystem: Environmental > Terrestrial > Soil > Floodplain ...
ACCGCCGTCAGCCTGGATCACGTCGCAGTCGATGGTGATGGTGCGCTCACCCAGCGCCTGGGTGTCGACTACTGCGCGCAAGGCACGGCCGATTAAGCGCTGGATCTCCATGGTGCGTCCGCCCTGCTTGCCACGCGATGCTTCACGGTCCATGCGCTGGCCGGTGGAGCGCGGCAACATGCCGTATTCCGCCGTTACCCAACCTTGGCCCTTGCCTTTTAAAAAGCGCGGCACGCCCTCGTTGACCGAGGCGGTACAAATAACTTTGGTATCGCCGAATTCCACCAGCACCGAGCCTTCCGCATGCTTGGTGTAATAGCGGGTGAATTCGACATGGCGCAACTCGTTTGGTGCGCGTCCGCTTGGCCGCATACGGTAGACTCCTGAAGCTGTTGAAAAGGGCGGCCATTATACCCATGCCGGGCGGGGTCGGTTGGTCCGTGAAGAGATGCACCGTAGAAATTATCCGTTGTGGCCCTACCCAGCAATTTGGTTTTCTGATATAAAGTCGCGCTCTCGAGCTCGTTGTGTGTGAAAGTTCGCGCCGACGAAAGATCCGTTTTGGAGGTAATTGCAATGTCTAGAGTATGTCAGATCACGGGCAAGCGCCCGATGTACGGGCACAACGTGTCCCACGCGAACAACAAAACCAAGCGACGTTTCTTGCCGAATTTACATACCCATCGCTTTTGGGTCGACAGCGAGAATCGTTTTGTGCGCCTGCGCATTTCATGCAACGGCATGCGCATCATTGATAAACACGGGATCGACAAAGTGCTTGCCGATCTGCGCGCCCGCGGCGAAAACGTTTAAGGAACTTGAACCATGCGTGAAAAAATTAAACTGGTGTCGAGCGCCGAAACAGGGCACTTCTACACCACCACCAAGAACAAGAAGACCATGCCCGACAAAATGTCGATCAAGAAATTTGATCCCGTTGTGCGCAAGCACGTCGTCTACAAAGAATCGAAAATCAAATAATCGATTCGATCTTTTTCGAGCAATAAAAAACCCGCACCGTGCGGGTTTTTTATTGCTCGAAAATCCTTCGGCTAAGCCGTGCGCAACGTATAGGCTGGCAGGCTACGGGCAAAATCCTGTAACGCACGGATTCCGGTTTCCTCCGCTTGCTTACACCACTCCTGCAACTGTTTGAGCAATACTTCCTGCGTGGCAGTAGAGCGCCGTCCAATATCGTGCAACTGCTGCTTGAATCGGTACACCGTGCGGAGTGCGTGACTGCGGCTCAGCACCGTTTCCAGCGTTTGCTTGGCATCGGCATTGAGCAACGACTCTTCACGGACCAATAACGCACGGCTGCGTTTGAATAGCTGCCGGTACGACACATCAGCTCGGTGAAACTCTTCTTTGAGCACCGGGTAGATAACAACGCGGCAGTAGCGCGACATGATTTGAAAGCGATTAATAACCACCGCGGCGAGCGTATCGGCGTCGATACGTGCTTTTGACATTACGATAAACGGTGTCGGCGGTACTTTTCGTACGCGCGCTAAATGCAGCAGGTCCAGAATGCGGATGTACATCCAGCCGATGTCGAATTCCCACCATTTCGACGACAGCTTGGCCGAGTTCGGATAAGTATGGTGATTGTTATGCAGCTCTTCACCACCGATCAGCAGACCGATGGGCGAAATATTACGTGACGCGTCCGCGCACTCGTAATTGCGATACCCGCGCCAATGTCCGATGCCGTTAATGACGCCTGCCGCCCAAACCGGAATCCACATCATCTGCACTGCCCACACGGTCAGACCCAGCGCTCCAAGCAGTGCAATGTTGATTGCCAGCATCAAAACGATGCCGAGATACGAAAAGCGCAGATACAAATTGCGCTCGATCCAATCGGTAGGCGTGCCCTTGCCGAATTGTTCCAGCGTCTGCGGATTGGCCGCTTCGTTTTGGTAAAGCTCCGCACCTTGCGTCAGCACTTTTTTAATGCCGAGAATCTGCGGGCTGTGCGGGTCGTTCACGGTTTCACATTCAGCGTGATGCTTGCGATGCACGGCCACCCAATCGATCGTGCGCATGCCGGTCGTCATCCACAACCAGAAGCGGAAGAAGTGACTCACCAACGGATGAAGATCCAACGCGCGATGTGCCTGATGACGATGCAAATAAATGGTGACTGCGGCGATCGTAATATGCGTCACCGCCAGCGTGTAACCGACCACTTGCCATACGGATGCTGCTAACAAACCTTCAAAATTCATGTTGCTTACCCTCGAACAGATGTTCCAGAAACATACCACGAAGCCTTAGTATTTTGCGACGCGCGCTTCGATGCAATCGGTCTTGACGCTCATTCGGCGCCAACCCTATGCTGCACACACTTAACCGATGCCTTTTTCGTGCCGATGCCGCCCTCATCCCCTTTGAAATACCCAAACCTTGGCTTCGGCCTGGGCTTGCGCGTCGATCATTATCAAACCGTGCTGGACACGCGCCCGTCGGTGGACTGGTTTGAGGTCATCACCGAAAACTATCTGGTCCCGGGCGGCAAACCGCTGCATTTTCTGCGACGCATTCGTGAACACTATCCGATGGTGATGCATGGTGTGTCATTGTCGATTGGCAGCACCGACCCACTCAATATGGACTACCTGCGCCAAGTCAAACAACTGGCGGGCGAGCTGCAGCCTGCATGGCTCTCCGATCATTTGTGCTGGACGCACCTGGGCAGCACCAACACTCACGACCTGATGCCATTGCCGTATACCGAAGAAGCGCTGGCGCACGTGGTCGAGCGCGTGCAGCGCGTGCAGGATTTTTTGGGACGGCGCCTGCTGCTGGAAAATGTGTCGAGCTACGTTACCTACACCGCCTCGGAATTGAGCGAATGGGAATTCCTGGCCGAGATCGCGCGCCGCGCGGATTGCCTGATTCTGCTTGATATCAACAATATCTACGTCAGCGCCTACAACCACGGTTTTGATCCGCTCGACTACCTCAACGCGATCCCGCCGGAGCGCGTGCAACAATTTCATCTCGCCGGACACAGCAACCTCGGCGGCCATATTATCGACACCCATGATCACCCGGTCATCGATCCCGTCTGGCAGTTGTACGCCCACGCGGTCGCGCGCTGCGGTAACGTATCGACCATGATCGAGCGCGACGATCACATTCCACCGTTCGACGAACTGTTCGCTGAATTGCAAACTGCGCGCCGCATCGCACACGACGCACAACATGGCGCGGGGGCGACATGAGCTCACTGCGTGCACTGCAAACGCGCTTTCTGGCTTACCTGCTCGCCCCGCTGACACAGATGCAGGGAGCGGTGGTTGACACCCCCGCTGTGAGCGCGGAACTGCGCTTAAAAATTTATGCCGATGCTTATCGCCTGCGCCTGGTCGATGCGCTGGCTGACAACTACCCCGCACTGCATGGCTTGCTGGGTGACGACACGTTTACAGAATTAGGCGCGGAGTATTTGCGCGCGCAACCCTCGCAGCATTTTTCAATTCGCCACTTCGGCCACCGCCTGAGCGAGTTTGTCGCTGAACGTGCGCCGTATGCACAACTGCCGGTGCTGGCGGAACTGGCGCACTTTGAGTGGCTGTTGCGTGAGGTATTCGACGCCGCCGACGGCACCACGCTCACATCGGCTGATCTGGCCGCAGTAGCGCCCGAGCATTGGCCAGAACTGCGCTTTAACTTGCACCCCACCGTGCGCCGACTGAATTTAATCTGGAACGCGCCGGCGATCTGGAAAGCGCTAGATGAGCAGCGCGACCCACCCGCTCCGGAAATCAATGAGCAACTGGTTGCGTGGCTGATATGGCGTCATGATTTGAAAGTAAGCTTTCGATCCCTGACCGTCGATGAAGCCTGGGCCATCGACTCGTTGCAGCAGCACGCCACATTTGCAGAACTGTGCGCCGGACTCTGCGAATGGATCGACGAATCCCACGCCGCATTACACGCCGCGCGCTATATTCAGCGCTGGCTTAGCGATGGTGTTTTGTGTCATTACGCACCAATCGCCACGCGCCGCGAATTCAAGGTTGTGAAATAAATTGAGCTGTTTCAATCGCGCCGTTGAAAAAGAAGTAGCGCTACGATAGATTCACGGTTCGTCGTACCCATCCGAGGAGATTTTTATGTCGGTACAAACTCGCCAAGAACGCCGTGCCGATTCCCAGAAGCAATTGCAAACCCTGGTTTCCTCACGTACCAATACCTTATCGCTCTACAGCCGGTTGGCTGCGAACAAGCCGTTCAAGTCCAACAAGAGCACGCAGAAATTGTTACAGGAATTCTGCGCTTCGCTGATCGATTACACCGCCGGCGCACATTTTCAACTGTATCGTTTTATTGACGAGCGCAAGGAACGCCGTAAATTAGTCAACGACGTGGCGGAACTCATCTACCCCGACATCGTCGACAGCACGCAGCAAATTCTCGACTTCAACGACAAATACGACTGCCAGGATCACTGCGACAATTTTGATCGACTGGAAGCCGACCTCTCTACGCTCGGCGTGATTTTGGCCGACCGCATTGAAATGGAAGATCAATTAATCGATGCGCTCAACGTTCCGCGCAACGAATAGAAACCATCCGCCCACTAAATTGTCACCCCCCGTTACTTAGGCTTACTCGGACTTGCTCCCCAAATTTTTTCGGCGTATTCGCTAATGGTGCGATCGCTGGAAAACTTACCCATGTGCGCGACATTTAAAATCGCCTTCCGCGTCCACTCTTCCTGATCACGGTAAAGCGCGTCGACATTTCCCTGACACGCAATATACGACGCGTAATCCGCCAGCAAAAAGTAACGATCGCCGTGCGCGGTCAGTACATCGAAAATTGGCCGGTAGCGATCGGCTTCGCTGGGCGAGAAATAGCCGGTATTGATCATGTCCAACGCGTGCTTGAGCTCCGGCTGCGTGTCGTAAAAATGCCAGGGGTTGTATCCGTTGCGTTGCCAATTTTGAATCTCTGCGGCGGTCAGCCCGAAAATGAAGAAATTGTCTTCACCCACCTCCTCACGGATTTCAATATTCGCACCGTCCAGCGTGCCAATGGTGAGCGCGCCGTTCAGCGCCAGCTTCATGTTGCCGGTGCCGGAGGCTTCAGTACCCGCTGTGGAAATCTGCTGCGACAAATCCGCAGCCGGAATAATGTCAGCGGCGGTTGAGACGTCGTAGTTGGGAATAAATACCACCTTGAGCCGATCCCCAACCGCCGGATCATTATTGACGATATCCGCGATATCGTTGATGAGCCGAATGGTCAGCTTGGCCAAATAATATCCGGGCGCGGCTTTGCCGCCGAAAATCACCGTGCGCGCGACAAAATCGCCGCCCGGGTTGGCGCGAATGCGGTTGTATAGCGTCACGATATGCAACACGTTAAGCAGTTGGCGCTTGTATTCGTGAATACGCTTGATATGCACGTCAAACAGCGAATTGGTATTCAGCGTCAACCCCAAGTGATGCTTAACCAGGCCTGCGAATTTTTCCTTGTTGGCGCGTTTAACGTCACGAAACTGCGCGCGGAACCGAGCGTCTGTGGCTAACGGCGCAAGTTCACGCAAACGAAACAGGTCGGCCGTCCAGTCTGCGCCAATGCGCGACGTAATCAATTGCGTCAAGCCCGGGTTACTCTGGTTGAGCCAGCGGCGCGGTGTAATGCCGTTGGTGATGTTGATGAATTTGGCCGGTTCGAACGCGTAGAAATCCGCAAATATCGTCTGGCGCATCAACTCGGTGTGCAACGCGGCAACGCCGTTCACTTTGTGACTGCCGATGATCGCCAAATGCGCCATACGCACGCGCTTGCCGCCATCTTCGCCGATGATGGACATGCGCTTGAGCAATTCGTTGTCACCTGGGCGCCAGTGCATGACACTGCGCAAAAAGCGCTGGTTGATTTCGTAAATAATCAGCAGATGACGCGGCAACACACGCTCGAACAGGACCACCGGCCAAGTCTCCAGCGCTTCCGGCAGCAGCGTGTGATTGGTGTATGCAAACGTGCGCTTGGTAAGATCCCAGGCTTTGTCCCATTCGAGGCGGTGTTTGTCGATCAGAATACGCATCAGCTCGGCGATTGCGATCGACGGGTGCGTGTCATTTAATTGAATCGCAACTTTGTCGGGCAAGGCGTCGAAGTCTTGGTGATATTTTGCAAACCGAAACAAAATATCCTGCAGCGATGCACTCACAAAAAAGAACTGCTGCTTGAGACGCAGCTCGCGCCCCATCTTGGTGGTGTCGTCCGGGTACAGCACTTTCGACAAATTTTCCGAACCGTTTTTTTCTTCGACGGCCTTGATGTAATCACCTTCGTTGAAATACTTTAGATTGAAATCGCGCGTCGCTTTGGCGGACCACAACCGCATGTTGTTCACCGTCTCGGTGTTGTAGCCGGGCGTCGGCGTGTCGTAGGCCATCGCCATCACATCGTCGGTCTCCATCCATTGGTGCCGGAGCTTGCCGTCTTCATCGGTAAAGTCCACCACGCGTCCGTAGAACTTCACGGGGTGCAAGACCTCCGGGCGTGCGAACTCCCAGGCGTTGCCGTAACGCAGCCAGTTGTCGGGATGCTCCACTTGTTGACCGTTTTCAATACGCTGGGTAAACATGCCATATTCATAGCGAATACCGTAACCGTAGCCGGGCAAGTTCAACGTCGCCATTGAATCCAGAAAGCACGCGGCCAGTCGCCCCAGGCCGCCGTTGCCCAACGCGGCGTCGAACTCCAGGGCGCTGAGGTCTTCCAGTTCCAGCCCCAACTCGCGCAGCGCTCGTTCGCATTCCTCGTAGAAGCCCAAATTCAACAGACTGTTACTGAGCGTGCGACCGATTAAAAATTCCAGTGACAGGTAGTACACGCGCTTGGCGTCCACCTGGTAGTAGCGCCGCATGGTTTCCATCCAGCGCTCGATCAGGCGGTCGCGCACCACGTGGGCGAGCGAGTGAAACCAGTCGCGGTCGGTCGCGGTAATGGTGTCCTTCGCCACCGAATAGGTCAGGTGATTGGCAAGTGAACGCTTGATCGACTGCTCGTTGAACTCAACCGGCTCAAAAGCGGGTAGCTTGATGGGCGCCTTTTTATCCATACTCAAATCCTCGTGCGCGACTAATTCGCAACGCACAGTCGAAACCAAACGGAGATCGGCGACAGCTGGCAACCGGATTAGCCACGGTAAATTCGCACGTCGGTTTGTGCTTAAATGAACTGATTTCACACGTTGTTATCGAAGGTATCGGCAACGCAAAAATATTTTGCAGCTTTTTTAATCATCGTCGGCTTGTGGGCAACGTGTGCTGGCACGGCGGCTGCGGCCGGTGAGTACGCGCGATGACTGCGTATGAGGCACACGACTACGCGACGGCGCTAAAGATAGGTACTCGCGCAGAAGGGTCACGCGGATGCGCAAAGGCGCCTGGGCGTGATGTATCGACATGGCTTGGACAAGGCCAGTATCGTTTACCAATGATAGGGAGTAACTGAACCGTGACGAAAGAAATGCGATGGGCAACGTTAATGCTGCTGGTGCTCACGTCAAGCGCAACGGCGGGTGGCGAGCGCACAGCGACGATTGTGTATTCCGCCAATCTAAACGGCGAACTTGAGCCCTGTGGCTGCGCCGAAGAAAGCAATCTGGGCGGCATTCGACGACAGGCATCAAAAATTAGCGAGTGGCGTAAAGCGCAGCCCGAGCTGTTTCTGATTTCATCCGGCGGCCTGTTGGTGAGCGAGTTACCCAGCGATCACATCAAGAGCGAATTTATTCTCAAAGGTTACGCCGCCTTGAAGTACGACGCGCTTGGCGTGCAATGGCGCGACTTGGCGTTCGGGCCAAAAATGTTGCGCACCGATTCCTTGCCGTGGGTCTCAAGCAATGCAGCAGAAGGTGACTTCGCCAAAGTGCAACGCGTGCGCCATGGAAATGTCGAGCTTGCCTTCTTTAGCTGGCTGGACCCGCGCGAGTCGCCCAAAATGGTGGCGCCGCCCAGCGCCGACACGGCAGCTTTATCCGGCGCGTTGGCGCAGGCAAAACGCACGGGCGCCCTGACGCTGTTGTTCACCACCCTACCGCTGAATGAAGCTCGCGTACTGGTTCCGCTCGCCGACCTGGACCTGCTGGTGTTACGCGCGCCCGATGAAACCTTCGGCGCACCGCAACGTATCGGCACCACGCTGGTCTTGCAACCCGGCACGCGCGGCATGCGCCTCGGGCGCTTGGATCTGGTGATCGACGCGAACAACCGGATTCGTGACTACAAATATGACGCCATCAAACTCCCCGCCGACGTGCCCGACGCACCGGCTCTGGATGCCTGGTACGCGCAATACACCGCCAAACTGAAAGAGGATTATTTGCACCGCGTCGAAGTCCGCAAAGCATTGAACACGGGCACACCCGATTACGTCGGCGCCGATGCCTGCAAAACCTGCCACGTTGCGGAATACGCAAAATGGAATGACAGTAAACACAGCCACGCGTGGGAAGCGCTCGAAGGCGTGAACAAGATTTTCGACCCGAACTGCATCGGCTGCCACAGCGTCGGATTTGAGAAACCAGGGGGCTATATCGACCCGGCCATCACCGGCCACCTCACCCACGTGCAGTGCGAAAATTGCCACGGCGCCGCACGCGCGCATGTTGACTCCGGCGGTAGTAAACCCGTCACCAACAAAGCCTGGCCACCGCAACAAATGTGCGCCCAGTGCCACATCGGCTCGCACAGCCCGTCCTTCAAGTTCGAAAACTACTGGCCCAAAATCATGCACGGCAAAGCGACGACAAAGTAACGCATCACGCAAACACTCGCGCCGATCCGGCGTTATTCGGTAAACTGCGCCGCAGCTTAAAACTTGTGCTAACCCGAATTACGACGGAGGAACGGTGGAGACTTTGCAAACCAGTAGCGATGTTTTATTCATCTTGCTGGGCGCCATCATGGTGCTCGCGATGCACGCCGGATTTGCGTTCCTTGAGTTGGGCACGGTGCGCCATAAAAATCAGGTGAACGCGCTGGTAAAGATTCTGTGTGACTTCTGCGTGTCGACCATTGCTTACTTCTTCATTGGCTACACCGTGGCCTACGGTGTTGACTTTTTTCGCGGCGCCGAGCATCTCGCGCTAAAAAGCGGTTATGACCTGGTAAAGTTTTTCTTTTTGCTGACCTTTGCCGCTGCCATTCCCGCCATTGTGTCCGGCGGCATCGCCGAGCGCGCGCGTTTTTATCCGCAACTGGCCGCAACTGCGATTCTAGTCGCCTTGATCTACCCGTTTTTTGAAGGCATCGCCTGGAACAATAACTTCGGTATACAAGACGCTCTCAAATCCCACTTCGGCGCCGCGTTTCATGACTTTGCCGGCTCCGTGGTGGTGCACGCGATGGGTGGCTGGATCGCGCTGGGTGCAGTCGTCATGCTCGGCGCACGCCACGGGCGCTACAGCAAAGACGGCGCAGTGCACGCGCATCCCCCCTCCAGTATTCCGTTTCTGGCTTTGGGCGCGTGGATACTCACGGTGGGTTGGTTTGGCTTTAATGTCATGTCCGCACAAACCATTGCCGCAGTGAGCGGTTTAGTGGCAATGAATTCCTTAATGGCGATGGTCGGCGGCACGTTGGCGGCGCTGGTTGTCGGCAAAAATGATCCTGGCTTTGTGCACAACGGACCGCTCGCCGGGCTGGTGGCAGTGTGCGCCGGTTCCGATGTCATGCATCCGCTGGGCGCGCTGGTCACGGGTGCCGTCGCCGGCGCGCTATTCGTGTGGGCGTTCACGCTGGTACAGAACAAATGGAAAATCGACGACGTGCTGGGCGTGTGGCCGTTACACGGGATGTGCGGTGTATGGGGCGGCATCGCGGCCGGCATTTTCGGCCAGGCGGCACTCGGCGGCATCGGCGGCGTGAGTCTCGCTGCGCAACTCGTCGGTACCACACTGGGCGTCGTGATCGCCGTCGTCGGCGGATTTGTCGTGTACGGGCTCCTCAAAGCTACGTCCGGCATTCGCCTTTCGAAAGAAGACGAATACCAAGGCGCCGACCTCAGCATTCACAAGATCGCCGCTACTCCCAGCTACGACAAATAGACTTGACACGGACTAGCCAAAAGATCCGATTTTTCCGCGAGCGCATTCCGGCGTTTGAGTGTGTCCCCGGCTGCCACGATTGTTGTGGGCCGGTCACCACCTCAACCGAAGAGATGGCGCGACTGCCCGTTAAAAGTGACGCGGAACATGACCTGGCGCTGGCGGCACTGAGCTGCCCGCATCTTGGTGTTAATGGGTGCCAGGTTTATGCCGAGCGCCCTTTGATCTGCCGGCTGTTCGGCACCACGCCGCAGCTTGCCTGCCCGAATGGCCGCCGCCCTGAGCAGATGATCGACACTCGCATCGAACGGAAAATTCACCAGTTCTTTACCGAGACGCGCCAGGTATTGGTTTAGTCGCCGCTCACCGCGCAACCCCCTCCGCGCTTTACCTTCGTGCTGCAATCTAACGGACTCCAGAAGCGCGTCCGCATGCCGATACACTTGCGCACAACCAGCGTGCTGCACGCTACCGACATTTTTACGCACCCCTACATGAGGTCGAGCCATGTTCAGTCAGATGTCTATCAAGAACAAGATCACCGTCTCTGGGCTAATCTGTGCGGGGCTTTCTATCGCGATCGCGCTATTCGCCTACAACGGGCTGAACACGTTGGACAAGTCACTACACGAAGTGACCCGCAATTCCATCGTGCTGAAAAATCATATGACGGCAGACATGCTGCACGAAGCACTGCGCAGCGATGTACTGCTGGCGCTTAACTCCGGCGCGCTAACTGCCCTGGACAAAGATCAACTGAAACGTGCGGCGCATGAACATGCCAGCGATTTGCGCGCGATGATGAGCGAGAACAAGGAGCTGCTGATCGACGGCGCCCTAAAATCAAAATTTTTAAGCGCGCAAACGGAAATCGAGAATTACGTGGCCATGGCCGAAGCGCTGACGGGCCAGGCGCTCACCGATACCGGCGGCGGCGCCAAGCAATACGAGGCATTCAATAGTGAGTTCATCAAGCTGGGCGGGCTGTTGGCCGAGGTCAGCGACTTTATTCAGAACGAAAACGTGCAGGCACAGAAACACGGCGCCGAGCAGTCGGCACGTTATATCAATTTGATCGTCGTGATTTCAGCGGCGTCGTTGTTGATACTGTTGGTGGTGTCGGTGACGGTGTTCAAAAGCATTAATGCGAAACTTGATCGCATTCGTGAAATAGGCGCGAGCGTTGCTGCCGCTGCCGCGCAAGGAAATCTCGCCGTGCATGTCGATGCGGCAGGCGGCGACGAAGTGGGCACACTGGGCGGTCACTTGAACGCCGTTCTCGACAATTTTCGCACCGCGATGATTGAAATTCGCGACGCCAGTGAGCGGCTGGTGAATGCGTCCGGCGAAGTTGCGTCAGTGAGTCGCGATACCAGCGCCGGCGTAGAACGTCAGCAATCCGAAACCGAACAAGTCGCCACCGCTGTAAACGAGATGACTGCAACCGTGCAGGAGATCGCGCTCAATTCTGTGCAAGCGGCACAGGCGGCCACCCAGGGCAACGAGGAAGCCAGCAAGGGGCGACGCATCGTAGCCGAAGCAATTGATTCGATGGATGTGTTGTCGCAGCAAGTCGACCGCACCGTGGAAGTATTACAGAAATTGAAAACCGACAGCGGCAACATCGGCGTAGTGCTGGATGTGATTCGCTCGATCGCCGAGCAAACCAACTTGCTGGCCTTGAACGCCGCCATTGAAGCAGCCCGCGCGGGCGAGCAGGGTCGGGGCTTTGCAGTTGTGGCGGACGAAGTGAGAACGCTGGCGCAACGCACGCAACAATCCACACGCGAGATTCAAGAGATGATTCAACGCCTGCAAACCGGCGTGGGCGAGGTTG
>Ga0137447_1000014_pt1 | contig 11508 bp, 9 predicted proteins | sample EasRivERMGT400_2_FD_104903 | JGI IMG/M metagenome (GOLD analysis project Ga0137447, IMG submission 104903) | Soil microbial communities from meander-bound floodplain in the East River, Colorado, USA - East River MetaG ERMGT400_2 | ecosystem: Environmental > Terrestrial > Soil > Floodplain ...
ACGGGCGCCTGATGCGTGATACGCGCGCAGTTGACCGCCGATTCGACGGCTTCACACGGATTGCCGCGGCCAAAGACGACCGCCGGCCCGATCCGGGCCAGTGGTTCCGCATCCGCATGCGCCGGGTCATGCGAGCCGGCGAACGGATTCCCGGTCCATAGCGCGGTCGCAATCGCGCGCGCCGTCGCCGGACTGATCCCGATGCAGCTGCCGGTGCTGGTCCAGCGGCCTTCCCTCTGCCATTGCTGATATCGCTGCAATTGATCGCGGGCATCCAGCGCTCCGCGCTCCACAAGACTCTCCGCCAGACACAAGGCCATCGCCGTCTTGTCGGTCCAGGCGCCCGCAGGAAGACTGAATGGGCCGCCGCCGCCCAATTCACCATCCGTCGCGACCGGACCCGGTCGCAGGCCATGCGTGGACTGCCCGATCGCGTCGCCCATCGCGAGACACAGCAGCAGGCCGCGGCAGCGATCGCGCCGATCGCCGCTCGCGGTTGCGGCCGCCCAGGTCGGGCCAGCCACGGGTGCCGCCGAATTCGGGGTCGCCGCGCGCGGGCTCTGCGATCTCCAGTTGCGCACGTATTCGCACTGCGCCAGCGTTTCGGGAACGCTGGGCCAGGTTTGCGAGCGCTCGCTTTCGCGCCACAGTTTGTTGAGACGCAGAAGCGCTTCCTCACCTGTCAGCCCGCCGCGCGCGAGCCAGCAGCCGGTCACCAGGTTCGTGCGGCCGATGCCGGCGCGGCAATGAAGGTAAATTTGCCGGCCGTCGGTGAGGTTCGAATCCAGCGCGTCCAGGATAACTTCGATCTGTTCCGTGGATTCAGGCAGGCCGTGATCGCGGATGGGCCTGCGAAGGTAGACGACCGCGTCAGCTGCGTGGGCCCTTGGCAGCAGCTTGTCATAGGCGTCCAGCTCGCCCGGCTCGGTCAGGTCAATGAAGCAGTCGATCCCCGCATCGAGCAGGCGCTGCAACCGCTCAAGCGTCGCCAACCCGTTCGGTCCCGACGGGTGCTCGCCCGCGAGCAGGCGCCCCGGCACGACCCAATAGCTGTTCGGCAGCGGCGGCGGCTGTGGCGCCACTTCAGGAGCCGGGTCCGGCGGTCATGCGCTCGAGCGCGGCGAAATCGAACACCTGCGGATCGGCGAGATGCGAGGGCTCGACATTGCAAAGCGCGGTGAAAATCGAGTCGACACGCCCGGGATGATCGCGGTCCCAGGCCTCGAGCATCTTGCCCATCGCAACTCGCTGCAGATTCGGCTGCGAGCCGCACAACGTGCAGGGAATGATCGGGAACTCGCGCGCACGCGCGTAGCGCGCGATTTCGCGCTCGGGCACATAGCAAAGCGGCCGGATCAGGACATTGCTGCCGTCATCGGACCGGAGTTTCGGCGGCATCGCCTTCAGCCGCCCGCCGTGAAACAGGTTCAGGAAAAAGGTCTCTACGATGTCGTCGCGGTGATGACCCAATGCGATTCGCGTATAGCCATTCTCGCGCGCGAAGCGGTACAGGGCACCGCGGCGCAGCCGGCTGCACAGCCCGCATTGCGTACGGCCTTCCGGTATCACGCGGCGCACGACGCTGTAGGTGTCCTGCTCGATCACGTGGTATGGCACGCCGAGCGCCTCGAGGTAGTCGGGCAGCACGCGCGCCGGAAACCCGGGCTGTTTCTGGTCCAGGTTGACCGCGCAGATTTCGAAGCTGACCGGCGCTGCGCGCTGCAGCGACAGCAGCATATCGAGCAGCGTGTAGGAATCCTTGCCACCAGACAGGCAGACCATCACGCGATCGCCCTCGCCGATCATCCTGAAATCGGTGATCGCCTTGCCAACCAGGCCGCGCAGGCGCGCGGCGAGGCGCCGGAAATTGGCCGAAGTTTCCTTTGGCAGCGGAGTCACGGCAGTATTCTAGAATTCCGAGACGTACTTGCGCTCGAGATAGCGCAGGAATGGCGCCGCCGACAGCGGCCGGCCTGTCGCATGCTCCACAAGTTGCGGCACGCCCATCTTTGCGCCCAGCGAATGCACCCTCTCCCGCAGCCAGGCGAACAGCCCGCCGAACTGGCCGGCCGCGATTTCGGCCTCGATGCCCGGATGCTGTTCGCGTATCGATTCCCAGAGCTGGCCGGCAATCACGGCGCCTACGCCATAGGACGGAAAATGCCCGAAGGATCCTGATGCCCAGTGTATGTCCTGCAGACAGCCCTCGAGGTCCGATGCGGGCACCAGTCCCAGACGGTCGGCGGAAAGTTCAAGCCAGGCCTCACGCAGATCCTTCACCGCCAAATCACCGGAAAGCAGGCGGCGTTCGAGTTCGTAGCGCAAGCCGATGTGCGTCTGGTAGGTCAGCTCGTCGGCTTCCATGCGGTTCGGCCCGCGTTCGACGCGATTCAGGTGGCGATAGAGATTTTCATCGGACCATTCCGGGCCCGCAGCGCCATAGTGCTTTTCGAGCAACGGCCGCAGCCAGGACACGAACGACTTGTTGCGGCCCACGATCATCTCGAGAAGCAGCGACTGGCTTTCCTCCAGCGCCATGCCGCGATCCTGGCCGACCGGCTGGTCTACCCATTCCGCCGGCAGACCGAGGTCATACAAGGCCTGGCCGGTCTCATGCAAGGCGCCGAGCAAACCCTGGAACGGGTCTCTAATGTTGAATTTGGCCGTGACCCGGATATCGCCTGGCACGCCCTCCGTGAACGGGTGGTCGCTTTCGTCGAAGCGGCCCCGGTCGAATGGAAAACCCAGGGCCTTCATGACGTCGGTGCAAAGGCCGCGCTGGCGGCTGGCCGAGAAACGGCCCTCGATCTTGATTACGGGATGCGCGGCCTGGACTTCCATGGCCTCGGTCACGAGTGTCGGCAATCGCTGCATCAGCGGCGTGAAGATCGCGTCGATGTCGTGCGAAAGCAGCCCCGGCGTGAATTCGTCCGCAAGCGCGTCCCAGGGATCGAGCCCGAATCGCTGGGCGAGCAGCTCGGCCTTGCTGCGCGTCAGCTTGATGACTTCATCGAGGTGCGGCGCCAGCACGCCGAAGTCATTCTGCTCGCGCGCTTCACGCCAGCGCGCCTCGGCGAGCGCCACGGATCGCGCGATGCGCGCGACCAGCGTCGGTGGCGTCGCGATCGCGTGATCGTGCAGACGGCGCATCTCGCGCAGGTTCGCGCTCTGCCAGTCGGCCAGCGCACGTGCATTGGCGTCCGCGCGATCGAGCAGCCGCGAGATTCGCGGCGACACCAGAAGCGTGTGGCACTCGATCTGCAGCGCGGCGAGCTGGTCGCCGCGTACGTCGGCGCTTGCGCGCGGCATCGTAACGGCCGCATCCCAGCGCAAGACCGCCAGTACGCCGCGAAACGCGTGCAGCCGGCGGAACTCCTGTTCGAGCTGCTGATAGGGCGTTGCGGTCGCCATTCCCGGACTCCTCCGCCCACGAGCCAGTACCGGGAAATACCGGCCAGGCCACCGGCGCGCGCCGGGTTCGGACATCCTCGATCGGGCGGCCTGCGGCTGGATATTCAGCCTTGGCCTCTCGAGATGCGCCCGCAGGAACAGCGGGAGCGATCCATTCAGGACCAAATTCTACCAGCCGGGGCCGCCGGAACCCCGCCGTGAAGCCATCAACTTCTTATTTTTCAACTAGTTAAGGCGGGTCAGCGCGGCTTGACACGGACGGCGCCGCTGCAGCCCTCAGCCGCTCGATGAGCCCCGCCAGGTAATTCGGCGAGCGGTGTTCCCCGGCCATCAGTGCGTAGACTGCCGGCACCGCAAACAGTGTCAGCAGGACGGCAATGGTCGTTCCGAAGAACACGACCACGCCAATCGGCTTGCGTTGTTCGGACCCGGCCCCCGACGCCAGCAGGAAGGGCAGCGACCCGAACGCAGTGCACAGGCTCGTCATCAGCACCGGGCGCAGCCGGATCGTCGCGGCCCGGGTGACTGCCTCGACACGCCCGAGGCCCTGGTCGCGCAACTGGTTGGCGAACTCGACGATCAGCACGCCGTTCTTTGCGGCAATCCCGACCAGCATGATCATCGCGATCTGGCTGAAGATGTTGAGCGACATCGGGCTGCCCGCCAGCCGGAAGATCGCGAGGCCCGCGATGGCGCCAATCAGGGCGAGTGGCACGGTCGTCATGATGACGGCCGGTTGTTTGAAGCTCTCGAACAGCGCGGCGAGCACCAGGAATACGATCGCGATTGCAAATGCGAAGGTGGACCAGAACTGGCCCTGGGTGCGCAGGTACTCGCGCGCCTCGCCGTCGAAGGACAGGCGGGCCGCCGGCGGCAGTTCCGTGCGTATCAATTCCTGAAAGTACTGTACCGCGTCGCCCAATGCGTAGCCCGGCGCGAGCCCGGCGCTGATCGTGATTGAACGCATCCGGTCGTAGCGGTTCAGCTGCATCGCACCGGAAGTCTCGGTCAGCTTCACCAGATTGGACAGCGGCACCAGTCCGCCGCTGCGATCGGAGCGGACGTAGAGATTCTGCAGGTCCGAAGGCACGACCCGATCCTGTGCCTGGCCCTGCAGGATCACCCTGTATTCCCGGCCGCGATCCACGTAGGTCGTGACCACACGCGATCCGAGCACCGTTTCCAGCGTGCGGCCGACCGTTTCCAGTGAAATGCCCAACTCCGCCGCGCGGTCGCGGTCCACCGCCACGTCGATCTGAGGCTTGCGCTCCCGGAAATTCGAATCCACGCCCACCAGTCCTGGATTCGTCCGTGCGAGATCCTGGATGCGGTCACTCCAGCCGGAAAGTGTCGGGTAGTCGGGACCGCCGATGACGACCTGCAACGGTCTGCCGAAACCGCGCGAACCGAGGCCTTGCATCGCATAGGCGCGGGCGCGCACGCCTGGCAGGTCCTTGAACTGCGTGGTGAGCGAAGCTGCCACGTCGATGGCGCTGCGCTTGCGCTTGCCCCAATCCGTGAGCAGCACGAAGCCGCGCACCTCATTGACCTCGGTGCTGCCCGTGGCGCTGCCGCTGCCGATGCGCATGATGAAGCGGCGGATGTCGCCGTACCGATCCACCTCGCGGAACAGGATTCGCTCCGCCTGCAGCATCTGCCGTTCGGTGTACTCGAGACTCGCACCTTCGGGAGCATCGAGTTCGAGGCGCACGAAACCGAGATCCCCGGGCGGCGCGAATTCACGGGGCAGTGCATTCAGAGCGATGACGGCGACACCCGCCAGCACGACGGTGCCACCGATGACCAGCCACGGCCGATCGAGCAGCATCCGCAGCTTTTGTTCGTAGGCCTGCGAGAGCGCGTGAAAAAAGCGGTCGAGCCGCCGTGCGAACCCGCCGCGTTGCTGCCCCTGGCGGAACAGGCGCGACGTCATCATCGGCGTCAGCGTCAGCGCCACCAGCGCCGAAAACAGTACGGCCGACGCGAGCGTCAAGCCGAATTCGCGGAACAACCGGCCGATGGTGCCGGGCAGGAACGAGATCGGCACGAATACCGAGATCAGCACCAGCGTCGTTGCGATGACGGCAAAACCGATTTCGCGGCTGCCGTCGATTGCGGCCAGCAATGGCGGCTGACCCTGCTCGACGCGGCGGTAGATGTTCTCGAGCACGACGATCGCGTCGTCCACGACGAGTCCGATCGCGAGCACCAGGCCGAGCAGCGTCAGCACGTTGATCGAATAGCCCATGACATCCATGAACATGAATGTGGCAACGATCGAGATCGGGATGGTTACTGCCGGCACCAGCGTTGCACGCAGATTGCCGAGGAACAGGTAGATGACGAGCAGGACCAGCGACAACGAAATGCCCAGCGCAATCATGACTTCCCGCAGCGATGCGTTGATCGAGTCCGCACGGTCGATATTGATGGTCAGCGACATGCCCGCGGGCAGTCCGGGCTGGATGCGTTCCAGCGTCGCATAGATCTGCTGCGCGACTTCCAGCGTGTTCGCCTTCGAATTCTGCTCGATGCCGAGGCTGATGCCGGGCAGGCCCATCGAACGGGACACGCTGCGCTCGTTCTCCGCGCCGAGCTCGACCCGCGCGACATCGCCGAGTCTGACCAGGTAGCCGTCGGGACCGCGCCCGATTGACAGCTTGCGGAAGTCCTCGACCCGTGAGAGGCCGGTGTCGGTGCGCAAAGCGAATTCGCGTGCGCTGGATTCGAGTCGGCCCGCCGGCAGCTCGACGTTTTCGCGCCGCAGCGAGCTCTCGATGTCGGCGACTGTCAGGGCACGGGCGGCCAGCGCCTGGCGATCAATCCAGATCCGCACCGCCTGCCTGCGCTCGCCGCCGATATTGACGCGCGCGACGCCCGGCGTGGCGGACAGCTGGTCGAGCAGCACCCGCTCGGCATAGTCGGTCAGTTCCAGCACCGACATGCGGTCGCTGGACAGGTTGAGGTACATGACCGCCTCGCCGATGGACTCGGCCTTCTGGATCTCTGGCGGATCGGCTTCCTGCGGCAGGTCGTCGATGACGCGCCCGACACGATCGCGGATGTCGTTGGCGGCTGCGTCCACGTCGCGATCGCTGCTGAACTCGATATTGATCGCCGAGCGTCCATCCCGGGAACTGGAACGCAGCGTTTCAATTCCCTCGAGGCCGGCGATGCGGTCCTCGATCACCTGAGTGATCTTGTTCTCGACGATCACGGCGCCTGCGCCCAGGTAATTGGTCTGGACCGACACGAACACCGGATCCACTTCCGGGTACTCGCGGACTGCGAGCCGGGTCAGCGAAATGAGGCCCAGGATCACCAGCAGCAGGCTGACGACCGTCGCGAACACCGGCCGCCTGATCGAGAGTTCTGAGAGCTTCATCGGTCGGGCCGGCTAGCCTGCGGCCGTCGGTGCGGACTCGAGTTCGTGCACGGCGCTGTTGTCGCGGATCTGCTGCGTGCCTTCGATGACGACACGCTCGCCAGCGGCGACACCCGCCAATATCTCGACTTCGCCGGGACTGCGCCGGCCAATCGTGACGACGCGGCGCGACGCGCGCCCGTCCGCGACCACGAACACATAGACCTTGCCACGCTCGGGCACCAGAGCCTGTTCCGGCACGACCAGACCCGGCAGCGGTTCGCGGCTCACGACGACGGTCAGGAACATGCCCGGCCGCAGGAATCCCTTTGGATTAGGCAGGCGGGCACGCACCCTGATCGAACGCGTGACAGGATCGACCCGTGAATCCACGGATTCCACCGCGCCGTCGAACGATTCCTCAGGATAGGCGATGCTCTTTGCGGCGACGGCAAGGCCCGGCTTCAGGATCGCAAGGAACGTCTCGGGCACGTCGAAGTCGATCTTCATGGTGCGCGTATCGTCGAGCGTCGTGATAATCGCACCCGGGCTCACCAGGGCGCCGACACTGACGCGCCGCAACCCGACACGGCCATCGAAGGGCGCGCGGATCACCGTGTCGGCCACGCGCGCCGCCGCTGATGCAACCCGTGCCGAGTTGCCTTTCAGCGTCGCCTCGATCTGCTCGAGTTGCGATTGCGACACGGCTTGCTGCGTAAACAGGCCGCGGCCACGTTCGTAGGCGCTCCTGCTTTCGGCCAGCGCGGCCTCGGCCGCAGCCAGGTCGGCCCGGTCCTGCGCGCCGTCCAGTTCGACGAGCACCTCGCCGCGGCGCACCCATTGGCCCTCGTCGAAGCGCACCTCGATCACCTTGTTACCGGCTTTCGACGTGATATCGACCGCCTCGTTGGCATGCGCGGTTCCCAGCGCCTCGATCCTGACCGCGATGGGTTTTTGCACGACCGGCGCCGTGATGACAGCGACCGACTCTGGCGCGCTTTCGACAGCGGCATCGGCGGCGGGGGCGTCCGGCCGGCGGCTGGTGTAGGCATAGACGGCCGCCGCGATCACCAGCACCGCGATGACAATCATCATTGGCCGTCTGGATTGATTCAGCATCTCGAAGCCCGCTAGAAATAGAGCCGCATGATGACTTCGGCGACACACGCGGGCTTGCTGCTGCCCTCGACCTCGGCCGTGTACTGCTCGGTTATCTGCAGGCCGCCGCTGACCTCCTCGACCGCCTCCAGCGTCACCCGCGCGCGCATCCTGCTGCCGACCCGCACGGCACTTGGAAAGCGCAGCTTGTTGATGCCGTAGTTGATGACATTGCGCACACCGGGAAGCGTCGAGCGGTCATCCAGCATGAGTCCGCGCAGCGTCGTGTAGAGCGCGAGTGTCAGGTAGCCGTGCGCAATCGTCCCGCCATAGGGTGAATCTTTCGCTGCGCGGGCCGGATCGCAATGGATCCACTGGTGGTCGTCGATCGCATCCGCGAAGGCATCGACACGCTGCTGCGAGATGTCGAGCCAGTCGCTGACGCGCACTTCCCTGCCGACTGAAGTCTGCAATTGCGCCAGCACCTGTTCACGCGGCGTATTCATTGCCTCGATGCTAACCGATGCCCCGCACGCCCGCGCGTCAGCGCTTTTCCAGCCATTCGGCGATTGTCCTTGGCAGAATTTCCTGGGCCCTGGCGCTCACATAGATACCGATGTGGCCACCGTCGAATTCGAAACTCGTGTAGTCATGGCTGCCGATCAGCCCGCGCAGGGGAAGCGTTGCCGACGGCGGCACGAGATGGTCCTGCGCTGCGTGGATATTCAGCACCGGGCAATCCAGCTGCCGCAGGTCCACGCGGCCCCCGCCGATCATGAGTCCGCCAAGCACGAGGCGGTTCTCCTGGAAAAACCAGCGAATGAACTGCGCGAAGGCGGCCCCGGCCTGGTCCGGGCTGTCGAAAATACAGTTTTCCATGCGCAGGAAATTTGCGAGCGCGGCGGGATCGTCGGCGATGTCGGCGATTCCTGCGTATTTCTGGCTGGTCAGCCTGAGTGGCATCAGTGACAGAAACGTGGCATTCAGGAGTTCACCCGGGATGTTGCCGAATGCTTCCACCATCCGGTCGACGTCGACGCCGCGAATCCATTTTGACAACAGGTTTTCGGGCGTGTGGAAATCCACCGGTGTCACCATCGTGATCAGGTTGCGGACCCCTTCCGGATGGAGCGCCGCGTGGCACAGCGCAAGCGTGCCGCCCTGGCATACACCCAGCAGATTGACCGCAGGGACGCCCAGCGTGTGCCGGACGTGGTCGATGCAGCCACCGAGGTAGCGATTGACGTAGTCATCGAGTTCGAGAAAGCGGTCGGCGGCGCCGGGATATCCCCAGTCGATCAGGTAGACATCGAGGCCCCGCGCGAGCAGCCCGCGGATCAACGAGCGGTCCGGTTGCAGATCCATCATGTAGGGCCGGTTGACCAGCGCGTAGCAGATCACGACCGGCGGCAATCCTGCGCTTGCCGCCTGTGGGCGATAGCGGTACAGGACGATCCCGTCCTCGCGATGCACGATGTCGCGCGCTGAGCAGCCTTCTGCCGGTGCCTCGAGCGTGGCGAGCGCGAGCGCGCCCGCCGCCATCCGACGGGAGAAATCGGCGATTTCTCCCGCGGCCTGCATCGCATCGATCGCGAGGCGGGTCATCGCTTCTGTGCCTCACGCAGCAGGCGGGCCAGTTCATGCAGCCGCCGGTGGATCGCGTCGACCTCGGCGCGCGTCGGCAGGTTGAAGGCCCGCGCCCATTCCTCGATTTGCCGCCGCTGCTCGAAACGCATCTCGACCATCGCCGTCAGCAACTCGGTCTGTGCGGCCGCGAAGTCCTCGCTGTGGGCAGCCGTTGCATAAGCCTGTTCGCCGCACTCGACCCACAGGTCATGCAGCTGGCGCAAGGAAGTGACTGGCGGCCCGGACGCATCCGGGCCAGAGAGTACTGCGACCAGCCTTGCCACCGCATCCGCGGCGACTGCCGACAGCAGTTCACTCACACGCGCCGCGGCGCGCTGCCAGCGCAATGTCGTGCTCATCAGGCGTTCAGTGGCCGCTTGTTGCGCGTGCAACGGACCAAATGCCGGCACGTAGAGGCGCACAAATTTTTCTTTCAGCGCATTGCGTAGTTGATCGAGGCCCTTCTCAAGGGTCTGGGACGGCGTGCCAGCCTCCTGCGATAACTGTGATTCGACAAGCTTCCAGAGTTCGCGGGTGATGCCGAGATAGTCTTCGCCGAAATCCCGGATCCTGCGCACGGCCTCGGACTCCGTGTCCGCGTGCGATGCAAAAGGAATATCGCGAATCCCGTCTCCGAATGTATCCGAGATATTCATATAACTATATGTTTTATATATATATTATGATCAATTCTGCAACCAGCACCTACAAGAAGAAAACTCATGTTGCACTGCAATACAAATTGATTTAATATAACGCCCATCTCGTTAGTGCCCAGACAGTTTAAGGATGCCAGAAATGATGAACCCAACCTTTGATTTCAGCGCGTTTGTCGATGCCAGCAAGAAGGCCTTCGCACCCGCCGCCAAGTTCAATGAGCTGACCCTGAAGGGTTTCGAGCGCGTTGCGCGCCAGCAGCTGGCCTTCGTCGGTGAGATGCTCGAATTCTCCATGCAGCAGATGCAACTCGCCACGACTGCCAAGGATTTCAATGACCTGACGGCCCGTCAGGTCGAGCTGACGACGCAGTTTGCCGAGAAGGCGACGCAGCGTTCGCAGGATCTGGTCAAGCTCTCGACCGAGCACCAGGCCGAGATCACCAAGCTCTTCGAAAAGACAGTTGCCGAGACCGCCCAGACGGCCAAGAAAGCCGCCTGATCGGACGCTGACAATCCCCCTCGGGACGGCGCACCTTCGGGTCGCCGTCCTTTTTTTTGGCTGCGCCAGCCGCCACGGAGCGTTATGCCGCAGTGCGTTATCGCACTGGGGCATGATCCGGTACACTCCAGCCATGATGAAGGAACGCCTGATCAAGAAGTACGCCAACCGGCGGCTTTACGACGCCTCGATCAGCAAGCATGTGACCCTCGAGGACATCCGGGACCTGATCGTCAAGGGCGAGAAGATCCGGGTCGTCGAGGACAAGACCGGGGAGGATATCACCCGGCTGATCCTGCTCCAGGTCATCGCCGAGCAGGAGCAATTCGGCAAGCCGATCCTGACGACCCAGTTGCTGGAGTCGATCATCCGCTACTACGGCGGCCCGATGCAGGACTTCATGGCGCGCTACCTCGAGCAAAGCGTTACATCTTTCACGCGCCAGCAGGAAAACGTCCAGCAGCAGATCTCGCAGATGCTGAGCAGCGCGCCGCCACCGATGAATGCGATGGCAGAGCTGACCCGCCAGAACATGGAAATGTGGAATCGCATGCAGGAAGGGATGCTGGCGATGATGGTTTCCCCGCGCAAGGCGCATCCGCCCGGCGAGCCGGAAGGCGCCGAAGAGGCGGACAAACAGGCCACCGCCGCATCGCCCGGTCAGGGCAATCTCTGATTCCCGGATCTACGATCTAGGCGCGCACGCCGGCGCTCGTCGCGTGTTCCCAGGCAAGCATCGCCCGCTTGCGCTCGACTCCCCAGCGATAACCGCCGAGCCCGCCATCGCGCCGCAGCACGCGATGGCATGGAATGAGCCATGCGACCGGATTCGCGCCGACCGCCTGGCCGAC
>Ga0137447_1000015_pt1 | contig 11303 bp, 15 predicted proteins | sample EasRivERMGT400_2_FD_104903 | JGI IMG/M metagenome (GOLD analysis project Ga0137447, IMG submission 104903) | Soil microbial communities from meander-bound floodplain in the East River, Colorado, USA - East River MetaG ERMGT400_2 | ecosystem: Environmental > Terrestrial > Soil > Floodplain ...
CGACCACCCAGAAGAAGAACCAGCCGAGCGCCCCGAGCTGCAGCAGCGGATTCCAGGCCGGCGTGAATACGCGGGAGCACAGCGCCTCGAGCGCGCCGAAGACCGCGCGCAGCCATCGCCGCGGATTCGCCGTCACGATGCCCGGCGCCAGCTGCGCCAGAGGAACACGGCGATAGCCGTGAAGCACATGACGCCGATGATGGCGCTCAGCACGATTGACCAGTCGAACCGGTAGCGTCCGCTCTTGGGGTCAAAGACGGTGCAGAACAGTCGCACACCCTCGATCATGGCCTCCAATGTGTCCTCGCGCGCGCGCTGGCCAAGCGCCAGGCGCTTCAACGGGTCGACCAGCTGCGGCGGCTCAAATTCCTGTCCGTACACCTGGCGGTACACGACCCCCTCGCCGTCCACGATCGTCGCCTGGATCATGTGATCGAATCCGCGCGACGTCGGCGCATAGGTGAAGCCGAGCGCCGCCAGCAGCGTCCGGATCGTAGCCTCATCTCCGGAGCCGAATACCCAATCCGGCGGGAATGGCCCGCGCGCCGCTGCGAATTCGCGCATGCGATCCGGCGTGTCATTTGCGGTATCGAAGCCGATCGTCAGCACGCTGAACGATCCGGGCCCCAGCACAACGCGGGCCATCTCCGCGACCTGCTTCAACCAGGTCGTGGTCGTCGGGCACACGCCGAAGCAGCTGGTGAAGACCGGGCTGATGATCAACGGGCGGCCGCGAAACTCCGCGAGCCTGCGAAGCCTCCCTTGCTGATCCGTGAACGCGAGGTCGGGAAGCCCCCGCCCTATCGCAGCCTGGCTGGCTCGCAGTGCGATCTTTGCGTCAAAGGCAGGCAGCTCGGGATCCGGTGTCGAAGCGAACGCCACCATTGCGACCAGCATCGCCGCGGCGACTGTTACAGCGCACCTCACGATGCACTCTATCGCATTGGCCAGATTTCGGAGAGGTACTTCCAGTTGACGAAGTAGTACAGCACGAAGGCGATGAAGAACACGCCGACGAGCACCAAAGTGCCCGGGATGCGCATCGTCCCTGCGCTGCCGTAGGTGGCGACCGCGCCAGAAATCGGCTGCCCGGAAGGCGCCGCCAGGATGATCTTGTCGCGCACCGGCTTGCCGAAGAATACCGAGGTCACGACGACCACGATGAACATCAGGCCGCCGATCGCAGCAGCAATCGCCGACAAGCCATTGAGGGCCATCAGCAGCAGTGCCGTCGGAGGATAGTTGAAATCAAACGGTGCGGTCGTGAAGGTGATATCCCAGTGCCGTCGCGCAACGCCGAGCGTACCGGCGCCCATCATGAACAACGAAATACCGGCGACGCCCAGCCCGAAGACATAGGGCTGCCATCTTGCAAGTCTTGGGAACGCCACTTCGCGCTGGAAGATCAGCGGGATCAGCAGATAGGTCATGGCCATGAATGTAAGCGTCGTTCCCGCGACGACCGTGCCGTGGAAATGGCCGGGCACATAGAGCGTGTTGTGAATGATGATGTTGATCTGTTCCGTTCCCATGACGACACCGGAGATGCCGCCGAGGAACCCGAACATCACCAGCGACATGAACATGCCGGAAAAGGCCGGATTGCCCCAGGGCGCCTTGCGCAGCCACTGGAAGATGCCGTTGTTGAAGCCGCGCGCGCGCTGCGCCGCCTCCATCGCGCCCGGCACGCTGAGGCCGTGGATCATGCTGCCGAGCACGGCCAGGTACATCGCATAACTCGTATTGAACACTTTCCATTCGGAGCTCAAGCCCGGCTCCACCATCAGGTGGTGGGCGGCCGCAAGCTGCAGGAACAGGATGTACAGCAGGAACGCCGTGCGGCTGACCTTCTCCGACAGCGGCTTGGCGCCAAACAGCATCGCGGCGATCGCATACCAGATCGCGACGTGTGCGGACACATTGATCTGCTGCGACGAATGCCCCATCGCCCACCAGACCAGCTTGTACATCAGCGGGTCGATGGTGCTCACGAGCCCCATGGACCACAGCCAGGTCGGAATCAGGATGATCGCGCCCGAGGCCAGCGTGAACACGGCGATGATCGCGGCCGTCAACGCGCCGAATGTGACCAACGGAATCGAGCCCTGGTAGGTCTTCTCATCGCGCGCGATCACCAGCGTTCCGAAAAACACGCCACAGGCGATCAATGCGCCGACCGCAAACAGGATCAGGCCGAGATAAAAGTGCTGCGCCGCCATCATCGGCGGATAGGACGTGAACATCACCGTCGACTGGCCCTGCAGCACGGCCACATTTGTGACCAGGCCGCCGGTCAGCATCAGTGCGAATGCCGCCCAGGCCCAGCGCGGCGCCGCGATACGCGAGTTCAGCAGGATCGCGGAGGCGAAATAGAGCACTGCGATCTCGAAGAAAATGATCCACAGCAGCAGCACGTCCAGGCCGTGCGCAGTCAGGGCCAGGTAGAACCAGTCAGCAGGAAGCAGGTGCACCGCCGGCCAGCGCGTCAGCGCAACGGAAAGGCCGAACAACCCGCCGATCGCCAGGAACACGACGGCCGCGACGGCATTGGCCTTGATCAGCGTCTGCGCGCTCAGGTCGATCTTGAGGCCGGTCGTCGGACAGGTACGAAACTGGGTCTTGCTCATGTTCCCCCCGTCACCGGTCCACGACGAAGATCTTGCCCATCATCATGTGATGACCCAGCCCGCAGTATTCGTTGCAAACGATCGTGTATTCGCCGGACCTGTCCGGCGTGACCGTCAGCACGTGTTCATAGCCCGGGTGCACCTGCACGTTGATGTTGATCGGCTGCAGCGAGAACCCATGCTGCAGATCGATCGACGACAGATGCAACCGATAGCTCTGCCCGCGTTCGAGTTCCAGCACCGGATACCAGAGCCACATGCGGCCCACCAGATAAACGTCGGCACCGGCAGGCGGCTTGACGACCGGCACGCCATTCAGTTCGCGCACTTGCCAGTCCGCGACATTGCGCTCCACCTTCGCGTAGAACGCGTTCGGTGTCGTCCGGTAGGTCTCTGTCGCCAGGTTCTGTGCGCCGGTCGCATGCCAGTAGATCATCATGAAGAACATGACGAGGCCCCAGACGAAGGCGACTGCGATCCAGATCAACTCGACACGGTGAACCGATTCGTTCCACCAGAGTCTCGCGCTTGGAGGGGTGATGGCCATTTCATGCCTCCAGCGTCGTTACGGCGCCACCGGTATCTGGGTCAGCTCGATGATGCCCCAGATGATGTAGAGCACCGTGGGCACTACGACGCCCAGGAACAGCAACAGGAAATGGTTGTCGAGGACCCGTTGCATGAACGGGATACGCTCCGGCTCATCGGCCGGTGCGGGCTCCTTTTCGGACATACACCCCCCTTCGCTGGATACCCTGCCGCGTGGCGGGAGGGTCGCAAGCAGAGGCCCAGGACGCCTTGACCTAGATCAATTCTCGATTGCAGCCGGTACCAGGCGCCGGATCACGGCGAAGGTCACGAGCGCCATGGACAGCAGCAGGACGAAGAAAATGAGCGTGCGATGCTCGAATATGCGCCCGGCGCGGGCCTCGATAACACGCAGCATCCGGTCCGCGAGGAGGTAGAGCACGACGCCCGTGATGGTGTAGTAGACGGCTTCCATCGCCTCCCCCATCAGCCCGAAAACCCTTCACAAATGAGGCCGCCGGCCTCTGCCGGCGGCCTCCGAACCTCACTTGGCCGCAGTCGCCATCTCGCGGTGCTCTTTGGCCAGCATGCGGTACTCCTCCGCCGCCGTGCGGTAAGCCCCCTCCAATCGACTGCAGTGACTCGCCATCGACGGGCCCGGTGCCTTGTGGGCGTGGCGATAGGAGTCAGCCATCTTTGCATGGCTTTCCGCGCGCCTGTCGGATGCCGCCGCCTCTTTATCGTAGGAAACTGCTATCGCTTCGTGCTGCACTGCGGTTGTTGCAGCCTCGATCTGCGCCGGGGTCACGACTTCGCCCGCAGCGGCAGCCGCCGCACCGATTAGGGTCAGCGCGGCAACGCCGCCAGCCAACCAGGATTGAAGCTTGTTCATGGTGATCTCCATCTGTACGTATGCCAAAGGACGAGGAGCATCGGCACGAGCCCGTGCTCCATCTGTGCATCGAAGCAGACGTCAGGCTGGTGGGCGGAAAGGATTGTCGGGCCGCCCGGGGGCGGCGGAGCCCAGAATGTTATCGGCACGAGCCGTTGCGGGGGAATTTGCCACAAATGTCAACCCGCTGGCGGCCAGCGGCGGTATCTGGGCGCAGGAGCAATGGCATGCGGTGCTGCCGCCCATGTTGCATGGCTGCGGCTGGCAATCATCGGCCCGGCATGCGTCACCGGTGCAACCATGATCGTACGTGGCTGCCATCGTGACATCCGCCGGCTGCGACGGCGACTCGGCGGCGTACAGGTGCTCACCAACGCTGAACTGCAGCAGCAGGAGCGCAGTGACTACGAGCAGATATCGCTTGTCGGGCACCCAGCGCATGAACTTCTGCCCCCTGGCGCGCAATATTGCTTCGTGGATGATCACCCCACCTGGCATTGCCAGGCCCTGATCCAGGTCAAGTCGGCATGCAGGCCCGAAACGGGCCTGCAGAATCGCCGCGAGGGCGGCCCCATGGCCGCCCTCGCACCAGTCAGGGCTCAGTCGTCCTTAGTTGGCGTGGATCTTGTACATCGTTGAATTGGCGACTTCGAAGCGCCTGACTTCCGGAATGCCCTCGAAGGTGTCACTGAGCGTCTTGACCATCTCCGGATAGAGGTCCTTGTCATACTTGCGCTCATCCGCCTCCGAGTCCCAGAAGCTGATGGCGACCGATTCGCCGAGGTTCTTGTCGAAGAACGAAACCTCATCGCGGAAGCCCGGCTGCTTCCTGAGCGTGGGGATGATCTTCTCTTCGAACTTGCGAGTCAGCAGGTCAAACTTGCCTGGCTTGATGTGTGTCGTGACGAGTCTTGCAAACATGGCTGTCTTCCTGATTTGCAACTTACCGATAACGTCGAGTTGGATCTCGGCGCACTCTTATGGCGAGCCGCTGCCCGTCATATAAGTAATCAATCATGGCTCGACTGGCAGCGCAATACGCATTTATACGGAGGTGGGACGAGTCCCGACTCACTTCAGCCGACGCCGCGATTGTCGATACGCTCTCTTTCCGCAACCTTTTCAGGTTTCGCAGACACCCACATCTGATACATGGCCACGACCCACATGAACGCGAAGCACAGGCCCATGGTTGCTCCAGCGGACATCACGACCCAGGCGAATGGGTGAAACAGCTTGGTGAAATACCACGAGCTGACATCTGCCGCGAGGGCGATGAAGGGTGCCACGACGACGAGGCACTTGAACCACACCGGCCGCACATAGGCATGGCTGAAGATGAAGCCCAGAATGAAGAATATGAAGCTGAGTCCAAACAGATGGATGTGCGACACGCGCACCAGCGTAAAGACGTCGGTACCCGTGTCCTGCTCGGTCACTTTCTTCAGGTTGTCATATCCACCGAGGTTGACGAGGTGCGGGTTGCTGCCATCATGGCAACTCATGCAGCGCTCATCCAGGACCGGCCTGATCACGGTCTCGTACCCGGAACGATCCGAGCCTTTCTGCACCCAATCGATCATGCTGTCGAGTTCATCAGGCGGCAGCATCGTGGACATCGGCCCACGCAGGGCCGACTCGAGACGCGAGGCATCGCCGCTGCCCGTGTAGGCGATCACGAGGTCTTCGTACGACATTCCCTTTGGATCGCCGTCCCGCCCCGAATAAGTGTGGAACAGGTAAAGCAACGCGAACAGATAACCAAGGCTCAGCATGACCAGCACCGCCGTGTACAGCGCACGCAGGCTGTAAGGCAGCTCCGAATAGTGGCGATAATGCCGGTGCAGCGGGGCTTCAGTCATCGTCAGTTCCCTTCGGTCTTGCAGGCCGGATCAGTCAGGCGCGCGCCGGGCCTACTTCTTTGCCGGCAGCACCACGTAGACGACGGCGCGCGCCTTCTGGCGTGAATAATGGGCCGCGAGGTCCCTGATGTTCTCCGCCGTCAGCACGTTGGACATGGCTGCCATCGCCTGGCTCTTGCGCGCACCCGTCCGGTATGCATCCAGCACGGTTTCCAGGTATTCCACGCGCTGCGCCGCCAGGGCCGGCATCCGCGGATCGGTGCTGTTGCCATTGATGCCGTGGCAGCGATCGCAACGCTGCGCCCACTCGGCCATGTTCACGGTCTTGCTTGCCTTCGGTGCTTGCGGCTGCAGGCCCGCGTAGTAGGCGGCCAGATCCTTCACGGCGGCGGCGCTGGTGGATGCTGCCGGGCCTTTCATCATCGGGTCGGCGCGCGATCCGTCCTTGTAGGCAGCCATGGCCGCCACAAAGTACTGCGCGTCCTGGCCAGCGAGACCTGGTGCAGTGCCCGTGCCGACACCGGCCTCACCATGGCATGCGGCGCACGCAGCAGCGGCCGCCTTGCCGACTGCCTGGTTTCCAGGCGCGGGAGTCTGCGCCTTTCCCGGTTTCTGCGCGGCGTAGAAAAGCGAGATGTTATTCATGTCCGTCTCGCCGAGTCCCGCCACAAATGCCTTCATCATGTCGTGCTTGCGCTGACCGTTCTTGTAGCCGTTCATGGCCGCGACCAGGTACTTGGGATCAAGTCCGACCAGACTCGGCATACCGGGGATCTTGCTGATCCCGGCCTCGCCGTGACAGCCTGCACAACTGGCCGCAGCCGCTTTTCCGGCGCTGACCGGATCAGTCGCCGCGGCGGTAGGCTTGGTCGTTGCCGCCGGCGCGGACGGGGCGGGATCGAGACCGGCAAAGTAGGCCGCCACCTTGACCAGCGCATCGTCGGACAGGAACTTGGCGGCGTCGGCCATCATGTTCTTGCCCCGAGTTCCGGACTTGTAAGCCTGCAGCTCGATGTGCAGGTACACGGCGCGCTGGCCGGCGAGATGCGGCACGCCCTTCACCGTGCTGACACCGATCTGGCCGTGGCAGCGGACACACGAGGCGTCCGCCAAACGCTTGCCCTCAGCGACATCCTGCGGAGTCGCGTACGCGGCACGGAAATCATCAGTCGCGCCCGGCCGCACAGTCTCGGTGGCAGCCAGGCCTGCGGGCGACTCGCCCGCGGCAATGATCCCCGCGAGCAGGATCAAGGGTGGGCCGAGAGCAGCCCTGATGCCTCGTGTCATCGACCTTTCCCCAAACGATTTACCAGACAGTATTGACATACTATCCAAACTCACGCCGGGAAAACCGGCAAATTCCCGAAGGTTACGCCGCTCTTGACGGCCCAACTTGATGCAGGTCAACTCGGAAATATCCCGGGATGGTAACTTAGACCTGAGAGGCATGTCATAAGGGCGTGCCTACGGTTTTTGCGAATTCAGATCTTGATGCTCACCCCAGGAACGGATTACTTGTGAAAAGGAGAGCGAAATGATTCGGGCGATATTCGTTGTTCTCGGGGCGGCAATTGCGTCGCTGGCAGCCGGTTCAGCCGCCGCTGCCGACGGCAAGACTGTATGGGACAAGTCCTGCGCCGGTTGCCACGCAGTCATGGCGCCGAAGACCGGCGACAAGGCGGCGTGGGCGCCGTTCATCAAGAAGGGAGCCGCGGACCTGACGGCAGCCGTCATGAAAGGCAAGGCGCCGATGCCGCCCAAGGGTGGCGCCGCGACGGAAGCCGACGTCAAGGCGGCCGTCGAATACCTCATCGACCAGATGAAGTAACTGCCTGGGCGGGCACCCCGCCGGGAGTATCCCCGATGAACAAGCACGTCGGTCACTGCGGGGCGATTATCGTCTGCGTGATCATGCTCGCCGCGTGCGCGCCGAGAAACGTGAGTTTCAGCGCTGACGTGCAGCCGATACTCAAGCAGCGCTGCCTCGAATGCCATGTGCCGGGCGGACCCGGATACGTCTCGAGTGGCTTCGACATGAGCAGTTACGAGGCCTTCATGAAGGGCGGCAAGTACGGGGCGTTCGTGGTACCCGGCGATCCGTTGACCAGCACATTGAACATGCTGGTCGAAGGCCGCGCGCACCCCTCGATCCGCATGCCGCACGGACGCGAGAAGCTCAGCGATCGCGAGATCGAAACACTTCGGGTCTGGGTGCAGGAAGGCGCGAAGAACAACTAGACCGCGTGCAAATGTCAATAGAGGTACGCCGGGGCGCTCTCTGCAAGGCGGAAGTCAATGCCCAAGCACATCGTTCGTCTCTTGTTGCTCATGGCCGCCGCTGCGGCGATCGGATACGCCGCCAAGACTTTCTTCACCAGCGAATCGTTCTACAAGTACGGCCCGTATCGCGCCGACTCGGTTCCTGAACTTGCCTCCCAGGAGCCCGTTTTTCAGACACCCGGCTACTGCCAGGTTTGTCACGCGGAGCGTCACGCACTGTGGTCGGCCAACAGCCACAAGTCGGTGAGCTGCGAGGTATGCCATGGCGCGGCCCTGGGGCATCCCCAGAACGGCAAGCTGCCGATTCCCACTGACACGATAAGACTGTGCAGCTTGTGCCACGAGGCCATGCCGGGGCGGCCGCAAACGCAGCCGCAGATCGATGTGGCCCAGCACTCGTCGGGCCAGCAATGCATCGTTTGCCACAATCCCCACTCGCCCAGGATCGTGGCCGCCGCCGTGATGGTCGCCGGCAACGCCGCGGCAGGCGCGAAACGCGCAGCTGCCTGCAGCAGTTGTCACGGCGCCAATGGCATCAGCCCGAATGACACCTGGCCGAACCTCGCAGGGCAACATGCCGCCTATCTGGCGCGGATACTCGGGGCGTACAAGTCCGGCGCGCAGAAGGACGTGATGATGACGCCCATCGCGCAATCGCTGGGCGATGCCGATGTGCAGGATCTCGCAGTCTATTACGGCAGCCTGAGTTGCAAGACGGCGGGCAAAACCGACATCGGCGATGCGGCGGCCGGCAAGGCCCTGGCCAACAATTGCACGGCCTGCCACGGCGAGACGGGCATTGCGAGTAATCCTGCCTGGCCGAGTATTGCCGGACAAAAGCCCGCTTACCTGGTGAATGCGCTCAAGGCCTTCAGGGCCGGCCTGCGCAAAGATCCGATGATGGCAGGCGTCGCCCGCAGCCTGAGCGACGCGGACATTTCAGACCTCGCTGCCTATTACGCAGGGCAGGGCTGCGGCCCCGCGAACCGATGAAGGAAGGCTCATGAACGACACGACCAAACCCCCATCTGACGCGCGCCGCGCGTTCCTCAGCCAGCTCGGATTAGCTGCGACCTACACGGGCGCCGTTGCAGGCCTCGGGGCCCTGGGCGTCGCGCAGGAGTCATCGGCAAAGAGCAAGTCAAGCGCCGCGACCGAATCGTTCCCTACCCCCGATTACGACTGGACCAAGCACCAGTGGGCTTTCGGCGTCGATGCCACGAAGTGCATCGGCTGTCTGCGTTGCGTCGAGGCCTGCAAGCGCGAGAACGGTGTCGCCGGGGACGCGCATCACTTCCGCACCTGGGTCGAACGCTACGTCTACCTGGAAGGCGAAACCCGAGCGCGCGTCGACAGCCATCACGACCCGGTGAACATCGAAGCATCGGGATCGGAAGGCGAATATCGATTCGCCAACCGCTACAAGGACGCAAAGGTCGAGAAGGCCTTCTTCGTGCCCAAGCTGTGCAACCACTGCACGCATCCTCCCTGCGTGCAGGTGTGCCCGGTCGGTGCTACCTACCGGACCGAGGACGGCGTGGTGCTCATCGACCACGACTACTGCATCGGCTGCCGCTATTGCGTGCAGGCCTGCCCCTACGGCGCGCGCCTGTTCAACGAGGAACAAGGGGTTTCCGACAAGTGCACGTGGTGCTATCACCGCATCACCAAGGGGCTGCAACCCGCCTGCGTCGAGGTTTGCCCGGTCGGCGCACGCGTCTTCGGCGACCTGAATGACAAGCAAAGCCCGATCAGCCTGTTCGTCCGCAACAACCGCGTGCAGGTGCTCAGGCCGGAGTCCGGCAATGCCCCGAATGTCTTTTACGTCGGCATCGACAAGGAAGTCGTCTAGTGGAGACGCTCGTTCACGCCGCCCCGTTCACCGGCTACGTTTACCCCAACGAGACGATCATCCCGTGGACGGTACTCATCGTCGTCTACCCCTACCTGACGGGGCTGGTGGCCGGGGCGTTCACCGTGTCGAGCATGTACCAGGTATTCGGGATGGAGCGCTTCAAGCCCGTGGCGCACCTTGCCTTGCTCACTTCGCTGTGCTGCATGCTCGTCGTGCCGATGCCGCTCCTGCTGCACCTCGGCCATCCGGAGCGAGCGCTCAACTCCATGATCACGCCGCACTGGACCTCCGCCTTCGCCATCTTCGGTTATGCGGCTGGCTTCTACGTCATCCTGCTGATACTGGAAACCTGGTTCGTGTACCGCCCATTCATCGTGCAGCAGGCGCAGGCAGGCAAGAGGCCGCTGCGGTGGTTCTATCAGTTGCTGTCGCTCGGATCGTACGATCTGTCCCAAAAAGCGATGAGCTACGATCGCAAGTGGATATTCACGCTGGCCGTCATCGGCATCCCCGCGGCCCACGGCCTGCACGGCTACATCGGCTTTGTGTTCGGGTCACTGAAGGCCCGCGAATGGTGGTCCTCCGACCTCATGCCGCTCGTGTTCCTGTTTTCCGCAATCATTTCCGGCACGGCGTTGTTGATCGTGATCTATGTCCTGTCCTGCCGGCTGCGCAAGGTTCCGGTTGACCTGCCCTGCCTGAAGGGCATGGCGTATGCGCTATGGGGCTTCATGATGTTCACGCTGCTGCTCGAGGGCGTGGAGTTTGCCAGCCTCGTCTACCGCGGCCGCGAGGGAATCGAGATCATCATGGAATACGTCAGGGGTCCGCTCTTGATTACCTTCTTTGTCCTGCAATTCTGTGTTGGTTCCGTGATTCCCCTTACCCTGCTGTCGTACATGATCTGGCGGGGCACCAGCGGGCGGGCGCTGGTCGCCGGAGTCACCACCTGTGCCACGCTCGTGCTGTTTGCGGTATTGATGATGCGCTGGAACGTGGTCATCGGCGGACAGGAGATCGCGAAGACCGGTAAGGGACTGGTCGACTATCAGCCGACCATCGGCGGCCGGGAAGGCCTCCTGGCCGCGGCTTCGCTGGTCGTCATGCCGCTGATCTTGTTGTCGCTAGCGGTCAAGCTGTTTCCGCCCTGGGAGAAGCGGTTGACGCCATCACCCGAAACCAACGCGTCATGATGGTGCAAGCCGCGTTTTCCGTTCGTGTCGCAAAACTTGCTGCCTCGATGGCGGCGGACGTCATTC
>Ga0137447_1000016_pt1 | contig 11122 bp, 9 predicted proteins | sample EasRivERMGT400_2_FD_104903 | JGI IMG/M metagenome (GOLD analysis project Ga0137447, IMG submission 104903) | Soil microbial communities from meander-bound floodplain in the East River, Colorado, USA - East River MetaG ERMGT400_2 | ecosystem: Environmental > Terrestrial > Soil > Floodplain ...
CCCAAAACAACTTCTGCTCAACGCATTTGAATCCGCACTCAATGCGGGCCTGCGCCTCGATCCCTACACCGTGCAGCGGCTGGGTGGTCTGGCCGGTAAAGTGGTCGCGGTGGAATTGCGCGGCGTAAACCTTACGCTGTTTCTCGCCTTGCATACCGACCGTATCGAAGTGCGCGGCGAACATTCCGGTGAAGCGGACGCGCACTTGAGCGGTACACCGCTGGCGTTTGCGCGCTTGGGATTAAGCGGCGATCGCGCCGCCTTGCACAGCGGCGACGTGCAGATCAGTGGCGACACGGAGTTGGGCCAGCAATTACAGGACATCCTGGAGGCGATGGACATCGACTGGGAAGAGCATCTGTCCCGGTTCACCGGCGACGTGGTGGCGCATCAAGTCGGCAACGCCGCACGCGCTTCGCAGCGCTGGGCGCAGCAGAGCGGCGCCGCGTTGCTGCAAGATGCCGGGGAATATCTGCAATACGAGCGCGAGTTGTTGCCGGATCGCGCGCAGGTCGAGACATTTATGCGGCAGGTAGATGTGTTGCGCGACGATGTGGAGCGGTTGGAAGCGCGGGTTCAGCGGTTGCAGCAGTGGCAGAATAAGGGAGAGGCGCGGTGAGATTGCGAATGATCAAGTTTCAAATAAATCTCATCGCCACGTCAAACCTATCCCTTCCCCCTGCAAGGGGGAAGGCGAGGATGGGGGTGGTCAATGGTGGCATACTTCTTAATACCACCCCCATCCCAACCTTCCCCCTTGCAGGGGGAAGGAGCTTACGATTCCAGGCGCAATTGAAAAATCACCGCTCCAATATGTTACGTACTGGTGTCCCCACATGATCCACCCCCGCCACCTGCTGCGCCTGCTGCACATCAATCGCGTGCTGGTAAAACACGGGTTGGACGAAATCATTTTCGCCACGCACTTGTTTCGCCCGCTGCGTTTCTTCTTCTATCTGCTGCCGTGGAACTGGGGTGGCGGCACCGATCAGCCGCGCGGGATGCGCGTGCGGCTGGCGCTCGAAGAGCTCGGGCCGATATTTGTCAAGTTCGGGCAGATTTTATCCACGCGCCCCGACTTGTTGCCGGACGACATCGCCAAGGAACTCGCCAAGCTGCAAGATCAGGTACCACCGTTCGCGGGCAGCCTTGCGCGCCAAATTGTCGAGAAGGCGTACGGCCAGTCGGTCGCCGACGCGTTTCAGTCGTTCGACGAACAACCACTGGCATCGGCGTCCATCGCCCAGGTGCACGCGGCGACGCTAAAAAACGGCCGCGATGTGATCGTGAAAGTGGTACGCCCCGGTATTGAAAACGCCATCCGCGGCGACATCGAGTTGCTGCACGTGCTGGCCGGTCTCGCCGAAAAATACTGGCGCGAAGCACGCCGCCTGCGTCCCCGGGAAGTGGTCGCCGAGTACGAAAAAACCATCTTCGACGAACTCGACCTGCAACGCGAAGGCGCGTCGGCGTCGCAGTTGCGGCGCAACTTCGCCGGTTCACCGCTGCTGTACGTGCCGGAAGTTTTCTGGGAGCTGACGCGCAACAACGTGATGGTGATGGAGCGCATTCACGGCATCCCGATCAGCGACATTGCCGCGTTGCGCGCGGCCAACATCGACTTCAAAAAACTTTCCGAAAACGGCGTGGAGATTTTTTTTACCCAGGTATTTCGCGACAGCTTCTTCCACGCCGACATGCACCCCGGCAATATTTTCGTCGGTCCCGACGGCCGTTACATGGCGGTCGACTTCGGCATCATGGGCATGTTGAGCCCTGAGGATCAGCGCTATCTCGCCGGTAATTTTCTCGCGTTTTTCCAGCGCGATTACCGCCGCGTCGCGGAGCTGCACGTCGAGTCCGGTTGGGTGCCGGCCGACACGCGCGTGGAAGAATTCGAAGCGGCGATCCGCACCGTGTGTGAGCCGATTTTCCAGAAGCCGCTCAATGAAATTTCCTTCGCGCACATTTTGATACGGCTGTTCCAGACCGCGCGCCGCTTTAACATGGAAATCCAGCCGCAACTGGTGCTTCTGCAAAAAACTCTACTCAATATCGAAGGCTTGGGGCGCCAGTTGTATCCCGAGCTTGACCTTTGGCAAACCGCCAAGCCGTTTCTGGAGCGCTGGATGAGCGAGCAATTCGGCGTGCGCGGCTGGATCAAAAATCTGCGCCGCAACGCAATGGAGTGGTCGGTCGCGCTGCCGCAAATTCCAACGCTGGTGCATCAGATGTTGAAGGCGCAACAAGCGCCCAAGTCCGGCGCGGACAGCCACAGCGACTTGCGCAAGCTGCAGCTGGAACTGCGTCGTGCCAATCGCCGCACCTACCGGGTGATTGCGGGCAGCAGCTTCGTCTTGAGCGCCGTGATCCTGCTCGGCACACACGGCGAAAACATGGTGATGTTCGCCTCCGCGCCGTTGCTCACCTGGATGTTCGGCGCGGTCGGCGCGGTGGTGCTGATTTTCTCCTGGCCCGGTAAGGATTCCTGACATGCGTCTAGTCACCTGCGTGTTCGAGCAGCAACGCTACCTCGGTGTGGTGACAGGTGATGACGTATTTTTGCCCGCGCGCGCCAGCGGCGCGCCCGCCGAATTTCGCGACCTACTGGCGTTGATTGACGGCGGTGCAGCGGCACTGACGCGCCTGGCGGCGGCAACCGCAGCGGCAGTCTCCAACACCGTGCCGTTGGCGAGCGTGGAATTGCTCGCGCCGATTCCGCGCCCGCGCAAAAACATCGTGTGCCTGGGCTGGAATTATTTCGATCACGCCAAGGAATCGGCCGCCGTCGGTGGCCGCGTCGCGGAAATTCCCGAGCATCCGGTGGTGTTTACCAAAAGCGTCACCAGCGTCAACGGACCCTACGCCGACATTCCCGCGCAGCCGGAGCTCACCCAGCAACTGGATTGGGAAGTGGAGCTGGGCGTGATCATCGGCACCGGCGGACGCAACATCTCCGAAGCCCGCGCACTCGACCACGTGTTCGGCTACACCGTGATCAACGACGTCTCCGCACGCGACCTGCAATTTCGCCACAAACAATATTTTCTCGGCAAGAGCCTGGATGGCGCCTGCCCAATGGGGCCGTGGCTTGTCACTTCCGACGCAGTCGCCGACCCGCAAAATCTGCAACTGCGCAGCTGGGTCAACGGCGTGTTGAAACAAGACGCCAACACCCGCGACATGATCTTCAGCGTCGCGCGCACGATCGCGATTCTATCGCGTGGCATGACGCTAGAACCCGGCGACATCATCGCCACCGGCACACCGGCTGGTGTTGGTTTTGCGCGCACGCCGCCAGAGTTCATGAAGGCTGGCAATGTGGTGGAGTGTGAGGTGGGCGGAATCGGACGGATAAAAAACAGAATCGCGTAGAGCGTCATTCATCGCCTGGTGAATTTGCTCTGCTTGCGAGCAGATCGACATTTGACCGCTTGCCGCTTATGCAAATTGTACATACACTCTGATTGTGCGCATCACGTTTGATCCAAGCAAGAATGAGCGAAATATTCGTGAACGCGCCTTGTCATTCGAGCTTGCAGCGGAGTTCGACTTTGAGACCGCGCACATCCAGGTTGATGCACGGCGCGAGTATGGTGAAGCGCGCTACATTGCTCTTGGCAATTTACGCGGGCGGCTGCATGTCCTGTGCTTCACGGAAACACCTGGCGGTATTCGCGTCATCAGCTTCCGCAAAGCCAATGATAGAGAGGTAAAGCGCTATGCCAAAATCCAAACCCCTGATTGATGCCAAGGGTGAAGTGCGCGAGCTGACCGCCGCAGACATGAAACGCTTTCGTCCAGCCACGGAAGTACTGCCTGCTGCCTTGCTCACCAAGCTCAAGGTGCGTGGCCGACAGAAGGCTCCCACGAAGGAACGAATTACCATTCGCCTTTCGCCGGAAGTTATCCGGCGATTTCGCGCCACCGGACTCGGCTGGCAAACGCGCGTCGATGCTGCACTTAAAGACTGGTTAAAGTCGCACAAGTCCGCTAAAGCTTAAACAGTGCGTTACTTGGGTAAGCTGCCAAGAGTAGCCCGGGAAGTTTTTTTCTCACTCGTCTTCAGTAATAAACCCTATCCCACGCTTCTTCGGAACTTCCTCGGGTGTCATCCATTCGCAAATCGCGGAAAGTACCGCCGCTAAATTTGCAGGGTGGGCTTTGCCCATCCTGCGGGGTCGAAGGTTGATATTTCAGTTTCGCGTGCGGATGCGTCGATACGAAATTACGGCTTGCGCACCGCATCATAGAGGCGGATGTCTTGCTCGGCTTTCATGACGAGCGCGTAACTGATGCGATCGAAGGTGCGAAACACCATGGCCAGGCCGGCGCGGGTGTCGGGGAGTCGTACGGAATCGCGGGTTTTGCCGTTGACCACGTCGCGCGCGTCGGTGCCGGCCCGATAGATGGCTAACACGTGGCCGCGTTGCAAGCCGTCGAATTCGCCCAGATTCAACACTACGGTTTGAAATTGTCCGACGCGTGCGACGGCGTCGACCACGTCGATGATGCGGCCCTCAACCGGGGCTTCGGGTGCGCGTGGTATCCATTGTGTCTCGGTTTCCTGACGCGCCATTGGCAGTAAGCGGTCGCCGATTAACGTCTCGCGCGACGCGTCGGTGATTTGTAACGTCGACGGATCGCCAAAAGTCTTGACCATCGCTGTGCCGACGTAGATTGCTTCGTAGCCCAGCAACTCGTCCGATTTACCGTCGGTGTTGTGGTAAGCCTTGCCGGCCCGGTAAATGGCGAAGCTGGTATTTTTGCCGCTGGCCAAGCCGCGTGCATAAATTTGATCGCCGATGCCGCCGATCAAATGGTCGCCGGCGCTGGCAACCACGTAACCCGAGCTTTGCAAGTCACTCTGGGTCAACACGCGCGGCTGCGACACAAACTGTTTGATCGCGTCGATGGGTAAGGTGGGAATGGCTTGATCCAATTTGGTCGCGCGAATTTTTGGTTGTAGATGAGTGATCGCGGCTTTGGCCTCGCTACGCTGTACTTTCAGCATCGGTTTGCCGTTGGCTTTGACCAGCACGACGACATCACCCGGATAAATAAATTGCGGGTTTTCGACCTTGTTTTCGAAATCCCAGACGTCGGGCCAGCGCCACGGGTCACGCAAAAAGCGCGACGCAATTTCCCATAACGTGTCGCCGGTGCGCACGACATATTTAGCCGGGTAATTGGCGTGTAGAACGATCTCATCCCCTCCCCGCGCAGAATCAGCGCGGCGGGAATCATCGCCGCCCTTCGCAGCACCGGTGCGTGGGGTAACGTCGGCGGCCGGTGCGATGCCGGCAATCAGTACCAATAACAATGATGCGAGTGATTTTCTAAATAACATTGCGTACCCCTCAATCAAAAACGTGTACGAATGACGTGATTCGGTTTGGGCAAATCGAACGTAAAAGTGTAGTGGTCACGGACGGTATATCGACAGATTGCCGGTACGCATGAGCACGTGACCGCTGACGCCCGCCGGTTCATCACTTATAATCACAACACTAGTTCACCGACCCCCCTTTGTAAAATTGCGACGCGCTATGGCCATTTTGCAGGTTCTACATTACCCCGACCCACGTTTGCGCATGCACGCGGAGCCGGTCGCGCAGGTTGATGACGAGGTGCGTCAGCTGGTCAGTGACATGTTCGAGACCATGTACGAGGCGCCCGGCATTGGCTTGGCGGCCACGCAAGTGAACGTGCCCAAGCGCGTCGTTGTGATCGACCTGAGCAATGACAGTACCGAGCCGCATTGCTTTATTAATCCAAAAATTGTGGCGCGTGAGGGCGACGAAGAAACCGAGGAAGGTTGTTTGTCGGTGCCAGGTATTTACGACATGGTACGGCGGTCGCGCTGGATCCAGGTGGAAGCGCTGGATCGTGACGGCAAGCCATTTACGTTAAAGGTCGATGACTTGCTGGCGGTATGTATTCAGCATGAAATCGACCATCTTGACGGCAAGTTATTCGTGGATTATTTGTCTGAGATCAAGCGCGGACGCATTCGCAAAAAGATGGAAAAACTGCGGCGCAAAACCCTGTGATTGTACGCAATCCCGCCATCTTGGGCCTGGCAGACTACTAGGTGGCTGAGCGTCTGAATATCGTCTTTGCGGGCACCCCGGAATTTGCCGTTGTCGCATTGCGTAGCCTGCTGGATTCGTCGCATCGGGTGCTGGCGGTTTACACGCAGCCGGATCGGCCCGCCGGGCGCGGTCGCAAACTCACGGCAAGTCCCGTCAAGTCATGCGCGCAGGAACACGGCATTCCGGTGCAGCAGCCCGCCACGCTAAAAGATGCCGAAGCGCAGCGCGTGCTCGCGGCGCTGCAGCCCGACGTGCTGGTGGTGGTTGCCTACGGTCTGATTTTGCCGCCGGCGGTGCTGAATATTCCACGCCTGGGCTGTTTGAACATTCATGCCTCGCTGTTGCCGCGCTGGCGTGGCGCCGCGCCAATCCAGCGCGCACTGCTCGCCGGCGATGGTGAAACCGGCGTCACCATCATGCAAATGGACGCAGGTCTCGACACGGGCGCGATGCTCACGGTGGCGCGCTGTCCGATCAGCGCCGACGACACATCGCATTCCCTGCATGATCGTCTCGCGCCGCTGGGCGCGCGCGCCTTGCTCGACACGCTGGAACAACTATCTGCCGGCGGCATCCGCGCGCAAGCGCAAGACTCCACGCAAGCGTGTTACGCCGCTAAAATCACCAAACAAGAAGCGCGTATCGACTGGACACGCCCGGCGGCGGAACTGGCGCGGCAGGTACGTGCTTTCAACCCCTGGCCGGTGGCGTTTGCCGATATGGGTGCAGATGCGCTGCGTGTGTGGAGCGCGCAGGCCATTTCCGGGGGAAGTCGTGGTGCTGCGCCCGGCGTGGTCGTTAGCGTGAACCCGCAAGGCATCGACGTGGCAACGAGTGACGGTTGTTTACGTCTATTGCAGGTCCAGTTTCCGGGTGGCAAGCCGGTCAGCGCAGCGGATTTTCTGCATGCGCACCGTGCGGTCGTGGCTGGCTTTCAATTTTCAACTTAATTAAAGACAGAAGCGCACATAAATTATGCATGCACGAGCGCTCGCCGCGACAGTTGTTTTTCAAGCCTTGAGCGAAGGCCGTTCACTTACTGACACCCTGCCCAACGCCGTCGAGCGCCTGAGTGATGCCTCGGAACGCGCGCTGTTACAAGAGTTGAGCTACGGCACCTTGCGCTGGCTTCCGCAGCTCGACGGCGTGGCGCAATTATTATTGCGCAAGCCGTTCAAGCGTAAGGACGGCGATGTGTTCGCGCTGCTGCTGGTGGGGCTGTATCAACTCATGCATCTGCGCGTGGCGCCGCACGCGGCGGTGTCGTTGAGCGTGTCGGCGGTCGATGACTTGGGTAAGTCTTGGGCAAAAGGCCTGGTTAACGCGGTGTTGCGCGGTTACCAGCGCGAGCCGGCACTGTTGGAGCGTGCCTGCGCCAAGCCCAGTGCCGCGCTTGCGCATCCCGATTGGTTGCTCGCGGCGTTCAAGCGCGATTGGCCGCAGCAGTGGCAAGCGATAGCTCAAGCCAACAATGCGCGTCCGCCGATGACGCTGCGTGTGAATAAGATCAAGGTTGAGCGTGACGCCTACGCCGCACAACTGGCACAGAAATCCTTGCCTGCACATGCCAGCGAGTTTGCGCCGGAGGCGTTGATATTGGACGCGCCGGTTGACGTGTTACATTTGCCTGAATTTGCGCAGGGTTGGGTGTCGGTGCAAGATGCGGCTGCACAGCTCGCGGCCCATCTATTGGATGCGCAGCCGGGTGAGCGAGTGCTCGACGCCTGCGCCGCGCCCGGTGGCAAGACCGCGCACATTCTGGAGCGCCAGCCCGCGTTAGCAGAGCTGGTTGCAGTGGATCGCGATGCGCAGCGCATGCGACGCGTGAGTGAAAATCTTCAGCGCTTGGGCTTGCAGGCGCAGTGTGTGGTGGCGGATGCGGGCGCCACGGCGGACTGGTGGGATGGTCGCTGCTTCGATCGCATTTTGCTGGATGCACCTTGTTCGGCGACAGGCGTGATTCGCCGTCATCCTGATATCAAAGTGCTCCGTCGTGACAGTGACGTGGCGGGCCTGATTGCACAGCAAGTGCGCTTGCTCAATGCACTGTGGCCGCTGCTGAGTAACGGTGGCACATTGCTGTACGCAACCTGCTCGGTACTGCGCCGCGAAAACGAAATGCAGATGCAAAATTTCCTGAGCACGCATGCCGACGCGCAGGAAATCCCGCTGACCGAGACTTGGGGCCAAGCCTGTACGGTCGGGCGCCAAATACTGCCGGGCGAGGCTGAAATGGACGGTTTTTACTATGCCACTCTGCGCAAACAGCAACGCTGATGCAATGTTGCATGCAGACGCCAGCCGCGTTGTGGGCTCTTGCCGTGCTACGTGTTCTGTCCACGCGATTCGGTGGCTGGGGCTGTTGTTTGGATTGGCCGTGTGCGGCGTGGCGCAGGCCGCCGGGTTTTTCGTGCTCAGTGCCAAAAGCGAGTTACAGGACAACGTCTACCGTTTAACCGCGAACGTGAATTCACAGCTGTCGCCGGATGTCGAAAAAGCATTAGGAAACGGCATCGCGGTGGTAATGCAGCTGGATATCGAAGTGTTACGTCCCGGCGCCTATTACTTGTGGTCTGAAACCATCGCCACCTTGCAGCAGCAATACCGCGTGCAGTACCACGCCCTGTCGCGGCGCTATCTGGTCACCAACGTCAACAGCGCATCGCAGGACTATTTCTCCAGCCTGGACGACGTTATGGCAAGTCTTGGCGCCATTTCAGACTTGCCCATCCTCGACAAAAGTTTGCTTGTAGCAGGGGCGCAATATGCCGCGCGTGTACGCTTCGGCATCAACTTCGACACCCTGCCGGTACCATTGCGTTACTACGCGCACGTGCTGCCGCAGTGGCGGTTGCAAAGCGAGTGGTACAACTTTCCTCTTTAGGCCTTGGCCATGAAACGTCGCGTTGCTGCCTTTAAACAATTGCGCTTCGGAATTTTGCCGGTGGCGTTGTTGTTGGTGCTGGTGGTTGGCGCGTTGCTGTTGTTGTCTGATTCCATCGAAGACGCCGAGCATTTCACCCAGTTGTATTCGACCTTGTTCGTGATCAATCTGGTGATCGTAATTGCGCTGTTGGTGCTGATCGGCGTCAACATCCAGCGCGTATTTCGCCAGTACCGGCGCGGCATCACTGGCTCACGTCTGACTGTGCGGCTGGTGGCGATGTTCGTGGTGTTGTCAATTTTGCCGGTGTCAGTGGTTTACTACGTGTCGTACCGGTTTATCAATCACGGCGTAGATAGCTGGTTCGACGTGCGCGTTGAGCAAGCGCTCACTTCGTCGTTAGAGCTCAGCCGTGGCGCCTTGGATGTGCGCATGCGCGAGTTGACCAAGCATGTTGAGAAATTCGCCCGCAACCTGGCGGATACACCCAATAATGATTTGGCTATCCGCCTCAGCGATTTACGTAGTGAAAACGGCGCGACCGAACTCAGTGTCTTTTCCAGCGCCGGTCGTGCGATGGCGACTGCGAGCAGCGAACCCGGCAAACTTCTCCCCGAGCGCCCGGAAGAGTCGGTACTGATGCAGGTGCGCGCCGGGCATCTGTACGTGGGCCTGGACCCGGTTGCAGGCAGCGGCTTGCATGTGCGCGTGGTAATCAATATGCCAAGTACCGGCGCCGTGCGTGAGCCGCGCATATTGCAGGCATTGTTCCCGATTTCGGAGCGCATGAGCAAGTTGGCGGATACCGTGCAAAATGCCTACACCCGCTACCAGGAGCTGGCGTATCTGCGCGGCCCGCTCAAGTTCAGCTTCACTCTGACTCTATCGCTGGTACTGCTCTTGAGCGTGTTGGCCGCGGTTTGGGCTGCGTTTGTTTCGGCGCAACGATTTGTGGAGCCGATTCGGGTGCTGACGCTGGGCACGCGCGCCGTCGCCGAAGGCAACTACGATAAGCGCCTGACGCCACAAACCCACGACGAACTCGGCGTGCTGGTGGAATCGTTCAACGACATGACCGAAAAAATCGCCCTCGCGCGCGATGAAGCGCGCCGCAGCCAAAGCGAAGCCGAAGGCGAGCGCGCCTATCTGAAAGCGGTGTTGGGCAGTCTGTCGTCGGGAGTATTGACCTTTGACCGGCATCGGACTTTACGCACCTTTAACGCGGCGGCGGCGGAAATACTCTCCGCCGATTTGCGCGAAGTAGTGACCCACAGTCTGGATGATTTGAAAGTCAAGATTGCGCACCTTGAATCGTTTGGCTACGCCTTGAATGCACATTTGTGCAGCTCAGCCGAAGAGGGGCATGAGGAAGCCACGGTTTTTGGCCCCGGCGGGCGGCGCGTGTTGCTCTGTCGCGGTCGGCGTTTACCGAGCAGCGATTTACAGGCGCCGGGCGGATTTGTCGTGGTGTTCGACGACATCACCGCGCTGTTGCAGGCCGAGCGTGACGCAGCCTGGCGCGAAGTCGCGCGCCGTATTGCGCACGAAATTAAAAATCCGTTGACGCCGATCCAGCTTTCCGCCGAACGCATGCGGCATAAACTCATGGGCTCGCTCGATGCTGCCGGTGCCGAAATTCTGGACCGCTCCACGCACACCATCATTCAGCAAGTCGAAGCGCTTAAGCAAATGGTGAAGGCATTTTCTGAATACGCGCGCATGCCGCGCATGGAGCCGCAGCCGCTGAATTTGAATACGCTGGTTAACGAAGTGCTCGACTTGTATCGCGTGGGTGATTACGAAACCCGCTTTGTGGTGGACCTCGATCCGCGTGTCGGCAAGATCGAAGCCGATGCCATGCGCTTGCGGCAGGTATTGAACAACCTGGTGCGCAACGCAATTGATGCGACCAGGAATCTTGCGCAAGCGCGTATCATGATCAGCACCCGTTGGGTGAATGACGCGCCGACCCCGGGTGTCGAGCTGCGCGTGGAAGATAGCGGGCCAGGCATTCCGCAAGAGCTCATGGCGAATCTATTCGAACCCTATGTCACGACCAAGCCCAAGGGCACCGGCCTGGGGTTGGCCATCGTCAAAAAAATTGTCGATGAGCACGGCGGTATTGTGTGGGCTGCCAATCGCA
>Ga0137447_1000018_pt1 | contig 10804 bp, 3 predicted proteins | sample EasRivERMGT400_2_FD_104903 | JGI IMG/M metagenome (GOLD analysis project Ga0137447, IMG submission 104903) | Soil microbial communities from meander-bound floodplain in the East River, Colorado, USA - East River MetaG ERMGT400_2 | ecosystem: Environmental > Terrestrial > Soil > Floodplain ...
ATAATTATGTAAAAAAGTATAATTTAAGGTAGATCCGACTTGAACGGACAAAATAAAAAATCAAATAGTCCTAAGCTATTCATGTCTACCAATTCCATCACTACCTTTTTATCTAAATAACATTTTTTTTTATTTAAAGTAAGTCTCATAACATAAAGCAATAAGTTTGTTCGAGATAAGATTTGAACTTACAGCCTAAACATCTTCAGAGTTCCGCTCTACCAGGTTGAGCTTCTCGAACTTTAGTTAATAATGTTTATAAATATTGATTTTTTTTTCTTGGAGACATCAGGACTCGATCCTGAGATAACGATATGCAAAATCGCAGTTTTACCAATTAAACTATATCCCCTTTATAACTAATTTTATCCGAAAAACGAGTCGAACGTTCACGATGTCATATCAATAAATCTTAAGATTACCCTGTCTACCAGTTCCAGCACTCGGATGAAATAAAACTAAACAAGCTTAGTTAAGGCCAGAGTGAGTTGAACACTCATCTCAGCTGTCATGAGCAGCTTGCTTTACCAATTAAGCTATAACCTTTTAAAGTAAAGTGCGGACAAAGGATTCGCACCTTTATAGACTGGGCATGAGCCAGTTATGTTAACTATTACATCAATCCGCATTAGATCATGGAATGGCCGAACCGTTAGCTTCAGCCTTAATCTCTTTAAAACCTAAAAAGGGAGAGGGAGTTAGTATTCGATTTTATAAAGCGTCGGGACTGGTTATGACTCTAGAGCGTCCAGACTGGTTATGACTCTAGAGCGTCCAAAGTAGTTATGACTCTACTCTATACAACGCCCAATCTGGTTATAACTCTTTACAGCATCCAAACTGGCTCTTATTGTTTACAGCGTCCAAACTAAAGACATACAACATCCGGACATGTGGCTCTGTTTAGTGTAGCCTTAGAGGGGATCGAACCCTCGAAATAATAATGAAAGTATTATATCTTAACCACTAGATCATAAGGCCTTTATATAGAAGCCCGGTGCAAGTATCGCACTTGCTTCAGCTGGTTACAAAACAGCTACATTACTTTTATGCTAACCAAGCTAAATTCGCGTTTAATAATAAAAAGAATATAACTATAAAATTTATTAAGCCAGTCATGCCTCTTACATAAACTTCGGTTAATGTTTTGTATTAATTACTCTTTATTATTTACTTTTGTAATAATTACTCTTTATTAAATACTTTTAATTACTACTTATATAATAACTACTCAGTTAATTAGAGCTAATTAACGAAAAACCTTTTTTCTGTTTATTGTTGCTATATGTACGATATCAAGTCTATTTAGTTATAAATAAAATTAGTACTTTACGCCTAAAAACATTTAAATTCTTTCAGCTAAAGCCTATTAATTGTATATTAGAAAGATATACTTTCATGTATAAAATATGTCGATAATTATTAGGTATCGTCTAAGATTATTAGTACCATAAATGATACCAATAACCAAATATAGATTTATAAAATACAAAATCGTAGTGTTCTACTACGGATATTTAAGAATATCTTAAGGTAAGTTTCGCGCTTAGATGCTTTCAGCACTTATCTTTAACTAACATAGCGTTCCTGCCGTGCCTATGCTATATTTTACTTAAGTGAAAGTAACATCCCTGTATAACCATTATGATATTTCATAAAGTGAAAGTAAAATCCCTCTTGTATAATCATAAAGATATATTTAAGTGAAAGTAAAATCTCTCCTGTATAATCGTAATGTTATACTTAAATTAATATTGGGCACATAAACAACAGGTAAACCAGAGGTTAAAATACCCAGCTCCTTTCGTACGAGGGGGATATCCTTATTTTATTCTAATTTCCTCTAGAAGATAGAAACCATACTGTCTCACGACGTATTTAACCCAGCTCGTGTAACTTATTAATCGACGAACAGTCGAACCCTTCATAGCTCCTGCATCCATGTGGATAAGTTAAGCCGACATCGAGGTGCCAAACTGCGTCCTCAATTTGTACTCTCTGACGCAATTAGCCTGTTATCCCTAGCGTAGCTTTTTCAAAAACCCAAGACCTTTCCTTTCTGCGTCTTGTGATCATATGCCCCGCTTACGCGACTGATAGACGTGTAAGTCAGACAGTAAAGCAAGATTAAGCCATTAAACTTGACAAGCAATAAACATAATTATATTATTAGCTTATCCATAGTGGTATACTAATAACATAACTAAAAACATTAAAAAAATTTTTTTAACTTAAAATTTAAGCTAGGCATTTTTATTTTTGTATTGGGCCATTTATTATAGCTGGCATTCATTAATGTTTTAATTACAACTATTTTCCATATAGTTAAAATCTTACTTGTATAAATTTTATTATTTCTAACTTAATAGATATGTAGTTGGATTAGTTATAGCTTATTATTTATCTATAATACTGCGTACTGGCGTAGTGTGGTAATATAGATAAAAAAGTTATACCAAATAACAAACTAAAAATTAAAAAATAACATAGTAAAGCCATATTTCTATTAAAAATATGGCAATAAATATAGATATTTTGCTATCATAATCGTATTACGATAATTTTACAATATTAACTTTGGATACACCCAGGTACTTTTTATGGGATCTGTGCCCCGCATAAACTGCCTCCTAGCAATTGTCCCCTCTATATAAGAAGGTTAATCATTATACCAAAAAATAATATATATTTTTTTTTGGTACTCTGACGTAGATAATCTACCAATATGATAAATAAAGTAAAGGTGTTTCAATTGTGTATATAGAAAAGGGGTAGTCAACAGTTTCCTGCAATAAAATATCCGCTTGCTATCTTAACATACCTTATACTCTAAAACTCATTGTATCATATTCAATAACTAGCAACAGTAAAGCTGCATAGGGTCTTCTCGTCTAACTAGAGGTAAACTGTATCTGCACAGTTATTCCAATTTCACTGAGCCAATCATCGAGACAGCTGTTGTATCGTTAAATCATTCATGCAAGACCGCATTTAACGGCCAAGGTATTCCGCTACCTTAGGACCCTCAAAGATAAGGCCGCCATTGATCGGGGTTTCCTTCAAAGCCAAACTTATATTAGTCAGCTTAACAAATCCGTTAACCAGCCGACATCGGGCAGAAATCACACTCAATACTTTGATTTATTATCTTACTGCAGAGTGCTTTGTTTTAATTAAACAGTCGTACAACACTATTCCATGCTTCCTATTCTTTACCTGATATTAATCAGGAGGAATGGCTCTCCTTATTCCGAAGTTACGGTAGCTAGTTTGCCGAGTTCCTTAATGATTGTTCACTCAAACGCCTTCGTATTCTCTACTAGCTTACTTGTGGTAGTTTTTAGGTACGGTTATTATTTAAATTGAATATAATGGTATTGCTTCATCTTTTTCAGTTTATTATATATACTATATATTAGGCTTAACTCTGTTCTCATCGATTTAGTTTATTAAACATAGCTGCTGCTCAGTTCTCATCTATTTAGTTTATTAAACATAACAGCTCAGTTCTCATCTATTTAGTTTATTAAACATGATATATTTAGTTTAAATATATTACCTAATATAAACATTATATCAATGGTTAATGTTTTTCCAGAACCCTCTTCACTTAATTTATAAAATACTTCTCGTTATTCTTCTTAAGTACAAGACCATAGAGGCTATGTTTTAGGAAGTAATACTTAAAAGTATAAATATTCCTCATCTATTTAGTTTATTGGAGGATAAAACTTCTCATCTCTTTAGTTTATTGAAGAATCCAAAAGTATCCTTCTTACAAAGGAATAAAGAAGGTTGTAACTATTAACAAAGATTTTCTCATCGTTTAATCCTTTAGGTTGGTAAACTTAGAGGCCGTTACTTTATAAAATCCATAAGCTTTAGGCGAGGGAAATAATGAGGTATTATTCCTTCATCTTTTTTAGTTTATTAGGTACCAAACGTATTTTCCCTTTTTCGTTACTCATGTCAGCATTCTCACTTGGGATAATTTCCATTAATTTTTTTAGGATTAAGTGGGTCATTAATCTTAAAAAGAGTAAGACTTATAGTTATACCCAACGTTCCGCTACCCCACCAAATATAATAATAAAAATTATTAGTAAATATGGACAATGTATCGGTATATTGTTTAGATCCGTTAAATTTTCGGCGCAACTATCAATGCAAATGATATTCTGCTAAACTAGTGCTCTGTTACGAGATCTTCAAAAAATGACCGCTTCTAAGCCTATTTCCTAGTCGTATTAGATAGAAACTTCCTTAATTTCACTTAACAATAATTTTGGAACCTTAACGATTGTTCTGGGCTGTTTCCCTTTAGACATACAACCTTATCGTACTATGTCCGATGTTTCAAGATTCATCTTTGCCATTCCGAGTGCGAATACTCACCGATAAAACCTTCACGGTTGCCCGATATATGCAAAATGTAATCTTATATAGTAATATATTATATTATATAGTATTAAAGTAATAAATTAAAATAATAATATACACTATAAAAATAAAACAATATAATAAATTATAAGTTGCCTGAGATCACAGTTCTGTACCTGCTAAGATGTAACTTGAATTACCTACTTATATAGGTTTCGCAGAAAACCAGCTATCCTAGTCAGTGTTGTCTTTCACTAACTTACCACAGTTCTTCGGATATCTTTACAACGATAACCCGTTCGGGCTTTTATAACCCTGACTGTAGTAAGATCACTAGGCTTCGGGTCTAATTTTAGATACTTTTTCATTATTTCATAATTGGTTTATCTAGGCAAATATTTATATTAACAAAATAAACAAATGCTCGCATCTAATATTAACTTGCTGACCCATTATGCGAAAGGTACGCTCTTACTTGTTTATTAAAACTATACTTGAGCTGCTTATAAAACTACTATTTAGACCTTTCCTTCACAGTACTATGCGCTGTCGCTTATATATTATATTTAGCCTTAGAGGAAGGTTCCCCTTTAACTTCAAACAGGTTATACCCGTTTTACTTTATTATAATGTTTAACTAAATTCAAAGCAGATAAATAAATAATATTTAGGTAAAATGCTTAAAAAAAAAAGTCTAGTAATGTTAACTATTACTACAATAGGAACTATTGATACATTGTTTAGGCTTTTCTACTTTAGTTCTCACTAATAATAGAATCTCGTTTGATTTCTTTTCCTAAAGTTACTAAGATATTTCAGTTCACTTCGTTTATTATTGAATTTCTCTAAGAGTACATGTGAATAATCTACTTAAACCATTCTTTACGAGAGAAGGTGCTATGTATAATAGCCAGTCTCATCCTAATTACCGTAAGATAGAGAAGATACACAAGTTAATTTTAATAAACTCTCTTTAATATATAGCAAGGTATCCCTAATAGTTTCTTTATATACTTTATTATACTATAAACAAATAGTATAAATTTTTTTCTTTGATATCTGTCACATTACTACAATTAGTTTAGTCTAAACTCTAATATCCTCAGGTATTTATTATTATACCCCCTAGAGATAATTCAGAGTAGAGCGTAAATAGTCATTTTCAGATCAATAGGATTATTGTTCTTCTATACTCTAGAATAATATTCAGATTGTTCAGATTCGAACTGAACTAGTCATTGACCCAAACAATGTGCCTAACCTCCCGGCCCCAATCTGTTTATATTATATTTAATTTTTTAAAATCTTCATTATACGTAATTTATATTCTAGTTTCCATTTTTTGATGTATTATCATTGAACACTTTAACCGAAAAACATCCCTCAGCATCAGCTAAACCAGTTATGGAATCAGGGTTAAGCTCAATATCTTTATATTTCATCGTATATCTTTTTTTTATTTCGAAAAAAAAGACATTCTCTAAAAGCCCATAAGAATCACTATTAACATTCTTACAGAAAGAAACGGATTCGAACCGTTGAAGTATTTCTACTTGTCTGTACTCAAGACAGATGCTTTAAACCAACTCAGCCACCTTTCTTTGATCTAAAGCAATAAATGATTCTTCTAAGAATTGAACTTAGACAACGTCCTTATCAAGAACACACTCTACCATTTAAGTTAAAGAACCTGTGCGCTATATTTGTAAATTTATATAACAAGAGCACTCAGACTTGAACTGAGAAAGTGAAATTTGGAGCTTCAAATTTTACCATTAAACTATGCTCTTTTTAGGTATTAATACAAAAAAAAAGTATGCTTCAAATTTAAGATGTATAATCAATTTAATTAAAACTATTTTAATTGCTTATATTCAGACTAAACTTATAGAACAAGAGCACTCAGACTCGAACTGAGAAAGTGAAGTTTGAAGCTTCAAATTTTACCGTTAAACTATGCTCTTTTTATTATAAGATCGGAAAAGAAGAGGTTCGAACTCTCAAGCGCTGAAGCGCAACGTTTAGCAAACGCATCACCCTACCAATAGTAACCTTTCCTTATATACGCAAATATATAAATCTTAATAAAAGAAATATATAATAATTCGTATAATTATTTTTAAAAATAGTTTTAACTTTTTATTTATCTTTTATTCTCTGGTTATTAATACAACACTAGATTAAGACTTAATTAGCTAAGCTTTATATAAATCTGCGAGTTAGACCGGATTCGAACCGATATATCCTTCTATGACAAAGAAGTCGTTTACCAATTAACAACTAACTCATTACGACCAGTCGAATTCGAATCGACATAACCTGTTTGGAAGACAAGCGTTCTACCATTAAACTATGGTCGTTTATTAAATATATTTCCTTGCCGATTAAGACCTATGAGATTCGAACTCATATAACAAAGATTAAAAGTCTCGTATTTTACCATTAAACTAAGGTCTCTTATATATACTTATATAAGTATATATAAATTAAATAAAATTTAACTATTTTAGATATTTAAAACTTTTAATTTAATTTCAGGTTTTCATTCTCTATGATTATCTACCCTAATTAAATGATTATCATTTAACATAAGTTCTTTAATAGCAAATAATTTATTTAATCTTATTTCTTTTGTTCCATGTAAAGGGTACTTATTAAAATGGTTAAAGACAGTAGTTTTTCAAAGTCTATGACCAGATATTGTTATTTTTTATGATTCTAAGCCTGAAGGATTGTGGTATACTTTACTATTTGATTTAAAATAAGCTAAAATAAAAAGCAACAAAAGTGTATTGTTTATATGCTGACTTATATTAAGAACCTCAGTAATATATAGATATATATAAGAACAATCATACAACGTCAACGAAATGTCAATATAGAATACTTGACTCCAATCCAACGTGATGATTGTCGGTACTGTGGTAGGCTAATACTCGTCATAAACCCACTGCTATAAATGCTGTACCTATCATAACATGTAAACCATGAAAACCTGTACCAAAATAAAAACAAGATCCAAACGCTCCATCACTTATGGTAAATGACGATACAGTATATTCTATACCTTGGAAACCAGTAAATATAACTGCTAATATTACTGTCGCTACTAACCCATAAAGAGCTCCAGCTCTATTACCTTCAATTAAAGAATGATGTGCATAAGTAACAGTAACTCCTGAAGATAATAATATAACGGTATTAAGTAGAGGTAATTCAAAAGGGTTTATAGCTTCGATACCTGCCGGTGGTCACTGAGCTCCTAGCTCAACGGTAGGAGAAAGAGCACTATGGAAGAATGCTCAAAATATAGCTAAGAAGAATAAAGCTTCTGAAACTATAAAAAGGGCAACACCCATATTTAATCCCCTTTGTACAGCAAGAGTATGATTACCTAAATAAGTTCCTTCACTTATAACATCCCTTCATCAAAAGGACATAGATAAAATTAGACAAATGAAGGCAACACTTACAAAAGCATTTGCTTCATTAAAAGTATGCATTGTTAATACTCCGCTTGTGGTTAGTGTTAGTAATGATACACATGTATATATGGGTCATGGAGAAGGAGATACCAGGTGAAAGGGATGAGCCTGAAAATTACTTCTTGTCAGATTTGTCATTACCATGCTTTAGATTTTTTATAAATAACAATAATAAATTTTTTTATTTCTTAATAAGAAAAAGTACACAATCAAAACAGCCCATAGCCAAATATAGCAAAAGCTTGCTCAACTTGTGGTTATGTTATGTGGTGAACCAAAATTACAATGATCCCCCTCTTATATTCCATTCCCTACGTTCAAAGAAACATCTATACTTTTTTTCATTAAACGCAGGTTCATTCGTGAGTACACTTATCTATTGCTGCTTCACGTGCAGCAATCTATTGAGCATACATTTCTGCGGCCATTATATTATGCCTTTGTACATTAAGTTTAGCAAAACGAACAAAAATTTGAAACGTATTCAGCTACTTTTGTTGTTTATGTAACCATTGCAGCATGCATTTCTACACCTTGTTTAGTCATAACAACAAAATTTTACGTTTCTACAGTCAGTCATAGTAGCATGTATTTATCCACTTTGTTCAGCTATCTTTTTGCCAAAAAAAGGTCACGAAGTAGAAATACGAAGAATTAGTATTGTAAACTTACACATCTTCAAGATAAAAATGTAGCTTTTTTACGTAAAAAAAAGAAAAAAAAATCCTATAAAAGGTATTTACATACTTTTGGTATTTAATTTATTAAAATAATATATATACATATACATTTATTAATACAACCTATATTATAACAATTTAATGAAAAAAAAAATTTTTATTTTATAATATATATTATTTTAATTAAGGAATAGGTGACTTGAACACCTAGCCTACCGTGTGTAAAACGGTTGCTCTACCATTGAGCTAATCCCTTTCAGGGAATAATAAACATTAAAGTCTTATTTTTTGTTAGGCTATAGTGTTATTCTAAGATCAGCATATTTAATATACCTTAATTATTACCAACTGATTTTAGCTACTTTTTTTTACAAAAAGTAGCGAAGTTAAGTCTACATCATAAAACTAACTTAATATGACACTATATCTGCCATTTCAATTCAAACAAAGTTCACCCTTTATTAAACGTGTACAAGACTTGAACCTGTATCATAGTGGCCGAAACACTATGCTCTACCATTGAACTAACACGTCTAATATTTTTATTAAAGCCAGCCCCTAATATGAATCGAACATATATATGAATATTAACAGTATCCTGCTCTACCATTGAGCTATAAGAGCTTAATGTATTAATATTATTAGATATATGTAATACCTATATTATATAGGTATATTTTGCGTATATTTTTATTACATACTTCTATTTGACATACATATTTACATTAGACATACACGTTTAGATTATGGCTATATATATACTTATATTAGACATATGCATTTATATTACGGCTATTGTATATATTTATATCATTGGGAAGGAAAGGACTCGAACCTTCGACAGCACATTGCTACTGAGTTTACAGCTCAACCCGCCATACCAACAAACGGAACCTTCCTTTATACATATAAATATATACGTATAATTTATGTATTGTTAACATTAATAAATCCCGTGCAACTTCCACTACACGAACCGTATTTCGACTTAACACCAATCAAAGTCACGCATACGAAGATTTGCCATAAACGCAACTAAAACTTTTTATTTAGAGTAAAATATAAATAACAAACCAAACTTATTGCACATACTTCTTTCGGCGCTTGACGAGTAGTTAGTACCCATCTGAGATTAAATCCACCGTGACGTGGTGATTCACGATTACTAGTAATTCCTTATTCATGTAGTCGAATTTCAGACTACAATCCATACTATATCCTATTTTAATTAGATTAGCTCAAATTCACATTTTCGCATCATTTTGTATAGGAATATGTGGCACGTCTATCGCCCACAATATTAAGGCCATGATGACTTGTCTTGGTCCCTGTTATCATATCCAATATAATGGTGAACTGCTTTATATTTCTTCAATTAATATTTTTTTTAATATTAATATATTTAAATAAAGCAAGGGCTTCCGTTAATTTAAAGGAATTAACCAATATCTCACGACATTAACTGAAGACAGCCGTGCAACGCTTGTAATATCTTATAAAGATAATATTCAAATTGTGGTAAGGTTTTTCGCGTAATTACGAATTAAATAACATACTTCACTACTGGTTTCAGAAACGGTCTAATGATTTCAGTTCCTGCGTTGCCACATTACTCTTGAGGTGAAATGCTTACACTTTCATTTATAGACTAAAAATCTCTAATCTATGGCATTCATAATTTTCTGCTTGGACTACTAGGGTATCTAATCCTGTTCGTGACCCGAGCCTTCGTCCCTCAACGTCAGTTATTAGATAAAAGGTTGCTTTCGCCGTTACCAGTCGTCATGGGATCAACGAATTTCAACTCTACACCACAAATACTCCCCTTCTCGTATATAACTCTAGTAAAAACATATCATAAAGATGAATTTTACCGTCTAGGTACCCTTTAAACCTACTAAAGATGAATAACACTAGTCTTCTACGTATTACCGCGACTGCTGGCACGTAATTTGGTCAAGACACATAGATGATGAAATTGTCATAATCAGTTTCATATCTAGAACTTTACACGGCAAAACCGTCCCTATACCGACCGCCTGAATAAAAAATATTCAGTTAAGTAATTAGAAGGTTTATTATCTAATTATGCATACTACTTGTTTTTTTTTTAGGAAAAACAAATCATCAATCCAAATGTAAATAATAATAAAATTAAAAAACAATTCTTGAAAATCAGTATAGCTAACCGAAGTTATACATTCCCCCAAATTGCTGGTTCAGCCGTTAGGCCATTGACCAATATTCCCCACTGCTGTA
>Ga0137447_1000020_pt1 | contig 10786 bp, 7 predicted proteins | sample EasRivERMGT400_2_FD_104903 | JGI IMG/M metagenome (GOLD analysis project Ga0137447, IMG submission 104903) | Soil microbial communities from meander-bound floodplain in the East River, Colorado, USA - East River MetaG ERMGT400_2 | ecosystem: Environmental > Terrestrial > Soil > Floodplain ...
CAAGCTGATGCGCAGGGTGGACCCGGAACCCATACGCGCTGCACTCGAGGCGGTCAGCGAGACTGCGCGCCTCGAGACCATGCGATTCAAGCGCGCCGAGCGCTGGCGGGACCGGCTGGTGCTGGAGGGCCAGGCCGCAATCGCCGAATTCATTGCGGAAGTCCCGCAGGCGGATCATGCGGTCCTGGCACAGCTGACTGGTATGGCAGCCGCGGAACACGCTGCTGGCAAGCCAGCGGGCGCGAAGCGGGAGTTGTTCCGGTGGGTGCGCGACATGCTTGGCGGCTGACGCCAGCAGCGACAAAGCCCTGTCGCCTTCCGGCGACGCACCTTTTTTTGACCGCCAGTCCGACAGCGCTAGCCTGATCGCGTTGCCCTACGTGTCAAGCATCCCCTGATTTCGGGCATCCCCCCGCGCCGCATTACTCCCTGTCGGCGCGGGGGTACTTCAGGGCCGGTCCCGCGCCAGTCCCAGCGGGTCCCATGCTAGAATTTGCCGATGAAACCACTGGTCGGCATCATCATGGGCTCGTCATCCGACTGGGAGACCATGCGCCACACGGCCGAGATGCTGACTTCGCTGTCCGTGTCCTTCGAGACCCGGACAATCTCCGCCCATCGCACTCCCGACCTGCTCTTTGAGTACGCCTCGGGCGCCGCAGCCCGCGGAATCGAGGTGCTGATCGCGGGCGCCGGCGGCGCTGCGGCCCTGCCTGGTGCGGCGGCCTCAAAGACTTTGCTGCCGGTCATCGGCGTGCCGATCCAGTCGAAGGCGCTCAATGGCCTCGACTCGCTCCTGTCGATGGTGCAGATGCCGGCGGGCATTCCGGTCGCGACTGTCGCCATCGGCGTGCCGGGCGCAAAGAATGCGGCACTGCTTGCGACCGCGATCCTCGCCGGACGCCATCCACCGCTGATGGACGCTTTGCGCGCGTTTCGCGAACGCCAGACCGCCGAGGTGCTGGCGAACCCCGACCCTTCCATCGGCTGAATCATGCGTATGTGCCAGCCTTGTCGTACGCATGTATCTTGAACATTTCCAGCTGACGGAACTGCCATTCCGGTTGAGCCCGGACCCGGCTTTTCTATACCTCTCGAAGCATCATGCGCGCGCCAAGGCGTACATGGAGGCGACGATCTGGTTCACCGACGGCTTCGTCTTGATCACGGGCGAGATTGGCTCCGGCAAGACCACGCTGATCGAGACATTCCTGCGCGAGCTCGAGAAAGACGTGGTGGTCGCGCAGGTCGCGCAGACTCAGGTCTCGCCGATCGAGTTCCTGCAGGCCGTGCTGGTGCAGTTCGGGTTCTCGCCATTCAAGATGCGCAAAGCCGAGTTGCTCGCAACGCTCAACCAGTTCCTGGTCGAGCAGTATTCTGCCGGACGCAAGGTGCTCCTGATCGTCGACGAGGCACAGAATCTCTCGAATCGCGTGCTCGAGGAGATCCGCCTGCTGTCGGGTGTCGAGACCACCAAGGAAAAAGTTCTCAGGATCATCCTGGCAGGGCAACCGGAGCTCAATGGCAGGCTTGATTCCGAGGAGTTGATCCAGCTCGTCCAGCGGGTGCGCCTGCGCTTCCACCTGACGTCTCTCTCTCCCGAGGATACGCAAGCCTACGTATTGCACCGGCTCGAGGTCGCCGGTTCGCACGGCCGGAAGATCTTCGCCGAGGATACCTACCCGATCATCTTCCGCTATACGGGCGGTGTGCCACGCCTGATCAACACCTTGTGCGATACGGCCTTGATGGGAGCCTATGCACTCGAGCACCAGCGGATCGGTGTCCGCGAACTGAAAGCGGCGATCGAGGAATTGCAATGGGTCGAGTTCGCTTCGCGCACCAGCCGCGGGCGCGCGTCGCTCGCCGTGGCGCCCGCGCCGAAGCGCGTCGGGCCGGACGAGGTCCTGGCGCGCATCATCGTCGCGCATTCCGGCGAGCGTGTCGAGGAACGTCCGTTGCGCCCGGGCCGATTGATCATCGGTCGCACACCCGAAAACGACCTTCAGATCGACAGCAGGTTCATCAGCCGGCACCACTGCCAGATCATTACGACCGCGGAAGGCAGCGTGCTCGAAGACCTCAACAGCACAAATGGCGTTTACCTGAAATCAAAGCGGGTCCGCAAGCACCACCTGAATGACGGCGACGTCATCGTGCTCGGCAAGCACGAGATCATGTACCTTGACGAACGCTCGGCACGCGCCAAGGTGCAGCACGATGGCGACTCGACCGGCGATCATAAGATCATCGACGAGGACGAAGTGCAGGACGAGGAAGAGCACGAGCAGCCGGCCCGCTCGGCTGGGGCGGACTGAGATCAATCGTCGTCGTCGAATGCCGCGCCGTAGCGGCGCTTCTGGATCCGGTAATCGCGTCGTTTCAGCACGAGCACCAGCCCCGTAACCAGCACGATCAGCCCGAATCCGGCCACCAGGTCGGACCAGTCTTCCGAGCGCCAGATGAATGACGCCGCAAACGCCCCGACGCCGAGCAGCATGTAGGCGTAGGGCAGCGATTCGTAGACCGATCGTGACAATCGCATCAGCGCACCCTTCAGGCGGTACCGCCGACGGTCAACGCATCGATGCGCAGCGTCGGCTGGCCAACACCGACCGGCACCGTCTGGCCGTCCTTGCCGCAACTGCCGATGCCATCGTCGAGTGCCAGGTCATTGCCGACCATGCTGACACGGGTCAGCACATCGGGTCCGTTGCCGATCAGCGTCGCGCCCTTGACGGGTGCCGTGATGCGGCCGTCCTCGATCAGGTAGGCCTCGCTCGCCGAGAACACAAACTTGCCCGACGTGATGTCGACCTGGCCGCCGCCGAAATTGACCGCATACAGGCCGCGCTTCACCGAGCGGATGATCTCCTGCGGATCGTGCGGCCCCGGCAGCATGTAGGTATTGGTCATTCGCGGCAGCGTCGCATGCGCGAATGACTCGCGCCGCCCATTGCCGGTTGGTGCCATGCCCATCAGCCGCGCATTGAGCTTGTCCTGCAGGTAGCCCTTCAGCACGCCATTCTCGATCAACGTCGTGCAAGCCGTGGGTGTCCCTTCATCATCGACATTCAGGGAGCCGCGCTTGCCGGGCAGTGTGCCGTCGTCCACCACCGTGCACAGCGGCGATGCCACCTGCTCGCCGATGCGGCCGGAGAACGCCGAGGTGCCGCGGCGGTTGAAATCGCCCTCGAGCCCGTGACCGATCGCCTCGTGCAGCAGCACGCCGGGCCAGCCGGGTCCCAGCACGACGGTCATCGTGCCGGCCGGCGCCGGCACCGAGTCCAGATTGACGGTTGCCTGCCGCACGGCCTCGCGTGCGAGCCGCATCGGACGGTCGCCCGCGACGAAATCCTCCAGTGAATGACGGCCGCCGGCACCTGCATAGCCCTGCTCGCGGCGCCCGTCCTGCTCGACGATGACCGAGACATTCATTCGCACCAACGGCCGCACGTCGGCGGCAAGGGTCCCGTCGCTGGCCGCGATCAGCACAATTTCGTGCACGGCCGCAAGGCTAGCGACGACCTGCTTCACGCGCGGATCGAGCGCGCGGGCGTTGCGGTCGAGCCGGGTCAGCAGTGCGACCTTGTCGGCGTCGGCCAGCGAGGCAATCGGGTCGTCCGGCAGGTACAACCGATGCGACTCGACCGACTTCCAGGCCTGTACCTGGCCGCCGCCGCCTTCGCGCGCGATCGCGCGGGCCGCGCGCGCCGCTTCGAGCAATGCCGCGGGGACCACTTCATCGGAATAAGCAAAGCCCGTGCGCTCCCCCGCCATCGCGCGCACGCCGACGCCCTGCTCGATGCCATAGCTGCCTTCCTTAACGATGCCATCCTCGAGTGCCCAGTGTTCCTCGCGCGCAAGCTGAAAATAGAGGTCGCCGGAATCCACTGCGGCACCGAGCAGCGAGCTGAGTGCCTGTTCCAGGCGCCCCTCGTCGAGACCCGACGGTGCGAGGATCAGCTCGCGCGCGCGCTGCAATGCGTTAGCGCTCATTCGACCACCCGATGGTCCAATGCCGGAAAGCTCTGGCGTGTCGCCGCCTGCCGCTCGCGGTCAAGCGCAGCGAGCACGACACCGCTGCCGCGTGGCAGGCGCCCCAGCACACGGCCCCAGTAATCAGCGATCAGGCTGTCACCATAGGTTTCGCGGCCATTGTCGTGGATCCCGGTTTGCGCGGCGGCGATCACGAATGCAAGGTCTTCGATCGCACGGGCACGCAACAGGACTTCCCAGTGCGCGCGGCCGGTAGGACCGGTGAATGCGGATGGCACGCTGAAGATTTCTGCTCCTTCGGAGACCAGACGACGGTACAACTCGGGGAAGCGCAAATCGTAGCACACGGTCAGTCCCAGCCGACCCGCCGGCGTATCCACCGTGACGGGTTGCGCGCCGGGGACTGCATTTGCCGATTCACGATAACCCTCGCGGCCATCCGGCAGGTCGACGTCGAACAGGTGGATCTTGTCATAGCGCGCGACCCGCCTGCCGCCGGCGTCGTAGACGACGCAGGCATTCGCGGGCCGCGCCTCGCCGGAAACCGCAATGGGCTGCGTACCGGCGACGATCCACATGCCGAGTTCCCGCGCCGCGGTTGCGACTGCGCGTTGCACCGGACCGTCACCGTCAGCCTCGACGATTTCGCGGCGCTCAGCTTCGGTGCGCCCCATGAAGGAAAAATTCTCGGGCAGCACGGCCAGGCAGGCGCCGCCCTCGCGGGCTTTTTCCAGCAGCCGCCGCGCGCTATCGAGATTTCTGGCGACATTCGCGACCGAGGTCATCTGCACCGCGGCGACGATCGGCTGGTTCATGGCGACGGTCCGCTCCCCGCTTCGCCGGCGCGCGGGGGCGCGGCGACCTGCTGCGTATCCTTCATCTCCTGGGCATCGATGCGCTTCACCTGCGGATCATCCCAACTTCCCGTGATGCGATAGTAACCGCGCGTAGCGCCCTTCAGCGGCTCCTTGAAGATCCGCGAGAACAGGAAGAGTGCCGCCCCGACTGCCGGGCCACCGGCCAGCGCGCCAGCCACGCCGAGCGATGCGCCAAGCTGGCCGGTGACCACCGCGGTCTGGTCATAAGTCCGGTTGCGCAGGCTGGTGTGGCCGGCGATGCCGATTTCCGCCGCTGAACCGCGCAGTGTCAGATTGTCCGTATAGGCATCGCCGTCGGTCAGCTGGAAAGTCCCGCGCAGCGTGTCGAAGGACAGGCCCTCGCCGGTCAGGTCGCCGAAGTCGAGCGCAAGGCGGCGTGGCAGGTGCGCAATACTCATCAGTCCCAGGACCCGGCCGGCACCCGGTTCGACCGCGGTCAGGCTGCCGTTTTCCGCGGCAATCGCAAGCCGGCCGGAAAGCCGCTCGATCGCGCTCGATTCCGGCGGGCCCGGCCAGCTCAGATTCGCCGAGATGCGGCCATGACTGCCGGCAACCAGCGAGCCGAGCTGCATCGCATTCATGAATGCGAGCACATTCTTGCTCTCGACCTCGAATTCAAGCCGGCATTCGGCGCCGGACTCCCGCACCAGCCAGCTGCCGCTGCCCTTAGCCTCGAAGGCCGCGTGCTTCATCGTGAACTGGTTCAACGTCATCCCCGCCATGCCGCGCGCGAGTTCGGCCTGCAGATGGCCGTACTGGCGGCCTTCGAACTGCAAGTCGCGGATATCGACGCGGATCGCCGGCAACTGGCGCGGATCAGCCTTGCCCTCGCCGCTTCGCACGGACTCGCCGAATTGCAGACGGTCGAGATCCAGCACCATCGGCACTTCACCGGGGAATTTGTGCGGCACGGTGAGATGACCATTCGCGCCGTCCGAGTTCACGTCGATTTCCCAGGCTCGATTGCCGGGCCGCATGCGGCCGGTCGCATTGGCGAACGCATAGCCCAGCACTTCGAGGCGCTGGATCGTCAGGTCGGCCCCGCCCAGCCATTCGTTCAGCGGGCGCCCGCGCGGCTGGTCCCACTTGAGATTTACCAGATCCGAAAGGCTCGCCGAATCGAGGCGGCCGGACAGCCACAGGCCCGCCGTGCGCGGCAACGCAGTCGGTGCGGTCGCGCCGAAGGACAGGATGCCGCGCTCGATCGGCGGATCTTCCGGCTTGCTGCGCCATTGCAACAGCGCATGCACGTCACGCCCGAGCTGTGCCTGGATCCGCGGGCCGCCTTCGCCGCCGAAGCTCGCGGTGACAGTCAGCGGACGCGCGGCCTCGGCGGTTTTCGCAAATGGTTCCGGCAGTTTTGACGCGAAGCCGCGCAGGTCGCTGCTCAGGCGCAATGTGCCGCGCGCCGGGATTTTTCGGTCGGCGCTGCGCTCGACCGTCAGGAATCCGCGCCAGTCCGCGGTTCCGGAAATGCCGGCATTGACCGGCAGGCGCGCGACCGGCCGCAAGGGTTCGGCCGCCACCGTTCCTTGCGCATTGACCTGCGTGCTGAGATCGCCGTTCTTCTGCTTCGCCGTCCTGATCGAGACCTGCAGCGGCCCGCCGAGAAACTGCCCTGTCAGCGCCGGTGCCTCGATCTCCCGGTTGCGCACCCAGAGGACACCCTTCAGATCGCTGGCCGCGACGGCCTGCTGACGCTGTTGCAGCTTGATGCCGTCGAGCGTGGTCATCACCGTGATGATCCGCTGCTCGAAATTCTTGATCGGCAGGTACATCGTCAGCTCACCGGTTACCGGACCGGAACCCGTCAGGTCCGCGAAGCCGGCCCCAAGCGACGGAGCGAGCGGACTGTCCTGCAGCATCCGGATGGCGCGGCCGGCATCGCCGCGGGCCGAGGCCCGGAGTGCAATGATGGAATCGCGATAGTCCGCGCTGTTCGCTTCGGCCTGTGTGATCGCGATCCCTGCCAGCGAGCCCCTGGTTGCAAGTGCGTGCATGGCGGGCCCATCAAAGACGATTTCGGCGTCGAGTCCGCGGATCTCCGGCCAGCCGGGCGCATAGAAGAGCGTCACACCCTTTACGCGCGCCTCGGCGTGGAACCTGCCCTGCCCTTCACGATACGGAAAACCGCGGGTCGGCCCGGTTTGCGACACGGTGCCTTCGACCACGTGGCCAGCCCGGAATGCGGCGTCGAGCCAGGCCAATGACTTCGGCTTCAGGCGCTCGATCGGCAGGTAGCGCCAGACCTGGGTCGCGTCGAAATCCTCGACGCTTGCATTCATGTCCATCAGCGGCAGCTGGCCTGGCTGAAAAGCCATGCGCAGTTTGCCGCGCACGATGCCGTGCCCCGTATCGATGACGGCTTGGTCCATCCACAGCCGCACACCTTCGCCAAAGCGATTCCACTCAATCCGGCCGTCAACGCTGGGAAGTTCTGCGAGTGCCCGCCATTGCAAAGGCCAGATGACCAGGCCGTCACGCGTCGCAAGGTGCACGATACCGCTGGCGCCGCGTCCTTCAATTGCACCGTCGAGGCCCTGCAGGCCGGGCGCCCTGCCGAATGGCTCGAATCCGATATCCGCGAATCGAACCTGGCCGCTGATGTCCGGCAGCCGGCCCGCACCGAGATTCCCGATATCGGCGTCGAGACCGGTCAACTCGCCGCGTGGCGCAAGCGCTTCAAGCTTCTCGCGCAGCGATCCGGCCGGCAGCAGCGATGAAAATGCCGCGAGATTCTCGATCCGCAGGTAATCCGCCCGGGCCGCGACCGAGACGATGCGGCCTTCGTGTTTTCTCAGCGTCGCGGAAACATTGGTCGGCCGCCAGGGCCTGCCCTCGCGCGATATCTCAAGGCCAGTACCCTCGATGGAGATGCCCTCGGCATCGCGTTGCATGCGCAGGTCGCCGGCCACGCGCGTGAATTCGACTCCGCCGTCGGGCAGCTGCAGATTGGTGAGCTCCGGGCGCAGCCGCAGGCTCGACAGATCGCGACCGACACCGCGCGCCGACGCGCGCACCGAACCGTGGCCCGCGGCGGGAACGACGATGCTATCCGGAAGCAACGCCGCCCATTGTTCGAGATCAAGGTCGCGTGCATCAATACTGGCCCGCCACTCGACCGAGTCCGCGTCATCGAGATCGCCTTCCAGATCGGCGTCCACCTCCAGCGCTGAGCCGAGGTGTTCCGGCAACTCAACCTGGCCGCGCAGGCTCACCTGATTGCCCCTGCGTTCGAACTCAAGGTCTGCGCCGGTCAATTCAAATCGTCCCTGCCGGGCGCGCAGGTCGAGCACGTCGAGTGTCGCCTCGTGCACCGCGAACAGGCCGCGCGGCAGGCGCGCGAGCGTCATCGGCTGGCGTTCGACACCCGGTTTCGGCTCGATCGCGCCCTGGCCGACCAGCTCGACGCTGCCATCGGTGCGGATCACGAAATGCAGCCGCGGCCGAACCAGCACGACGCGCCCAACTTCGATCCGGCGGTACCACAGCGAGCGGCCGATCGCGAGACTCACACGACCCGACTCGGCGCTGACCAGCGGCTGGTCGCCGCTGGCCGGCAACACCCGCGCACCGCTGAATTGGATTTCCGGGCCATAACGGCCAATGCGCGCATTCAGCGAATCGAATTCCAGCCTGAGACCTGTCGCCGCGCGGATCTGGTCGGCAATCTGCTGCTGGTAGCCGGGCAGCAATTCGATCGCCAGGCGGAATGCGCCGACGCCAAGCGCCGCGAGCAGCGCGAGCGCTGCCACTGCCCCCGCCAGCCAGCGCCACAGCCTCCTCAGTCCTTTTCCCGCCCTGACCATTTTGTCCGAACCTGCCACTTCCTATACCAGCACGACGTCAAATTGCTCCTCGGCATACAGCGCCTCGGCCTGCAGCCGGATCGGCTTCCCGACCGCGAGCTCCAGCTCGGCGAGCGCCGCGGACTCCTCATCGAGCAACAGCTCGATGACATCCTGATGCGCCAGCACCAGCAATTCCTTGAAATCGAACTGCCGGGCCTGGCGCAACACCTCGCGGAAGGCCTGGTAGGCGACCGTCTCGGCCGTCTTCACAAACCCGCGGGAATCGCAGTTTGGACAAGGCCTGCATAGCTGATGTTCCAGGCTCTCGCGCGTGCGCTTGCGGGTCATCTCGACGAGGCCCAGTGCCGAAACGGCCGACAGGTGGGTCCGGACATGATCCCCCGCCAGTGCCTGCTCCAGCGAATTCAACAACAAGCGGCGGTGCTCGAGGTCCTGCATGTCGATGAAGTCCACGATGATGACGCCTCCCAGATTGCGCAGCCTGAGCTGGCGCGCAATGGCAACGGCCGCTTCGAGATTTGTGCGATAGATCGTATCCTCGAGATTCCGGTGGCCGACAAAGGCCCCGGTATTGACATCGACGGTTGTCAGCGCCTCGGTCTGGTCGAACATCAGGTAGCCGCCCGATTTCAGGGGCACTTTGCGATCGAGGGCGCGCTCGATTTCGTCATCCACGCCGTACAGGTCAAAGATCGGACGCTTGCCGTCGTAAGTCTCGATGCGCCCGGCGAGCGCTGGCATGAAGGTCCTTGCGAAACCGGTCATCTGCGCATGCGCTGCCGGCGTGTCGACGAGCACGCGGTCGACCTGCTCACCCAGCAGGTCGCGCAGAACGCGCAATGGCAGGGCGAGATCCTCGTGGACCATTTCCTCCGCGCCTGAGCGATCACCGCGCTCCCGGATCACGTGCCAGAGGCGTTCGAGGAACATCATGTCAGCGTGCAGCGCCTCGATCTGTGCCCCCTCGGCCACGGTCCGCACGATCCAGCCGCCGCGATCGCCGCCGAATTCCTGCACTGCTTCGCGCAATCGCAGGCGCTCGGCCTCGTCTTCGATCCGCGCCGACACGCCGACGCCCCGGCCCTGCGGCATGAACACGAGGAATCGCGAGGGCAGCGTCACATAGGTCGTCAGCCGCGCGCCCTTGGTACCGAGCGGATCTTTCAGCACTTGAACGAGGATGGTGTCGCCTTCGTTGACGAGATCGCGGACATTTTCGAAGGCTTGCGCATCGCTTCCCTTTTCGAGGCCCGGCGCCGGCAGGATGTCCGACGCATGCAGGAATGCCGCGCGATCGAGCCCGATTTCGATGAATGCCGCCTGCATGCCCGGCAGCACGCGTGACGCACGACCCTTGTAGATGTTACCGGCCAGGCCGCGCCGGTTGGCGCGCTCGATGTAAAGCTCCTGGACGACGCCCTGCTCGACCACGGCAGCGCGGCTTTCCCGCGGCGTCACATTGACCAGTATTTCGACGCTCATGCGCCGGCATGCCAGCGGCGGACACCGGCGGAATCGAGGAGCGCCGCCGTCTCGCACAAGGGCAGACCCATCACGCCCGAGTAGCTGCCCTCAAGCCGGGCGATGAATACCGCGCCAAGGCCCTGTATTGCGTACGCCCCGGCCTTGTCCACCGGTTCGCCGCTCGCCCAGTAATTCCGGCATTCGGCTTCGCTGAGCGCGCGGAATGTCACGCGCGTCTCGCTGATCACCGTCTCAATGCGCCCATCCTTCGCGAGCGCCACTGCGGTCAGCACGCCGTGGCTCCTGCCGGACAACGCAGCCAGAATGCGGACTCCATCATTTTCATCCCGCGGCTTGCCGAAGATTTCCTCGCCGATTGCGACGGTCGTGTCCGCTGCCAGCACCGGCAGGTCGCCGCCCATGGCGGCTCCCGCCGACGCCTTCTCGCGCGCCACGCGCAGCACGTAGTCCCGCGGCGACTCGCCGGCGCGCCGCGATTCATCGAGATCCACCGGACGGACCTCGTGCGCAACGCCAATCTGGCGGAGCAGCTGACTCCGTCGCGGCGATGCTGAAGCGAGTCGGATGCGATCGTAAGGCATTGAGAGGGCCGGAAAATTCATCAGCATACCC
>Ga0137447_1000021_pt1 | contig 10763 bp, 16 predicted proteins | sample EasRivERMGT400_2_FD_104903 | JGI IMG/M metagenome (GOLD analysis project Ga0137447, IMG submission 104903) | Soil microbial communities from meander-bound floodplain in the East River, Colorado, USA - East River MetaG ERMGT400_2 | ecosystem: Environmental > Terrestrial > Soil > Floodplain ...
AATAAATCTAAGATCAAACTCTTTAGCTGCTTTTCCTAATCCAATAGCTAAATCAGTAATCTTTAATTTAGAAAATTTTTTTGGTATTGTTATAGATATCATGCCATAGAGGGGCTTTACTCCCTTTGATGCAAAGTCACTAACACACGCGACCACACTTTTTCTTGCCGCATCCTTTAATTTCATTCCTGGTGGGATATCTGTACTTTCCACTAGAGTATCCACTTTTGTTACACAGTTCGTTTTTCCTATCCTGAAAATCTCAACATCTTCTGAAACAAATCTATGATTTTCTAGCTTTTTCTGAAAAATTGAAATAATTTCTTTTTCATTTAACTTGGTCATAACTTTGTTTCACTAGGTCTCTTACTTGTTGTGCAATAGTTTTTGCTTTTTCAATATTGTCTGACTCAGCTGAGATTCTAATGATATCTTCTGTATTTGATTTACGTACTAATACCCAACTATTCTCATCAATTATTGCCTTAATTCCATCCATTGTAATTATTTCTCCAAACTTTTTTGACATTTTTTCTTGTAATTTCTCTAACGTTTTATCATGCAGATTTGAGTCAATTTTTATCTTATCTCTTACTTGATGATATGTTTCCATAAATTTGAGTACATCTTCAAAGATGTTTGTTTCAAGCATTGAGGCAATTAAACCACTTGTTAGAATACCATCACGACAAAAATTGAATTCAGGAAGAATGAATCCTCCACTACTGCCTTCTCCGCCAGCTTGAGATTTTGTTTTTAGCATAAGATCTATGACATTTGCCTCGCCAACTTTAGAACGTTGAACCTCGCCTCCTTTTTTTATAATAAATTTCTCAACTGAAACACTAGAATCTATGCTTAGAACAAATTTCTTATAACCAAGCTCAAGAGCTTTTGCTACTCCTAACCCTAATGTGATATCTGGAGATAGTTTTTTTCCATCTTTAACAACAACTAGACGATCTCCATCTAAATCAAAGGCAAAACCGATAGCTCCTTTACTGTTAGATATCAGATCTTTCAAATCATCTGAAGTTGGATCAGGTCCACGAGAACATTGTTCCAAATTTTCATTAATGGTTTTAACTTGACATCCAATTTTTTTTAATAAATCTGGTGCAACATGTCTAGCAGCACCGCCACCTACATCTACAACAACTTTGGGTGAATCTGCAACTTTTCCGATTAAATTCGCAGCTTCATCAATGTAATTGGATTCAATTTTAGTTTCTAACCCAATAATTGATTTTGAAGTGTCCTGATCATTAGTAAGAAAATTCAACTCTTCTTCGTTAATGCCTCTTCCATTTACAATGAATTTTAGACCATTCCATTCAAGAGGATTATGAGATGACGTAACAATGATTCCTGCGCTGTATTTTCTAGATTCTCTAAATATTACAGGAGTGGGAACCATCCCTAGATTGTAAACATCAATTCCACATTGCAACAATGCGGCACTTGCCGTTTCTATTATCATAGAGCCTGAAGGCCTTGTATCCTGAGCAATTACACATTTTTTTGATTTAATCAGAGACGAGAAATTGTTACAAAATCTTAAAACATCCTTCAATGTTAAATCATTTCCAAAAATGCCCCTTATTCCGGAGACAGATATTTTCACTGAATCCAAACCAAAAAGGCTTTTTATAAACTCTGACAGGAAACGTTGTATGCCTCGATAGCTCAGCCTGGTAGAGCGAACGCCTCGTAAGCGTTAGGCCGTGGGGTCGAATCCCACTCGAGGCTTTCAATTTTAATTTACAATAGTTAACAGGAATTTTAGAATTTGTTTAATTATTCTTCAAGGGATTCAATATCATCTTCTAGTTCCCTTGCTAGTCCTTTCCACCATTTTGTTCCCTCGCTTGTCATACTCCCCTCGATATTACCCGAATAATCATCCTTTATAGATCTGCCGATTGTTTAATTTTTGATCAACAATGTCAACAATTTTCATAAAATTGTTCAGTATACCTACTAGTTCAAGAATTACTAGATCCCAATTTTTTTTTCATCCATTTTCTGTAAATAATTATAGCTAAAGCCCCTGAAGCACAGCTCCAAAAAACCGGCCATCTCAAATCATTTCCAATCATTCCAAGATATGAATAAATTGTTCCGCCTATCAGTGCAAAACCTATTATCTCTAGTATTTTTGTCATTACGCCTAACTATTATGTAGTTTATTCAAAAAGATATATTATTTTGTGATTCAGGTGAGGGATGGACAAATATCTTCTCATTATTTTGATGTTCATGATTGCCGGAATGATAATTGCCGTAACTAAATCTCCTCCCGAGTTTGGACTCTTTTATGCCATGCTTGGTGGCGCTATAATTATAATCATTTACGGATCTATGAAAAACAGAAGAGAGCATAACGAGAAGAGACGTGAAAATCGAAGGTCTAAAAAATAAACTTAAAGATCTAATCCAAAAGAACCTGCAATATCTGAAAACGTTTTGTATGACTCTAGATACTGTCTTCCTTTTGGTGTAATGACAAAAGCATGCTTTCCATCATATTCTATTTTGTTGATTAATTCTGCACCGGTTAAATTTTCAAGGAATTTGGAAAGTCTGGAATGTGATAGATTTGCTTTGGTAAGAAGTGAGGTGGTCTTAATTCCTTCTTGGCCAGATTGATCAGTTGCAATTAGTAAATCTGCTACGATCTGCATACTAGTCCTATATCCTGCCATATGCTAGGCATCATTAATCAGTGATATAAGAGTATTACCCATAATTTTGCACATATTAAATAGAATTTGTCTCTCCTTAGAGACATGTCAAAAGAAGCATCGATCCCATGGATTAATGATTTTTTGGGAGTAGCATATCGATATTACGATTTGAGAATGAATGTGGTCCCACTATTTTCAGAACGAAAACAAGCAGTAAATCTATGGCATGACACAATACATTGGTGGAATGATCATTCAATTAAGATTCGTTTTGTTGAAACTGGTGACCAGTATTGGTTTGTTATGGGTGGAGATTCAACTAAGCCTCAAACCAACAAATCCTTTTTTAAAATTTTAGATAAATCCCCAAATTATGAACGTTTCAAAAAAGGACATGATGGAGAAGCTTATCTAAGATTAGGAACTTATACAAAAAAATTCAAAAACGATGTAAAAGATGACGCCGTTTGTAACTGTAGTCACATTAAAGAAGATCATGAATTAGAACGCGATCAAGATGCTTGTCTAATCGAGGAATGTCAATGTAAAAAATTTGAAACTTTTCAGGTAAACCTACTAAAAAAGAAAAAAACAATTACCGACATTAAATTTCTACAAGAAGATGAAGTGAAAGATGATCCCCTCACATGGAATTGTCTTTATATCAACAAATATAGAAAAATGAATTGATTCTATAAAATAAAATTGTTTAACTATTCATCTGATAAATTTACCCTTACATGTTTCCCGGGGTAGAATTCAGAGATTTTTTTAGAATAACATTTCCCACATAACGTCCCATCAATTTTCCATTCCTCCATGGGAATATACTTAGTTTCCAATGAATTATTGCATAAAATGCATTTTTCTTCTTTTTTCAAACCATCCTTGTTTTTTTGTTCTCTATAAAAATCATTTTAGATGTTTTACTGATAATTTCAATTGGAGAAATCATGTTAAATATTACTACCTTGTAGAAAACACACGGTAGAATGTCTGGCCAATGTAAACCTCCTGCAAATTTTTACTTGGTTAGACCTCTACCGTTTAAGCAAAAATAATTGATTATGCTAGATTACTAATCAATTTTTTAATACTCTCGATTTCATCTTCTTCCTGTATTATTTTTTTATCTACCACTCGAAGCATTGCATCATTCCAGACGTGATGTGAGAAGAAATTATGCTTGGTATTTGCTATTTCCATTTCATCATCTACCACTGTATCTTCAAGGAATTTTGTAACTACTGTATCAGCCAGTTTTAAAATTCTACTATTTAGCTTAAAGCCTCTAAAAATTGGTTCCAATTTTGTAATGTCACTTTTAAAATCACCCTTTGTTTCTAGGATATTTTTATGTAAGATCCGAAAATACACTGCTACAAAGAATAAGGTAGCATATCGTTTTGTTTTATGCCCTCCCCTCTTGCCATACTTTAAGGTATTTTTGGCAAATTCTTTTACAAGATATGGATACAGCAATAGTCTGTACTCATCTTCAAGTTTTTCATTGAAAACATCATCATACTTACTTCCACGCGGTAAAAATTGTGCTGGTGAGCTATAAGATTCTGTAGGTCTTTGTTCTATTCCAGCAACTAAAGCTTGAATGGCATCTTTAGCAACAATTACCTTTTTGTGATTATCTGGTAAATATTTATTATAAATTACATCCCCTTTTAATTCCGATTGTTGTGATTTAGTTTTTGAATCAAAAGATCCCGCTTGAATTTCATAAAAGTAACCAGAATTTTGTAATTGGGATTTTATTGATTTATGGAAATCCATTAATGATACAAGGTCTTTACCTCTAACAGAATTCTGCGAATTTCTGTATTTTGTAATATTATTTTGGTCTTCTTCATCATCAGCTCGAATGATTGTGACTGTTATACTGCCATCCAAATTATGTGTCCGTTTAGCACGGTCAACAATTGAATTTGATGTTTGAGCCCCATTTACTATTTGTGGAGCATGTAATAATATAGAATTATTTCCAATTTCTTCAAAGTTACTTACTACAATTGTAATTCCGTTATTGTAATAGAAGAACTTGTCAGGTTCATTCTGCAGGGTTTCTCTAATGCCTTTGTTTACAGTAGTTTTAAACTGCATCCACTGTCTAATGTTAGACTCAAAGACGTAGTCCCGATTTTTAGAGATAAATTCAGTTAATTCCCTTAGTTTCAATATGCCTAAAATAGTATTTTCATGTCCTAGCATCTTTTCCAATTTTATCGTAGATTTTTTGCCAGCTGCTGGTTTTTTTATTCTACTCCATAATCTTTGGATAATTTCTTCTATATCGATAATCTCAAAGTATTCTTCATTCTCATATTCTACTTCCTGATCCGTTACATAGCAACATTCCACCTTCAAATTTTTATCACGTATCTTGGTAACTAAATGTGCTAATTCAGGACGCATCTTAGTAACATCACTTTTGAGTAGTCGTTTAACATCTTCTTTGAATTTTGCAATAGCTTCCATAGAGTGCGATGTTCCATATTTTGACTGGAATAGTCTTATCTTGTTATCCGAAAAATCAACTGGAAGGTATGCATCAATGCCTAGGTCGTTAGCCCCGTCAACTATGGCATCAGCAGCATCATCTTCTGTTGCTTCATAAACTCTTGTTAGAACCCAATGAAGAAAATTATGACCTTTTTCAACTTCATTTTTAGCACACTCTGCATTCTCTTTTATACTATCTCGAATATTTTTTGAAAATCCCTCTAGTGGTTGGTTACTATTTTCTTGAACTAGAATAGAACTTGAACCAGGAATGTATCTTAGTAACCCCCTGTTGTTTATTTGTGCCAACTTATTTCTTCTAAAATACTCTCTATTTAGAAAAGCAGGTAATTACATAATAACTCAAAACTTTGGAGGTGAGGAAGGGATTCGAACCCCTATCGATAGGCTTTGCAGGCCCACGCATAACCACTCTGCCACCTCACCGTATTCACAGAAACGAGTTATTCACAATTAAACTCTTTAGATCAGAATTTGGTAAAAGGTTTGGCTGCAAGTTTGATATCCTCACCTCTGACAGTTTTTCTTCCAGCATGAGATGACATATCGACAGCACTTTTAGCAATAGCAAGAGCTACCTCTTCTATTATTCTCCTTAATTCATCCGCTGATTCATCACTCACTCTATGCGCTCCTGATTTTTTTAAAATTCTATACATGGCAGATAATCCAAGCTCAGATGATTTCATTACATGCATTTTTCACGTAATCGATTAAAGACTTTGTGTGAAAAAATCCTACTAAGGAATCGATTTATACAGACTATTTTAGGTAGCTTTCATTTGGTGTAATTATGAACTGGTTATTAGATTCACACATACATCTATCTGATCCTGAATATGATTCTGATATTCCATATATCATAAAATGTATGGAAAAAATGCATATCAAGGCATGTTGTGTTTCCGAAGATCTTCTATCCTCCAAAAAAACAATAGATCTTTCAAAGAAAACTGAACTAATTTTCCCTTTTGTAGGAATCCATCCAGGTAAAGCCGATGAAAAACTAGAACCTATATTGGAATTAATTAATCAGAATATTGGTGGTATTGCAGGCATTGGTGAAATAGGGCTCGATTCTACCTATGTTTCGTCAGAATCAGAATTTCAGAGACAAGAACAGCTCTTTAGAGGTCAACTAGCAATTGCTGAAAAGATACAAAAACCAATTTCTATTCATTCTAGAAAAACTCTTGACAAAATTTATGAAATTATTCCCTCATACTCTCTTAGAGGAATGGTTTTACATTGGTTTGATGGAAGCAAGCAGCAACTCACAAAAGCCATGGATTTGGGATTTTTTGTCTCATTTGGACCCCTATTACTTTATGCAAAAGATAAACAAGTTTTGTTATCAAAAACAGAAATTAATAGAATCCTCGTAGAGACCGACGGACCAGTAAAATTTTCAAGATGTTTCGCATTAAAGCCTGCACAAGTGAGTTTTATCCCAAGCATAATATTTTGTGCCTCAAAAGTATTGAGAAAGTCATATGATGAATTCTCTGCCATCTTAGAAAAAAATTCAAATGATTTTCTAGGTATATAGGTATAAAAAACCCCAATTGATAACCGGATGAGTGAATAGAATAAAAAAAATTACAATGGAAATACTAGACAACTACAAAGAAAAATTTGGTATTGATTTTGTTGAAAACAAAAAATTTTTAAATGAAATTTCCATAGTTCGCTCAAAAGGATTAAAAAATGAATTAGCAGGATATATTACCAAATTCATAAAGCGTGAAATTCGAGAAAAAGAAGAACAATTATTAAAAGAAAATGAAATGGAACAGGAAGAAACAACTACTGATGATCAACCTATCACCACTAATGATGAGGAAACACTTCCAAAGTTAGAAATAACATCACAGGATGAAACTAAAGAATTTTCTTAGCCTATAGTGTAAGATTAATTTTATCCAAATAATGGAATTTACAAGATGATCACAGTAAAATTTTTGGGCGGAGCAAAAAAATCATTTTCCACTGACCATATTGACATTGAAAAAAATGATCTTACCTTACAACAGCTACTAGATTTTTTAATCAAGAATAAACCTAAAAACGACAACAAACTCGATGTAAATAATCTATTAATCGCCATAAATGGAATTGATTCTTCAGCAATAGATGGACCCTTAACTAATTTAAAAAATGGGGACGTTATTAGCATAATTCCTATAATCCATGGGGGCTCTTCTAAAAGGATTCAATTCAAAATTTCTAATTCATACATTGAATTATTTGATATCAAAGCAAATCAAAAACTAAACATCGATTTTTTAGACGACCTTAGACTAAAATTTCCAAATATGATAATTCAAGCTATATCATCAAACTACATACTTGGTAAATCACATGCACAAAAAATTATTGCGATATCACTAATGGCCAAACAAAATAACACCATCCTTTCAAAAAAGATTGAGACAGATATTTTATTGAGATTTGCTGGGACTACTCAAATTAATGATGCGATAAAACGAGTGGGAATAAAGAATGAAGATGATTTTGTGATTATTGCACTTGGTAAAACAATACAACTTAACAGAATATTCAGAGATATCGAATCCTTACTGAACACATCTCCTCTATCAAAAAATAATCAAAATTTTTTGAAAAAAAAATTTAAGATCACAAAAAAACAGATGGATGCAATAATTTCAAAATACCAATTAGAAGACTTGCTTACAGAAAAAGCAGCAATTTTAATCTGATAAAGAACGTTTTGTTTTTTCTACACTTAGGATATTGTTATTTCGTATAACTGAAACTCCTGCCTCATCTCCGATTATTTCAATCAAAATAACCCAATCTGGGCTATCCAGGGAAACCTTATTTGAAATATTTTTTGCTATTTTTGATATAATTTCGTCAGAGGAAACTTTTGAATTTCTTTTTTCTATAGTGATTCTATAGCTATCTTCTGACTTGATAACTCCTATTTTCTTTAGAATCTCATCTTCTATTTCTTTGATGTTAGTTTTGCAAACTCCTTGAATTGGAATTATTCTTAGACAGTATCTAACAGACCAAGGTTCATCGAGAATTTTTTCTCTAATCTTTTCTATAGATTCAATTGGATTTAGACTAGTAATGCCAGTAAGAATTCCAGGCATGCTTGAAATGATAATTTTAGGTTCTTGGTCTCCTAACTCAATAAGAATTCTCTTTACTTCCTCACTAGCCTCTTCTTCAAAATGACGTGGGCATGTAATAATTAAATTCAAAACAGGTCCATAATCTCCTCTTTTGATATAATTCCAGGTCTTAAGATCTTCAGATCATTATCAATTTCTACTACAGTTGATTCTCCTTTACTTGAAATTATTCCTCCATCTACAAACAAGTCATATCCTGAGATGTTTCTAATACATTCTTCAGGGTCTCTAAATGATTGAGAACCAGAAATATTTGCACTAGTTCCAACAATTAATTTGCATTCTTTGAGAATTGACAAGGCACATGGATTCTTAGGAACTCTTACAGCTATTTTCTCATCAAGATTAAGAGATTGTTTTAATTTTTTATCTTTAAGTTTTAATACTAAGGTAATTTGTCCTGGCCAAAATTTTTCAGAAATCTTATCTGCCATTTCATCAAAAACGGCTATTTCAGAAAGTTCTCTTTTAGAAAAACCTAAAATGGGAAATAATTTTGAAGGATCTCTATTTTTTATTTGATAGAGTGATTTTATTGCATTTTTATTATATGGATCACAACCAATTCCGTAAACTGTATCTGTAGGAAAAACCACTATACCTCCATTCCTAAAAGTTCTGATGGCGATATTGACACCTTTAGAATCACAAGATACTCTCATTGTTTTCATTAATGTTAGAATGTTGGTAGGTTAGTAATATGTTAAGTACAAATTAGTAATATTATTATCAATTTTCTATGAGATTCAGAAACATACATGCCTTGATTATCACCAACAAGCAGAAAACATTGGAGGTTGTATAAGATGCCACTCAAATATCCTTATTAATAATTTGATTTTCAAAGCATCTAGAAACTATATGACAAGTAAACCATCTGAATTTGAAGATAATGAGTTTGAAGATGATTTTGATGACAATTTAGATAATTCTGAAGATGATGATTAAATTAGTAAACCAAAATTTTCTGCAAATCTACTAAAGGTTTGATATGCAACTAGAAACTCTCTTCCATTTGAACTAATTTTGTATCTGAAAGCACCTTGAGAATCTACTTGTTCTAATAATCCCTGAGAAACTAAATTGTTAAGAATTTTTGAAATTCTTACATGAGAAATATTTGCTTTTCTAATAAGATAGGTAACAGTTGCTCCTTCATCTGAATCCAAATCATCTCTAGCGGTGGATAAAATATCCCCAATAATTTTCATATGAGGTCTATACGCACTCACCAATTTTACCTCCAAATTTGTTTTAGCCATGGAATATGATAGTAATACGATATTGTTCAATATACTAAGAAGATAAAAGAAATTGACAATGTAATTTGTCCAATTTTCCCCCTTCTGAATTAGTATCATTTAGTGTATTTAGCCTTAGATTAAATCTCGGGGTCAAATTTTATTTTTGTTAATGGAATTTTGCTTACTGGGATAAAGAGAGAAATTAATCCAGCAATTTTGATAGAAATAGAAACGTAGTACAATATAGATTCCGGAAAAACAAAAGAATACCATCCTAGAAATTCTCCTAACGCAAGAAATGATAATCCCATTGCAACGAAAATAGTTCCTTTCTTTTTTCCTTCGAAATAAGAAAGAATAGTTTAAATTGCACCATAAACTAACAAAATGAATGATATCGATCGAAAAATATGTTCAATGTGAACAGCAGATAGTAAGAACAGAGGAATAATCCCAATTGATCTTAAATATCTTGATTTGGGGAAAAATGATTTAATACTATGTGAAAATGCTATAAAAAAATATCCTACTGTTTGAATTCCAATTCCTACAGTTTGTATCCAACGTTCAATCTGACCTTTTTGTAAAACAAAATCCTCTACCATGTATCCTGTCCATACAACGAAAAAACCAACACCGATGGACAAAAATGCAATTGATAATCTAAATAGAGTTGCACTTCCAGTATTTTTGTAACCTATGTATGCGATAACACCAATTGTAAGACCTACAACAAAACCAATTAAATTTAGAATATTTTCAAGTAAGAATTCCAATTACGCACATTATCCATTAAAATTAATTATTTTAACTTGATGAATCATTTAACTAGATGGTTAATCCCACTCATCTAGAGTTCCAGCAGATTCCCCTTCTGTACTCCCTGCATAATCTCCTAAAATGTCAGAGTATTTTGCAACATTATGTGCAACAAATTTTACATATTCACCATAACTCATGTCTAAATTACAATGTTCACATGTTACCACAGAAAAATCTGATGCAAGTTCAGCCCCCGCATCACATTTTGGGCACTTAATCTTCACATCTAACTTAGTACGAATTAATTATTATTGGTTTAGATTCAATAAAAGATAAAAGGAGTTTAGATATGCTACTAGAATATGGATAAA
>Ga0137447_1000022_pt1 | contig 10689 bp, 5 predicted proteins | sample EasRivERMGT400_2_FD_104903 | JGI IMG/M metagenome (GOLD analysis project Ga0137447, IMG submission 104903) | Soil microbial communities from meander-bound floodplain in the East River, Colorado, USA - East River MetaG ERMGT400_2 | ecosystem: Environmental > Terrestrial > Soil > Floodplain ...
GGGGTGAAGCAACACTCCCGCACGCCGTCGATCAAACACTGGCAGCCGACGACTGGCAGCGCCCATGAATCAGTGTTGTCCGCCCGGCTTGCTGGCGCGGCGCCTGACGCCCCCAGTCGCCGGCTGCCCGCGCCCTACCGACAACGGATGCCCCAAAATTGCCGGCACAGGCTGACCGAGGGCATCGTACAGGCGTGACAGACGATGCCGGAACAACGCGTCGAACTCGCGCACCGATTCGGCCGGGTTGTATTCCCCCAGCCACCAGAACCAGTCGGAGCTTTCGCACAGGGCCAGATGCTGTTCGATGCGTGCGCGCGTTGCCGCGGCGAGATCCGGCTGGGATAACACCGAATCGGCGGTGCGTTTTGCCTCGGCCAGCAAGTCCCAGGCGGCGTTCTTGTCGCGCTCGCCAATCCAGGTGCCGAGCGTGCCGTACACCCAACTGCCGGCAATCACTCTGGCCAGCGGAACCGGATCATGTCCGCGGTCGAGAAACGTAGACAGCGTCATCAGTTCGAGCTCGGGGTGATTCGCCAACGCAGCGTACAAGCCATTGAGAAAGTAAAAGCCATTGAATGGATAGTGTTCCCAGGCGTTTTCTCCATCAAGTGCAATCAGCGTCAAGCGCCCGTGTTGACCTGAATCCTGCCGTGCGACACCCTCAAGCTCGCTGACAAGATGGCCCACGGCATCGTCACCGTGCCAGTTCGAATAGGTAAAACCGATCAGGTCGGATAGTTCGTCGTTTCTGAAAAAACACTGCAGCAGATGATCCGGCACCTGCCAGGCCCGCCCCAGCTCTCCCGGCGGCGCCTCGCTCCAGGCCCCGTCAGATTGTGCGTTGAGGCAGCCTCGCAGCACATTGCCGCCGCTCGCCGTCCAGCGATAGCCGCAGCTCTCGATGATTTCAAGCGTCTTCGCGCTGATGGCACCCTCGGATGGCCAGCAACCGGCGGGGCGCACGCCGAATATCTCTTCGAACACCCGTGTGCCGACGCGCATATGCCAGCGTGCACGCTCCGTGCCGCCAGGGTATTTGTCGGCGTGCGGCAACGGAACGTCCGGCATGGCATCGCGCGCGCTGTTGAAATCCACCAGCAGTGGCATCAGCGGATGTGCATAGGGTGAGGTGGCAAGTTCTACCCGCCCCCGTTCCCGCAACGCCCGGAAACGCGGCAACACACCACTCAGGAGCCCGCTGATCAGCTCCAGAAGCGTGCGGCGATGCTGCGCCGTGAAATTGCGCCCACGTTCAATCAGCGCCGCGACGCGTAAGTCCGAACGTTTGACGGTTTCACCCAGCCACGCGATGTGAAACCACATCGCAAGATCACGCAGGTATTGGTCCGACGCAAAAGTCACGCGGTCCACCGTCGCCAGTGCGCCCGCCAACTCAACAAGCTCCGCGTAGTGCGGATAACGCCCGATCAAGTGCTGGCGGTGTGCCCGCAGGCAGGCCTGCAGCAGCTGCAATCGCAGCTCCGCATCGGACGGCAACGGCTCGTCGGCCAGCATGGCCAGTACCGGATCGGGCAATCTGCGGCCATCACGCAGATGTGCCGCAACGCGCTCCGCCAGGTCTTCCAGCTGCTCAAGCAATACGGGCGTGAAATTGATCACCGCACGCGCCGCCGGATTGGCTTCCAGGTGCGCGGCCATGTCCACATAGTCCTTGATGGCGTGCAGGTACACCCAGGGCAGGATGTATTCACCGCTCAGGGGATCCCGATATTGCGGCTGGTGCATGTGCCACAGCAGCACGACTGGATGGCGGAACGCCGCCTTCATGCGTGAGCGGGCGCTATAGCTTGCAGCATGTCGACCGTGACCAGCGCCACGCCATTGCCTGTCACGTGAAAGCGCCGCGAATCGGCAGCGCGGTCGACGCCAATCTCCATGCCCGGCGGCACTTCGCAGCCCTCATCCAGAATGGCGTGACGAATGTTGCAGTCGACGCTGATCCTCACATTCGGCATCACAACCGAACGAAAGACGTTCGAGCGTTCGTCGACATGTACATCCGAGAACAGCAGCGACTGCTCGACACGTGCACCCGAGATGATGCAGCCGCCGGAGACCATCGAATTGATGGCCATACCGCGCCGGCCATCTTCATCCAGCACGAACTTGGCCGGTGGCTGATGCGGCTGATAGGTCCAGATCGGCCATTGCTCGTCATAGAGATTCAGTTCCGGCGCAATGTGCACCAACTCGATATTGGCTTCGTAAAATGCGTCCACGGTGCCAACGTCACGCCAGTAGTACTGCGCGCGCGTCTTCACATCAGAGAATGGATAGGCGAACACCTGCAGCTTGTCGATCGACGCCGGTATGATGTCTTTCCCAAAGTCGTGCGCAGAATTCTGATCCTGCGCATCTTCATTCAGCAGCTGGTCCAGCAGCCGGTAATTGAACACATAGATTCCCATCGACGCCAGTGCAACGTCCGGATTGCCGGGCATCGGATTCGGGCTGGCTGGCTTTTCATCGAAACTCGTCACGCGATTCAAATCAGTCACCGACAGGACGCCGAATTCGCGCGCCTTCGCCAGCGGCACCTGTACGACGCCGACCGTGATGTCGGCGCCCTTCTCGACGTGCGAGGCGATCATTGGGCCATAGTCCATCTTGTAGATGTGATCCCCGGCCAGCACCAGAACATACTTCGGCCGATGCGACTGGATCAGTTCCAGATTCTGGTACACGCAATCCGCGGTGCCCTGATACCAGTGCGTGCCGATCTGCTGCTGCGCCGGCACCACGTCGATGAACTCGCCGAATTCACCGCGCAGATAACTCCAGCCGCGCTGCACGTGCTGGATCAGGGATTGCCCCTTGTATTGCGTCATGAGGAAAATCTGCCGAATGCCGGAATTGACGCAGTTCGAGAGCACGAAATCGATGATGCGGAACTTGCCGCCAAACGGCGTGGCGGGTTTGCAGCGGTGAGCCGTCAGATGGTGCAGGCGCTCGCCGCGGCCGCCGGCCATGACCACGGCCAGCGCGCCGCTGGTGAGCCGGCTGACGTATCGGCCTGACGAGGTGCGTTTTGGGGTCTTCGGCATAGGTACAAGAAAGTATAGTACCGTGACCGGGGCGGCCATGATCCCGCCTTTCATCATTCCGTAACAGGCGTCAATGTGAAAACGGTCTTCAGCTGGCTGGAGCCGCTGCAGCAGGATCTGGACCGCATCACATCCGGCCGTCACCACGATCCGCATGCAGCGCTCGGGGCGCACCAGCGGCGGGGCAGGTTGACCCTGCTGGCATACCTGCCGGCCGTGCGGGCAGCGCAGGCCGGAGACCACGAACTTGAGCGGCTCCCGAACAGTGATTTCTTCTGCTGGCAGGGCTCCACGGGTCAGTTGCCAGCACACTACCTCCTGAATTGGACCGACAGCCACGGCGTTACGCGGGCGAAGGTCGATCCCTACAGCTTCGCTCCCGCTATCGACACCAAGCATCTGACAGCCTTCTCGGAAGGCCATCACACCAGCGCCTGGCACCTGCTCGGCGCCCAGCGCATGAGCGTCGACGGCATCGACGGCGTGCGCTTTTCCACTTGGGCGCCCAATGCCGAGCGCGTCAGCGTGGTGGGCCCTTTTTGCGACTGGGACGGCCGGCGCTTTCCGATGCGTGTTTTGGGCAACAGCGGCGTGTGGGAGATATTCCTCCCCGGCCTGGAGACCGGCGAGCTTTATAAGTTCGAGATCCGGAATCGCGCCACCGGCGCCGTCAGGCTCAAGACCGATCCATACGGCCGGGCCGCCGAGCAACGCCCCGGTACCGCGTCGCTTGTCGTGCAGTCCGGTCACCAGTGGCACGACGGCGACTGGCTGGCGGCGCGCGCGCAACGCGACTGGCTGCACGCACCGATGAGCATCTATGAGGTGCACAGCGGCTCATGGCGACGACACGGCGACGGGCGCTTTTACTCCTGGAGTGAGCTCGCCTCAGAATTGATCCCGTATGTACGCGATGCCGGCTTCACCCATATCGAACTGTTGCCGATCACCGAGCACCCGCTGGACGACTCGTGGGGTTATCAGACCACCGGCTTTTTCGCGCCCACCAGCCGCCACGGTTCCCCGGATGAACTGCGTCAATTTGTCGATCAGTGTCATCAGTCCGGCATCGGCGTATTGCTCGACTGGGTGCCAGGGCATTTCCCACGCGACGCACATGGGCTGGCGAATTTCGATGGGGCGGCACTGTATGAGTATCACGATCCGCGCAAGGCCGAGCACCGCGACTGGGGCACGCTGATATTCAATTATGAGCGGCACGAAGTGCGCTCTTTCCTGATTTCCAGTGCCTGTTACTGGCTGGAGGAATTTCATTTCGACGGCTTGCGCGTCGATGCCGTGGCTTCCATGCTCTACCTGGACTTCGGGCGCAAGAATGATTACGTGCCAAACCGGCATGGCGGGCGCCACAATCTTGAGGCAATCGATTTCCTGCGAGCGCTGAATGCGACCGCTCACTCGCGTTTCCCCGGTACCCTGGTCATCGCCGAAGAATCGACCGATTGGCCGCAGGTCAGTCGGCCTACCGACGGTGGCGGACTCGGGTTCTCGATGAAGTGGAACATGGGCTGGATGCACGACACGCTGGACTATTTCACGGAAGACCCCGTGCATCGCCAGCACCACCACCACAAGCTGACATTTGCCATGATGTACGCTTACACGGAGAATTTCGTGCTACCGCTGTCACACGATGAAGTGGTGCACCTGAAGCACTCGCTGTTCGGCCGCATGCCGGGCGATCGCTGGCAGCAGTTCGCGAACCTCCGCTTGCTGTACTCCTACATGTGGACGTTTCCGGGTAAGAAGCTGCTGTTCATGGGCGGCGAACTCGCGCAGCCCTGGGAGTGGGACTTTCGCCAGTCACTGCCCTGGTGGCTGCTGGATCATGCCGAGCATCGCGGGGTGCAGCGCACGGTCACCGACCTGAATCGTCTCTATCGAAACGAGCCCGCACTGCACAAGCTGGAATTCGAACCGCGCGGCTTCAGCTGGCTCGATTGCGATGACGCGGCCAGTTCAATCCTGAGCTATCTGCGTCACGGTGACGACCGGCATCTGATCGTGGCGCTGAACTTCACACCCGTGCCGCGTTACGGTTATCGCGTCGGCGCGCCCCAACAAGGGTATTACCGCGAAGTATTCAACTCCGACTCCAGCCATTACGGCGGCAGCAATCTCGGCAATGCCGAGCGCCTGCACGCCAGCGCGCAGTCGCACCAGGGGCAGCAGTATTCGCTGGCGATCACATTGCCGCCTCTCGGCGCGCTGATCCTCGCGCCTGAATAGGCGCCGTTACAGACGCTTGAGCAGGCCGAGCTCGAGTGGATGCGACAACAGCGCATGCGCCGGGCGTATGCGGACCTCGGTGCTGAACTGACCGGCGCTCGGTGGCGCCGAGTCGAGGACGTAAATCTGCGAGCCGTCGCTGTCGGTCTCGCCACTCGGGGTGAGCATCGCGCGCCAGGCGTCATCGTCCGGCTGGTGTTCAAACGAGCACAATGGCGGCAGCTCATGTCCGCCACGTGGCAGTAAACGCTGGCCGTAGAATTCAACCGCGACGTCCGCAGGCGTGAGTCCGTTCAGTGTCACGGCCACACGTAACCGCAGACGGCCGGCATGCGCCAGCTCGCGCGGCGTATCCGACAAACTGCGCAGCATCACGCCCGGCCAGGCACGCGCCACGCTTTGTTTCCAATGCGCCAGGTCGCGTGCCGCCGCCGCCTGGTTGGCCAGCAGCGCTGCTCCGTGCGCAGCCGCTGGCCGATACATGCCACGCATGTAATCGGCGACCATGCGGCGCGTGTTGAACTGCGGAATCACGGTCATCATCGCGCGCTTGCAGTAACGCACCCATTCGTGTGACAGCCCGGCGCTGCCACGCTCGTAATACAGCGGCACCACTTCTTCTTCCAGTGTGTCGATGATCAACTCGCTGTCGAGCGCATCGCGCCGCTCCGGGTCCTGCGCCTGCCCTGGTGGAATGCCCCATCCGTTGCTGCCATCGAAGCCCTCTGCCCACCAGCCGTCGAGAATGCTCAGGTTCAGGCGGCCGTTGATGGCCGCCTTGATACCGGAAGTGCCGCTGGCTTCGAGCGGTGCGATCGGCGTGTTGAGCCACACATCGACACCCGACACCAGCCAGCGCCCCAGCTGCATGTCGTAATCCTCGAGAAACACGACATTGCCCGCAAACTCGGGTGCGAGCATCAGCTGCTTGATCTCGCGCAATACCTCCTGGCCGGGTTGGTCGGCCGGATGCGCCTTGCCGGCGAACAGGAATAACACCGGGCGTTCTGAACCATCCAGCAGGCGCGCCAACCGGGCGCGATCACGCAACAGCAGCGCGGCACGCTTATAAGTCGCGAATCGCCGCGCGAAGCCAATCGTCAGCACATCGGGTTTCTCAGGATCGAGCAGTCGCGTGACATGACGCAATTGCGCGGCGCTCAGGGACTTGCGTTCGAATTCGCGCCGCAGCCGCTCGCGCACTCCGGACAGCATGCGTGCCTTGGTACCCTGTGCCACTTCCCAGAACAGCTCATCAGGCACCGCTTCGAGCGCCTGCCAGTAGCCGGCGTCGGACAAGCGCTCGCGCCAATCGCGGCCGATATGGCTGTCAAAGAACGCATGCCAGGTCTGCGCGAGAAAAGTCGGTACGTGGACACCGTTGGTGACATAGCCGACCGGGTTTTCTGCGGCACTGACCTCCGGCCACCGATCCGCGCACAGTTGCGCCGAAACGCCGCCGTGAACGCGGCTCACGCCATTCACGTAGCGCGAGCCGGCGAGTGCAAGGCGTGTCATGTTGAACCAGTTCGGCACACCCGGTGCCCGACCTAGTTCCAGCAACCGTTCCATAGGAACGCCCAGCGCCTTGGCGAAATCCGCGAAGCAACTTGCGAACATGTCATCCCGAAATGCATCGTGACCGGCGGCGACCGGCGTGTGCGTAGTGAATACGCAAGCGGCAGCGGTCAGCTCCAGTGCCGCGTTGAAGTCCAGGCCGATGGCCAGATTCTCGCGCAGCAACTCGAGGATCAGGAAGGCTGCGTGCCCCTCATTGACATGCCAGACCGCGGGCGCCAGTCCCAATGCGCGCAATGTCCGCACGCCGCCCATTCCCAGAATCATTTCCTGGCGTATGCGCAGGCTTTCATCCCCGCCATAGAGGCGGTGCGTGATGTCACGATCCGCCGGCGAATTGTCGGAGCAATCGGAGTCGAGAAGATAGACCGCCACTCGGCCGACCTGCGCTCGCCACACGCGCGCGGTCACTTCCTTGGCGGCGATCGGGACCTTCACGGTGAGCCACGTACCGTGCGCATCACGCACCGGTTCTACCGGCAAGTCGCGCGGATCGCTGTCGGCGTAGTGCGCATGTTGCGCGCCATCATTGTCCACTGACTGGGAGAAATAACCCTGCCGATACAACAAGCCGACTGCCACGAAGTTCAGCTGTTCGTCGCTCGCCGCCTTGCAGTAGTCGCCGGCCAGAATTCCCAGGCCTCCCGAGTAGATTGGAAAGCTTTCATGGAAGCCGTATTCCGCACAGAAGTAAGCCACCAGGGGCGCATCGGTACGCGGCGCCGGCGCGGTCAGGTAAGCATCAAAGGTGGTCACCACGCGCTCATAGCGCGCCAGATAGTCGGCATTGGCCGCGGCCCAATCGAGATGCTGCTGGTCAACACAACGCAGCAACAGCCGCGGGTTGCCGTTGACCTGTTCCCACAATTCCGGATCGAGATCTTCAAACAACGCGCGCGTCGGCCGATGCCAGCTGAAAAACAGATTGCCCGCCAACTCGCCCAAGCGTTGAAGCGATGCGGGAATAACAGACGTAACTTCGATCAATTGGGACATGAAAATGTTTTCCAGAATTTACCGTTCGGGCCGACCCGGCAGAGAGGATCCTGCAGCTTCAGGCGGTTTTCGCGGTTGGGCCGAACGCGACTCCGCGGTTCAGGCTGCTGCCGCGAGCGGCAGGGACAGGCAGTAGAGGACATAAGCCGCATGTGAAACCCTGCTATCTGGTCCTGCCGCGCTGCGCAGCATAATACTGGATCAAACGGCGGCCAGGCTGCCAACAGCGTGGCATGCCGCCGGCCCAATCAGCCTCGGGGGATGCGCTGAGCGCGCAGCCGCGTTAGGATCATGGGAGCCAGCCGGTCGCGAACGGTGCCAGGAACCGATTGCAGATTCGGGCTGTTCCGGGAAATCCTTCGATGAAGATAACCAAACCAACATCGCTCGACATCGCGGAGCTTGCGCACGTGTCGCAGGCAACGGTATCGCGCGCGCTCCGCAACAGCCCGCTGGTCCGGCCGGAAACCCGCGAACGCATCCAGGAATTCGCGCGCGAACTCCACTACCGGACCGACCGGAGTGCTGCAGGCTTGCGCACGAGGCGCAGCCGGACCCTGGCGCTCCTGCTGTTCGAAGAATCATCGGACGAAGCGCCGATCAACCCGTTCTTCCTGTCCATGCTCGGGCACGTCACGCGGGCGGCTGCCCGGCGGAAATTCGACCTGTTGGTGGCCTTCCAGCAGCTCAGCGACGACTGGCATACCGACTACGAGGTCTGCAACCGCGCGGATGGCCTGATCCTGCTCGGCTATGGCGATTACCTGAACTACGCAGACCGGCTGCGCCAGCTCGCCGAGACCGATACACACTTCGTCATCTGGGGACCGGTCGTCGAGAACCAGCCGGGTCATTACCTCAGCTGCGATAATGCCCTCGGTGCACGGCTGGCAACGCAGCATCTGCTTGGCCTCGGCCGGAGCAGGATCGCCTTCGCGGGTGGTGCCTCTGACCATTGCCCGGAGTTCCAGCTGCGCCACCGCGGCTATGCCGAAGCCTTGCGGGCGGCCGGCCACGCGCCAGATTCAAGGCTGCAGGCCGATGCGCAAAGCGTCGAGGCCGACGGCTATCGCGCGGGCACACAATTGCTGAACTCGGGAGTGAAGTTCGATGCAGTGTTTTCGACAAGCGACCTGATCGCGATGGGCGTCATCCACGCGCTACAGGACCGTGGACTGACGGTGCCGCGCGACGTCGCCGTCGTCGGCTTCGACGACATCGCCTCTGCCGCCGACTTCAACCCGCCGCTCACGACGGTGCGGCAGGACACGCATCTGGCGGGCGAGCTGCTGGTCGGCAATGTGATCAAGCTGATCGAGGGCGAGGCCGTCGAATCGACGCGGATTGCGCCGCGGCTAGTCGTGCGCGCCTCCTGCGGCGGCCAGATGGCGGTCTGAGCCGGCAACCCTGGCTTTCATCGCGCGTCTCAGTTCCGCGATCAGCTGCGGATCGTTATTACGCGCATCTAGAAGCAGCACGCGCACTCCGTGCGCCGTGACGGCCAGTTCGAACGGCACGCGACTGCCCTTGACTTCGACCTGTTCCCCGGAAGACGCATCGCGCCAAAGCCCGGCGCTCATCCAGCGGTCGATCACAAAGCGCGCATCCGCCCCGCCCTTGTTGAGCATGACCAGGGCCGTCTGGTTGACACCGCCCTTCTCGTAGACTCTCAGGAAGGTCGCCCGATCCCGGCCGATATCGAGGTTGAGCTGCAGGCCGCGCTGAAGCGCGGGCGAATCGCGGCGGATTTGTGCGATGTGTGCGAGCGCGCGCCGAATACGATTTTCGCGGGCAGCAGCGATACCCTCCGGGCCGAAGTAATTGCGATTGCCCTCGTGCTCCTTGTTGCCGGCCATGAACGCCATCTCGGAACCGTAATAGACGACCGGGATGCCGCGTGACGTGAATAACCAGTTGTGTGCGTCAATGAAGCCGTCCTCGCTTGCCTTCATCCGCGTCATGTCATGGTTGTCGTAAAAAATCATCAACTCGTAAGGATTGCGGTAGACGCCGTCCTCGAGGTGCAGGTAGTCGAGCATCTGCGCGTAATCGCTGCCCGGGTTCTCGAATACCTCGACCATGCGCGCGCGTCCCGGAAAGTCCAGTACGCTGACGCCGCCGTTCTCCGGCCAGGTATTTGCGGCGATCTTGCTGGCGTCGTAGTCGAAGTGTTCGCCGAACATGAAGAAGCCAGGGTGCGCGGCCCGGATGCGCGCGGTGAAATCGTGCCAGAAAGCTTGCGGCATCTGGCCAATCGTGTCGATACGGAACGCGCTCGCGCCCTGGTCGATCCATTGCAGGTAAGCGCCCACCAGATAGTCCATGACCTCGGGATTGGTGTCGTCGAGGTTGGACAACTCCGCGAGATCGGGCTCGTTGTGAAACCAGCTGTGCAGCGGATTCGCAGGATCGAGTTTCCCGGGCGCCAGATTCTGGTGGTCCGCCATGAGCCGGTCGTTCGCATCGTAGATCTCGCCAAAGCCCGGCTGGTCCATTGGCATGGTGTAGGAGGGCGAGCCGTGGTTGCAGACGATGTCGAGGACGATTCGCAGGCCGTGATCGGCCCGCATGCGGCGCGTGAAATCCGCGAAGTGCAGATCCGGCGATTCGAGGTGCTCGTCCGCCCGGTAGAAGTTGACGCCCCAGTAGCCGTGGTAGCCGGTCTTGCCACGGTCCGCGAAGAATCCTTCACCGATTCCGAAACCGCCGGTGAAAGCCTCGTCCGGATTGTCCACGATCGGCGTCATCCAGACGGCGGTGAAGCCCATCTCGCGGATATATGCCGCATTTTCGAGCA
>Ga0137447_1000023_pt1 | contig 10602 bp, 14 predicted proteins | sample EasRivERMGT400_2_FD_104903 | JGI IMG/M metagenome (GOLD analysis project Ga0137447, IMG submission 104903) | Soil microbial communities from meander-bound floodplain in the East River, Colorado, USA - East River MetaG ERMGT400_2 | ecosystem: Environmental > Terrestrial > Soil > Floodplain ...
GCCGATGCAAATTGCGCCTGCTTGTTCCAATCGCCGCACCACCGGCGCGCTGGCTTCAGGTACGTAACTGAATTCGGCACACGCGGCGGTCGTGGGTAGGCCGGCGACGTCGATGTTGTCTTTTACCGCAAACGGAATGCCGTACAACGGTAACTGCGCGGTGCCTTCCAGCGCCGCGCGTGCCTGCAATTGGTCTGCGTACGACAGTGCATCGCGTTCGTCACGTCGCTCGATCCACACCGGATTGTCTTTGACCGCACGCATGCGCAGGTACACGGCGCGCACAATATCGCGCGGCGTGAGGAGCGAACGCCGGTAGCCATCCGCAAGCGTCTGGATATCGAAACTGAATTCTGCCAAGTCCATATGAGTTGTGCTTCGATCCCGTCGTCTGGTTTGTTCCGCGTGGCGGATTCGCTGCTATTCTTGTATACCAGCTTGTATACAATCGTGAGCAAGCGGTGTGCCATTCGGCGCATGGCTTGCAAGATGCGATGGATCGTCGGCTTTTGTTGCGGCGCGACCGGCGCAGCCGCGAGTTTGATGCACCGAATTTGTGCATGGGTCGCCGCGTTGCTGCAAAATGAGGCAGAGGATATTCGATGGTCAAGCGCGCAAAAAGTAATCTCGCCGCGAAAGTGTACGCGAGCATCAAGCAAGACATTTTCGAGTTTCGCCTGCTGCCGGGCCAACGCTTCACGGAATCCGAAGTCGCCGCGCGCACCAAAGTCAGCCGCACGCCGGTGCGCGAGGCGCTGCATAAACTGGAACGTGAAGGCTATTTGAAAGTCTCGTCACGCAGCGGCTGGAATGTGAAGCCGTTCGATTTTGAGTTTTACAATCACTTGTACGACTTGCGGATGATTCTGGAAACCAACGCCGTGAAATGCATTTGCGCGCTTGAGCCACTACCCGATTTTTCAGAATTGCGGGAAATATGGCTGGTTGCTGCGAACAAGCGTGTGAAAGACGGCTGGGATGCCGCGCAACTGGACGAGCACTTTCACGAAAGCTTAGTCCGCGCCGCCGGCAATCCCGAGATCGCGCGCGTGCATCACGACGTGAGCGAGCGTATCCGTATTATTCGCCGCCTGGATTTCTCGCACGCCGACCGTATTGCCGCCACCTACGACGAACACGCGAAAATCCTGCGCGCGATTCTGGCGCGGCGCGCGGAACACGCCATTCTGCTATTGAAAACCCATATCGAAACCAGCCAGACGGAAGTGCGCAAAATCACGCTGCACAAATTGCAATCCGCGCAGCGCGGTTAGCAGCGCTACATGGGCTGCAACTATTAGGATGGCGCTGCAGCGGAGATTCGTGCATTAACGAAATTACTGCTTGCAGTCCCTGCAAATCCCGTAAATATAGAGGCTGTGGTCGGTCATGGCGTAGCCCAGTTTTTCGGCGATGCTGCGTTGGCGTTGTTCGATGGTGTCGTCGACAAATTCATCCACCCGCCCGCACTTTACGCACAGAATGTGATCGTGGTGTTCGCCGTGATTCAGCTCAAATACCGAGTGGCCACCTTCAAATTTGTGGCGCGTGACTAAACCAGCGGCTTCGAATTGTGTGAGTACGCGATACACCGTTGCCAAGCCAACGTCTTCGCCGGAATCGAGTAATACCTTGTAAATATCTTCCGCGCTCATGTGGCGTTGGCGATCCTGCTCCAGCATGTGCAGAATCTTCAAACGCGGCAGCGTGGATTTGAGCCCAGCTTTTTTCAGGTCTTCACTTATCATAGGCGGTGTGCGTCGATATACTGTCGATCCGAATTCATGGCAACCCACTTTAAAGTAGAACTCTCATGCGCGCGACCACCTTTATTATTCTCGTTCCCCTGCTACTGGGTGCTTGTTCGATACACCGCATCGACGTGCAGCAAGGCAATCTGATCGAACCCGAGCAGATCGAAAAATTGAAAGTCGGCATGGACAAGAGTCAAGCACGCTTCGTGCTCGGCACGCCGATGGTGGCCGACATCTTTCACGACAACCGCTGGGACTACGTGTACAGCCGGCGGCGCGAAGGCGAGTTTAAAACCGAAATCAAACGCGTAAGTCTGTTCTTTGAAAAAGATGTTGTGGCGCGAATTGAGATCACCCCGCAGCCGGCGAGCGTCACCGTCGCACCCTAACGCCGCATTTTTATCATTCTTTTAACCTAGAAACGGCAGTTGAACGGCTTGCGGGGTGCGACACGTTGAGTGGTCGCGGTAGGAATGCCGGTTGCCCGACACCCCCCGCACAGATCCGTACGAGCGGCATTACCGCATACGGCTCTTGCCTTGGGTTCATGACGCGAAACGCTCGGGTGGATACGGATGCACCTGACGCGGGTAGGGCACGTATTTCTTTTCCAAACGGCTAAGAAGTGGTTGATGATCGGCACGGGGCTCGCTCGCTGCTCATCACCAGCCAACTGCCGATTGAACACTGACACGACACACTGGGCGATCCCACACGAGCCGACGCCTTCCTCGACCGCGTCTGCCATAGCGCTCACAAACTATTACTCACCGGAGAATCGATGCGAAAAATCACAAAAACACTGAATGATCGCAATCACGTCAATTAAAATTCTCCACACCAGCACCAAGCGCTGATCCGCATTGATCACGATCATAATAATCAGTGTCACGGTGACCGGAATACGCATCCCATTAGTAGAGCTTCGCCGTAAAACTTAGCCGATAGAAAAGTTCAATGTTTTTTACATAACCTGCTCGAGTAGAGTCCTTGCATCACCTGTCGTACGCGCGTCGTTTGTGTATCGGCTAACGCGCTTTCTGGAGCCCAATCACTCGAGTTCGGAGGCACACACCATGGTTACAGCAATTATTATTTCGGTCGGCTTATTTGTATTATTTTATTTAGCTATGCATGAAGAAGGATCTATTTAAATTAGATGTTTTTATCGTCGACGGTACTGCGGCTAAGCCGACGTAGCGGATTCGCGCCTTCAAAAGCGCCAACTCCTTGATCGAATTAGATCGCGACAGCAAAGGTCTGCACTACACCGGCGGTGCTGCGGCGACTTGTGCGGCGGGGGTTGTTCGGGCAACGTCTGCTTGAGCCGGTCGAGCGGCAGTTTCAGTTCAGGCTCCGGTTGCGTGTAGCGCGTCAGCTGTATTTCCCGTCCGTCGGCGGCGGGAACGTGGACGTCGATCATCTGCACGGCGGCGAACTTTTCCAGTGCGCTGCGCGCGGTGAGTTCGGGGGCCAGTGCGTGCTTTGTTCTGCCAAAACGGACGGCATCGGCATCCCGGATTTTCCTATTTCGCGGCTCAATGGCTGGCCTGTCGGTTCCCCTGTCAACGCTTCGCAACTCACCTCGCGGTGAGCTACGCATGACTCGGGGTCAAGACGGTTCGCTACTCCTTTCTTGTATTGGACTTTCACCAACGATCACTCACCAGTTTGTGCTGGCGCACCCGTTTCTAGGATGATTGCTTCTCTTGTTGTTCGTTGGGTGAATAGCAGGAAATAAATGCACCGTGTGTTGACCACTGGGACGGACAATTTGTCGCGACCAACGTGCTGCGTTCCTTGGCTGCTTTTGACTGCGGGTTCCGACGCGCCGCTTGATCCGAATTCAGGCCGGATTTGCCGGTCGCGGTAACCGCCTGCATCGCTTTGCTGGGGCGCGAAGACAGCTCATACCTGTTTTTCAAGCCAAGACATCGCGACCAGGCTAACGCAAGCGTGAAACCTTGCATTGAGTTTTTCATGCTGTATTTCTCCTGATATATTTTTCTATCTGCTGTTGTAGTCCTGAGAATAAAGCGCGCCCTTCCGATCTTCGAGCCGAGCTTGCTTCTAGCGGAACAGAAAAATTCGCAGTGGCTCGGTAGTAATCCATTTTCTTAAACACAATGAGCGAGCTGAGTTGAAATGCAGCAACCAAAAAGTCCAGGTCATTCACATAACTGACGACCGATGCGATACCGAGCACCATCAGAATCGCAAACCTTGCCAAGCGCATTTTCATCACGACGATTTCTCCCTTGTATGTAAGCGGCCACAGCGAATCGTTCCAAACACCCTGCCTGCTTATTCAAGAACGACACCTAATTATCCAGGCAGGTAAATAACTGCGTGACTCCGCATCTAACGCTGCGGGCATGGGAGGAACTATGCGACTTTTGAGCAGCGCGCGAATCAGCAGGATGGACTAGTACAAAAGGACTACGCAGCGAACGGAGACGCCGATGCCGGCGTCTCGCTGCTAATATTTGAGAAGAGTGGCTGGAGCGACTTCGCAGTTGAACGTCCCGACGACCGTGTACGGAATCTGTTCAGGGGATTTGTAGTTTTCATTTTTTGGATATCGATCTTGAAGTACTAATGGTGCCTGACCGCTTAAGCGCGGATCCTGTGAAAACCCAGGAGTAGCCCGGATGGAGCGTAGCGAAATCCGGGGATGGGTCGCGTCGCCCACCGTATTTCGCGCATTTCGCTATCGATTCATGCGGGCTACGGTTGCTCAACCGACGAAATTTTGATGCGCTCCAGCGTAGCTTAACAATATGTTAGGCTCCGGCCTTGTCGCTCGCATCCCGCAGCGGGCCGGCATCCTAGGCTGGTTAGCGGAGGTACCTAAAATGGAGATCATTCAAGATGAAAAAATTAATTGTCATGGCTGCTACCCTCTTGTCGTTAGGCGGATGTGCACACGATATAGAAACCTTGAACAAGAACGCGGATATCGTCACCAAAGCGAGCAAGTACTCCGTACCGGAAACGATGGACCGTGTCGAAGCCGCTGCCAAAGGCGTGGGCGCCAACATTTTCAATCGCATCGACTATCAAGAAATGTCAAAAAAGGCGGACGTTGATATTCGCCCGAATCAGTTGCTGATTTTTGGCCGCGGAAAAGGTGGACCGTACATCATCAAAGAATCACCGCTGGCCGCAATCGATATCCCGTTCAAAGCATTGGTCTGGGAAGACGCCGATGGCAAAGTCTGGGTGAGCCATACCAACGGCACGTATATAGACCAGCGCTACCCTGTTAAAGGTGCCGCGCAATATGTTAAGAATATTGACGAGACCATCGAGAAAATAATGAGTGAGGCGCTTAAGTAGTTTTTGAGTCCGCGCTCAGTTGAGCACGTTGCCATTACTGCAGATACGTTTTGCTGTGTAACGCCGCATTCCGCGCATTGCGATTAAACAATTGAATCCCGGGGTATCGATGTCCCGGGGATTCATGATCAGCATAACCACCATCACATCGTTGGTTTGTGTAACACGACGGTGCAATTCGACGTGCCCTTCGCGGTGATTGCGGAAGCAGTCAAATGACCGCCGGCATCAAGATGCGCACCGCTCACGTTAAATGTCGCGGTGCTGTTTAAACACACCGTGCCCATTTTTCCCGCGTGGGTGCCGGAAACGCCAACCACCGCCGAACACCCTGCCATGCGTACCGACATTGTGCGACCGATCGGGTCGAACGAAGCCGGCGTGACTCCGGTAAACGCACGCCCCTCAAGGCGCATCGCTTCAAGCGCACCCGCAGCACCACCCACCAGCATTTGGTCGAACTTGGCGATCATGTCGGGATTGCCGTTGACGGGATCCAATGCGTCAACAATTGACACATAGGTGCTGTCACCTACGGTCATTTCGCAATGGTTACAGGTCCAGGGAACCACGGGTGGCATCTGCGGAAACTGTACATTTTGGCCGGCGGCCATCATCGTCATGAGCTCGTTCATACCGGCGGTCAACATAATGAAGTCCAACGGAAATGCCGCCTGGCCCTTGATCTTACCGATCTTGTTATTGATCTCTTTGAGCTCGCCGGTCTTCGCGTTGGTTTCAATCGAGTAAATGTCGCCGGTGTAGTTGAACTTGGCATTGCCCTTGGCATCAAGACTCAGGCTGCCATCGGCGCTGTGTTCAACGTCGCCAGCAATGATCGACTTGTCGAAAATCGTCACGGTCATTTTGTCTTGCGGCGTTAGTGGCACACCGGCAAACACATTCATGCTCAAACTGAAGCTAGCCACGAATGCCGCACCGGATACCATCTGTACCATTTTTGATTTTTCAAAGTTAAAAGTCATGCCTAGCTCCTATCTATACAATTGCAACGAAAGCTCCGCGAATAATATCCCACCGTTACACAGCATCGATATCCGCCAACCGACTACCTCCCCTCCGTACCACGTGCACGTAATTGAGCCAACATGTCGTCGACGCGCGACCGCAGTGACGCGATTTCATTTTCCAGCGCCGCCATGCGCGCGCATTCGTCGTTCAGCGGCGGTTTTGCGGCAGTGACTTGCACGCTATTGGTTTCGGTTCGTTGAATGGCATGCGGCACGCCGCTCCACCCGGGAGTTGCGACAGCGCAAAACAGAATGACGATGGCGGCAGGTTTGTTGAAGTTCATGATGGTTCTCCTTGTTATGTCTTGGGTGAATGGCAGGAAAATAAACTACAACGCGTTGACAAGTGAGACGGACCATTCGTTTCGACCACCGTGCTGCGTTCCTTGGCTTCTTTTGGCTGCATGTTCCGCGGCGCTGTTTGATCAACATTCATGCCGGATTTGCCGATCGCGGTAATCGTCAACATTGACGTACGGGGTCGCGAAGACAGCTCATATATATCTTTTAAACCAATACATCGCGTCCAAGCTAACGCAAGCGTGGAACCTTGCATTGAGTCTTTCATGCTGTATTTCTCCTGATATTTTTTGCAACTAGTTTTTGTAGCCCTGAGAAAAGAGTCCGCCCTCCCGATCCTCGATCCGGACTTGCTTCAAGTGGCCGAGAAAAATTCGCCGTGGCCCAGTCGTAAGTCATTTTCTTAAACACAATGAGCGAGCTGAGTTGAAGCCCAGCGACCAGAAAGTCCATTTCATTGACATAGCTGACGATCGACGCGATACCAAACACCATCAGAACAGCAATCCTTGCCAAGCGCATTTTCATCACGACTATTTCCCCCCGCGTTTTAAACAGCTCCAAAACAATAGCCACAGCGAATCGCTCCAAACACCCGGCCTACTTGTTCAAGGACGACGAATATTTTTTTTCGCCCTCTCCTTCTTTTGCTGACACGTCCTGGCGCTTGATCGCGATATCTGAGTTGGAAAGATTTTCTCGCTGCGCTTGCGCCCCTGAAATAATGGAAGTGCGCTCGATGAGATAGTCTTGATAAGTCAAACCCGCTCCCTCCATGTGAATGCAAGAGATACGTTCTTCGGCGGTTAGATCCGAAGGGCAACTCGCAAACGCAACACCGCTCATGGACGCTGCAGCCAACACCATTCCAAACGACAGTACCTTTAATTCTGTTTTCATGACGTAATCCTCCAAGCATGTAAATAACGACGTAACCCCGCAGTTAACGCTGCGAGCATGGGAGGAACTATGCGACTTTCGAGCAGCGCGCGAATCAGCAGGATGGACTAGGAAGGTGTAGCCTGAAGGACTAGTACATATGGACTAGGCAGCGAACGCACCGCCCCAACGGACCGTCAAAGTAAGCTACGAACGGAGGCAACGATACACTTAACGAAATGCGTGTCCCCATGGACCAAAACGACTTGGCCGGTAAAAGCATTCGATGCGTCGACGAGCGCTTGCAATAGGTCGTTGTAACCATCGAACGCTGCATCGGAACGTTCATTTACAGTTTCAGTTTCCGGCAGGTCGAACCACGGGTCGCCCTGAATCACCACCATCAGGCCTATCGCACCACTCGCCTTTGCGAGCTCAAACGACTGAGCGAGGCACGCAAGGTTGTGCGCATTGCGATCTGCAAATTCGAGATTGTCAGCATCGCAATCGGCTTGGGTGCGCTTGCTCTTTGAGCTCAGGCAGGTGGCGTCGTTGACCTTGTTGTTGTTGTTACTACCTGGAACGTTCAGACCGACGAACACCACACTCTTGTGAATCCAGCGCGTGTTTTCGCTATACGAACTACCCAGGGTACCTTGATGGTCCAAGACTATCGTGCGCTGGCCAAAACTCATTTCATAGAGCAAACGACACCGCAGCCGTTGGGCGAGCAAACGTAAATCAGTAGCTGTTACTCAAGGCGCTATTGGAGTCTGCCCCTAAAATAAACAGAAGAGCCAATTTTTTAAGCCTTGCCTTATGGATCCGCAATTCAAGAGGCGACCCCATTTCACCCCTCAAGATACGACCCTTTTCAGGGCTGTTGGATCCTGCCCTGAAAAGACCCCGACATACAGGGCCGACAACCCACTTGAGGGGCGTGCAGTTGATGTACGCCCCTCATACCTCAGTGGTTACTTAATACGACAATACGAGCCCCGTCTACGTCTTGTTCTCGCCTCTTGCACCACCGGCACTCAAGCCCCCAGAGATCAACCCGACACCAGGTGTCGGCGTGAAGTCGGTGGGATTAGGGTTCGGTACGGCGACACCAACCCTTTCGGCGGTTCCTGTGTAGACATTTTGTGCAGGGAACAAAGCGGTTTTCTCCCCGGAACCCGCTGCCATGGAAACACCCGCACTCAAGGCAGCGCTTTTAGTTGCAAACTCGCGCGTTGCCTGGACGACGGTTTCTTCCGAACCGGAAGCCTGACCTGTCGTTCGAACACCGGTTGCGGCGGGCTCAATATCAATGGTGATTTTCATATCCATCTCCTCATTTCATCAAAGCGTATTTGCCTTCAAAACTGGTCGCGACAGGGCCGGTGTTGGTCACTGCGATCCAGTACGTGAAGGTGTTGTTGGCCGCGCGTTCAATCGAGACTTCCGATTTGATCCGTCCGCCCGCAGTCGTCGGCCGGATCGCCCAATTGACGAACCACTCAGGAGACCAACTGTGCGTGAACCAGTTCTGGGTCTGGCCGGGATTAATCGTCGCCGTCCATTGGGTGCCGACAATCTGCAAATCGTTTGCGCCCACTTTATGCCGATGCAGCGAGGTGTAACCGCCCCCGGTGAGCTCGGTGATTTGCGCAGGCGTGAGGCGACCCGGACGATCGTCCAGCACGGTGTCGATACGGCCCAAACCCTTCGTCATCTGGTAAAAATCGGTTTCCCAGCGCAGCCGCAAGAAGTCCACCGTGTCGACCAAGTCGTGAGCCTTGTGGATGTCTTTCGTCAACACCACGAACGCCTGTCGCCAAAATTTCTGCGCCACCGATGCGCTGGGAAGACGTGGCCCTTCCTGGGCGATGAAGTTGTTGACGTTGAGCTTCACCGGCGTCGCGGTGAAATCGGTCGTCGATCCGGGGACGGGCACGACGTTGCGCAAGTGATTCATCTCGCCGACTTCACTTGACCCCATCAAGCCCATCAAATAAAGGTCAAGATTGCAGTAGGCGCGCTCGTCGGAAGTCCGGCTCACTTTACGGAAATTGCCGCTGGGCAAGCTCACCCAGTCCGTGTCGTCGTAGTCCATAGGTGAGCGGTCATCGTCAAAATTTAGCGCCCAGTGCGCCCAGCCACCCAATAGATGATCGTTCATGGTGGCGTTGGTCGCCGGGTCGCGATAACGCGCAAACGCCGAGAATTGATGCGCCCACTCCTGCCCCATGACATAACGCCAGAGCGAGAAGTGACCCTGATTCATGAAATGGAAGCCCTGCAATCGACCGGTGCCCCATGTCGCACGATTGTTGATGGCACCTAAACCGATCCCTTGTACGTCGTTATAAATCCACGAGAAGAACGAGCACGCGCATTGCGTCGGCATGCCGCTGGCCGTATCGAGAACGAAGGTGACGTGATCGTAGTCATCACCGTGTTTGGTGCGGAACAATTTGTAGGCGGCGACAAAGTCCACCTGCTGCTGGCCGTTGATAGTGACAACCAAATTGCCGGGATCCTGGATAACGCAGATATCACCGAAATCCTGCACGTTGATCGCGTGTTCAACAACCGGCGCTTCTGCCTGCGGGGCCAACTCTTGATGAATACGCGTCCAGTCGATAAAGCGCATGTCGTCGACATGCTGATGGTCCTTCATATAGTCAACGGCCCCATGCGGCATCTCCGCGTGAAAAGGTTCGACCACATCGGTATTAAGCCCCATAAACACCTTTGGGATCACGTTGGCGGAATGCAACGCAGACTCCGGACGTTTCTTCTGCACGTAAACCAACAGCGCGTATTCCTCTTGCCGTAGCCGCTTATTAACACGTCGCTGACCGATACCCACTCCGATGACATTGTCATCCCTGTAAAAACTCTCGCGCGCCGCCTTGAGTACCCCGGGGATATCGATGGATGCCGGGATCGTAAATTCCCCTGCGTCTCCACGTGCAGCTCCTTTTGAAACGACACCCGTCGAGTCTTCCAACATTCGCTTTTTAACAACGCTAGCCATGATCCATCCTCCAAATCAAAGTTGAGCCGGTATTACCTTTCGAGGCATCACCCCCACCAGCCAAAAAGGGCGACGCCCGTTTAAATTCAAAACATTGCGTCAAGTGTTGAAACCATCAGACCCGCTCGCGTCAGGCGATGCGGTCACAAAGCAATGTGAGCAGTGTCAATGCAAACTTCGCACATGACGCCATGCGGGGCGTTATGAACGATGCGGCTTTTCCGCACCGCATAAATCAGGCGTAAGGACTAGTGAGGTACAGACTGATGAACTA
>Ga0137447_1000024_pt1 | contig 10597 bp, 8 predicted proteins | sample EasRivERMGT400_2_FD_104903 | JGI IMG/M metagenome (GOLD analysis project Ga0137447, IMG submission 104903) | Soil microbial communities from meander-bound floodplain in the East River, Colorado, USA - East River MetaG ERMGT400_2 | ecosystem: Environmental > Terrestrial > Soil > Floodplain ...
CACCACGTGCTTCTGCGTGATTTATCATGCTCAGCGCGGGGCGGTCCTTGACTGATCCCGCCGGATTATTGCCTTCGAGTTTGACGAGCAACGTGTTGGTCGTGGCGCCAGGCAAGCGCTGCAAACGCACCAACGGCGTGTTGCCGACACAGGATTCAATCGTGGGGAAATTCATGGCGGTAGTGTAGTTGAGCGCGTTCGACGAAAGGGAAATTTTAAAATACGTTTAGCCGAAATGTGGCCACTATGAAACTCTTTATCATGCTTCCCACGGGTTGATGACAGACACACCCGCAGCGACAAACGGAGCGGTATCGCGCGTCGCAACAATAAATCCATGTACGACTGCGATTGCAGCAATCTGGCCGTCCGCTACAGAAATGTGGCAGCCGCTGGCGCGGGCTCGGCCGATCAATGGTGCATACGCCATCGCGGCCTGTTGATCGAACGCGAGGACACGCGACCCGAACAGTCTCACAATCAGCTCACTCAAGGCAGTAGCAAGGCCTTCTTTACGCTTGCCGTCGGGCAGGATTTCAATGCCAACCAGTAGTTCGGAAAGGCTCGTTGCCGTTAGATACAACGTCTCGGCCGCCTGCTGATCAAGCCAAGCCTGTACGGCAGGATTGCCGTTGGGCTTCATCGGCTCTGAGACGACATTGGTATCCAAGACAATCATTCGAACACGGCCGGATCAGTCGGCGTCTGATCGCGGGTAACATTGAGATCCCCTTCTACAAAACGCCGGCCAAAAGCGGCGAGTTCTGATCCGATTTTGACGCGCGTCTTGGGACGCACCGCCTCTTCCAGAATTTCCCGAATTTCCGCCTCAGTGCTACGCCCATGCTGGGCGGCGCGCTGCTTCAGCGCTCGATGTGTCTCTTCAGGTAGATTGCGAACGGTGACGACCGACATTTGACATCACTCCTTAAAATCTTAATGAGCAGTCAATGCTAGCATGGTTTTAAAAATGACTTCAAACTTGGCGACATCACTGCGGATCACCAAAGCATTGAGGCTCAGTCCGGCACTTACTTGCCACCCTTACTCGGCGACATCGGTGGCAAACAATAAGACTGCAAGTATCGGTGAAAGGATTCTTTCAACTCAGGGTGCTTGAGTGCGTATTCCACCGTGGCCTGCAAATAGCCCAGCTTGCTGCCGCAGTCGTAGCGCTTGCCTTCAAAGCGATGCGTCATCACCGTTTCGTGGGCCAGCAATTTCTCGATCGCATCGGTAAGTTGAATCTCACCGCCTGCGCCACGGGTGTTGGTCTCGATCAATTCAAAAATGCGCGGCGTGAGAATATAGCGCCCCACCACGGCAAGATTGGACGGCGCCTTGCTTGGGTGCGGCTTCTCCACAATCATCTCGATTTTCGCCTGCCGACCTTGCACATCCTTAACGCTGACGATGCCGTATTTGTCAGTATCTTCACGCGGAACTTCTTCCACACCCAACACGCTGCAACCATGTTTGTCGTACAGATCAACCATCTGCTCCAGACAGTTCTTCGGCTGCGCATCGATCAGGTCATCAGCCAAAATGACAATAAACGGCTCATCGCCGATCAACGGCTTGGTGCACCACACCGCATGGCCAAGTCCCAACGCTTCCGCCTGCCGCAAGTACACGCAGGTCACATTGGCCGGAAGAATGTTCTGCACCTGCTCCAGCAACTTGGTTTTGCCGCGCTGCTGCAGCTCGACTTCGAGCTCGTACGCCTTGTCAAAATGATCGGGAATTGCACGCTTGTTGCGCCCGATGACAAAGATCAACTCCGTACACCCCGCCGCCACCGCCTCTTCCGCCGCATATTGAATCAGCGGCTTGTCGACAATCGGCAACATCTCCTTGGGATTGGATTTAGTGGCCGGTAAAAACCGCGTACCCATCCCGGCGACGGGGAAGACGGCTTTAGTGATTTTTTTTGTCATCTAAGTGTGGTCCGGTAATTGGGTTGGTCTTGCGCTCTACGATAGCGCAAAGAAATTCAGCACGCGCAGTTCCTGCAAGCGTGCATCAATTAATCGTGGTCGCCGCATCAGCTTTCGAACGCGCGAACACAACGACATTACTGTCACTATTGTTCATACCCGAAAACTCCGGAACTAAATTGGCGATCAGCATTCTCAGATGACCTTCATTAAATTCGTCGCAAGCAGCCTCCATTTCACTCAGCACCGCCGACAAGGCATCCCAGTCCACTTGCCGCGAACGCGCCAGCATGATCTTGCTGTGTGTCGTTGGCGCCAAGCACTCTTGTTCGTGGAACAGCTCTTCGTAGAGCTTTTCACCGGGGCGCAATCCAGTAAACGCGATCTCGATATCTTTTCCAGGCACCTTGCCCGACAACCGAATCATCTGCTCGGCAAGGTAGGAAATTTTAATTGGCTCGCCCATATCCAAAACGAAAATTTCACCGCCGTCACCCATGACTGCGCCTTGCATAATGAGCTGGCTAGCCTCGGGAATGGTCATAAAGTAGCGCGTGATGTCAGGATGCGTCACCGTTACCGGACCGCCTGCCGCGATTTGTTGTTTAAACAGCGGCACGACGCTTCCAGTTGAACCTAACACGTTGCCAAACCGGACGGTGACGTAGTCAGTTTTCCAGCGTTGGTTCAAATTCTGGCAGAAGATTTCTGCCACGCGCTTGGTCGCACCCATGATATTCGCAGGATTAACGGCCTTGTCAGTGGAAATCATTACAAACTTTTTAACCCCATGCTGCGCTGCTGACAACGCAAACGTCTTGGTTCCAATTACGTTATTTCTTACCGCTTCGCGGACTTGCGACTCCAGCATCGGTACGTGTTTATAAGCCGCCGCGTGGAAAACCACATCGGGCTTACTGTTCGCGAGGAGATGTTCAACAGCGATTTTGTCGGCGACGCTACCCAGTCGCGCGCGCAAATTGAGATTAGGGAACGTGCGGCGCAATTCACATTCGATATTGTAAAGACTGTATTCGCTATGGTCGAACACCACGAGCTCAGCAGGTTCTAAACGTGCTATTTGGCGGCAGAGCTCCGAACCAATCGAACCACCACCACCACTGACCAATACTTTTTTACCGGTTAACCCACTCTGAATCCGCTCCCACTCCAAGGTCACAGAATCGCGCCCTAACAGATCTTCAATCGACACTTCACGTAAATCGCTGACCGATGCGCGCCCAGACATCATGTCTTGCAGTCGCGGCAAAATGCGAAACGTTACGCTCGCCTGTTCGCAAAGTCCCACGATACGGCGCAACTGATCGGCGCTTGCGGAAGGAATGGCAATAACCACCACATGAATATCCAAGTCCTGCATAACTTCCGACAACCGATCAATGCCGCCAATCACTGGAATGCCGTGGATCTTCCCCCCGCGCAACCGCGCGCTGTCGTCCAGAAACGCCACCGGGAAATAGTCAAGATCACGCACCATGTCGCGGACCAGCATTTCGCCGGCACGCCCTGCTCCTAAAATCAAAACTCGTTTGCGCCCTTCCGATTGGAATATCTTCAAGCGCTGGTCTTTCCACAATCGGTAAGCTAAGCGCGGAGCACCAAGAAAAACCGTAAGGAAGATTGGATAGAGCACGAGAGTTGCACGCGGCACGCCTTCCAGGCGATTGAATAAAAACAAACACAAACCGACCGCTAACGCTACGATGACCGATGCGCGAATGATGTTCCAGAGATCGGGAATACTCGCAAAGCGCCACACGCCTCGATACAGCCGCGCCCGCCAAAATACTAAACCCTGCGCGAAGACTACCAAGGGAATAAGACTGCCGAGATATTTCACGTCTGGACTAGCAAACGAAAAATTAAGCCGTATCGTATACGCCAATGCAAACGCTCCCACGGCCATGAGCACATCGTGGATGACCACCAAACTCCGCCGACTATGCAGTTTCATGCACTTACCCCATGTAGTTTTAGTCGTGCGATTATAACGCTAACTTTCGCCATGAAAACGATGAGTAACGGGATTGTTATTGATTACTTAACATCTTAGTATTCCCTCGCTCGCGCACTCACGAAGATACCGCGTCGTTAAGCTAACAATTCAGGTGCTGGCCCGGCGTGTCAATTTAACAAGGGCTACAGTGAAATCTTGCGTTAGTCATACTCGCGGCCAGCGGAAAACTGGTTTTGCCCAACCTGCACTCACCCTTCAGCGTGTTGTATACAGATGAAATCAAAACCCGACGTATGCGCAATGCCTCTGCGCCTACGGCCAATAGCAGAGAACCTTATGCGTAGCACGTCTGTGTCGGTTGCGTGGTTACAACCGTGACGCTTCCAAAAACGATTCAGAACAACTTGGAGTTATCGCTGCGCTGGATCTGCTCGGCGTTAGTGTTCGCCTTTCCCGTTACCGTGCTCGCCGCTGATGAAATTGGGAGTGCCATGTTCTTCATCTTGGCACTCATGGGTATCATCGCGGTATTTTTTCGATCCGTACGCCAACCGCTAACGCACGATATAAAGCTTATCTTTTTTGCCATCCTGTTGTTTTTTGGTGTGGCGTTGTTGTCGTACCTGTTCGTTGACATGTCCGACATCAGCGCAGCAAAGCTGGGTCGCTATGCGCGCTTTCTATTAGCTATCCCGCTCTACTATTTGCTGCGCCATGTGCGCATCCCACAACAAGCTTTTTGGTACGGCATGGCGCTCGGAGCCATTGTCGCGGGACTGGTTGCGATGGATCAATCCTGGTGGCAACAAGACGCAGTTTCAGCGAACACCCGGGCGTCGGGTAGCGTCAACGCGATCATCTTCGGAGATTTATCGCTGCTGATGGCGATCATTAGTCTTACTGGCACCCACTATTTTTGGAACCGATCCCGCTGGCTCATCGTTGTACCGATATTGGCGACCGCATTAGGCTTAACGGCAAGTTTATTGTCAGGCTCTCGCGGTGGTTGGCTCGCGCTACCGGCGCTAAGCTTAACGCTTCTCTGGTTCGGGCGCGGGAATATCAAGCCCTGGCAATATGGCCTTACAGGATTCATGTTAGTCACTATCGGCACCGTTGCGTTCCTCATACCACAACTAGGCGTTCAAACGCGTATCGCTCAAGCAGCGCAAGAAGCCAAGGACTACTTTCAACAACACCAAGTAGACACTTCAACAGGAGAGCGCTTGGAAATGTGGAAGGCTGCGTGGATAGTATTTCTTAACCATCCCCTCGTAGGAGCTGGTCCTGGAGGGTACATCATAGAGAAACAAGCTCTGATCGATTCCGGTCGTATTGCAACATCTATTTCCGAATTTTCACATCCGCATAACGAGTATATGGCCGCATTGGCTACGCGCGGCTTGCTGGGATTATTTAGCTTACTGTTGTTGTTTTTGATTCCTGGCCGGGTATTTTTCAACTACGCAACACAAAACATACCGGACCAACGTCTAATGGGCCTATGTGGCTTGATAAGCGTAGTCGCCTTTGCGCACTTTGCCCTGACGGGAGATACATTTGATCGAAGCCTCCCGATAACATTTTTAACTTTTCTATTAGCTGTCGTACCTACACTGGCGATTTGCGAACGCCAAGAATGACGTTTTAATTTCTGTGCATAACGCAAATGGAAAAAGCATTGTAGATATTTTTTTGGGGAGATTACGCGTGTTCGTTTTTGTACATTGGCGCAATACGCTCAATGAAGGCATAAAGGAATCCGGCGATCACAACTGACGTCAACAACAACCAGAACAATTGGTCACGGTGTGCATTTCCGTAAACTGCCAAACAGCCAAATATAATGTTCAGCCCAATCACAGCCCACAAAATCTTCCGGTGAGACCAACCACCAAGGTGATGAAGGCGTTGGTAGGCATGGGAGCGATGCGCGCTGTACCAACGCTCTCCCGCCGTAACGCGCCGTAATAGAGTAACGGTAGCATCGAACCAAAACACGACATACAAGATAACCCACAGCAATGCGGGGACGCCGTACCATATCTCACCCGCAAGAGCGTACGCCGCAATAAGAAACCCAAGAAAGCCGCTACCCACGTCGCCCATGAAGATGCTCGCCTTGGGCCAGTTCCATACCAAAAATCCACCAACGGACGCTGCGAGTATCCACGCCGATACGGCAAGCTCCGCTCCCCCGGCCTGCCAAAGAAATGCGCCGCCTACACCCACTACAGACAGAGCTTCCACGCTTGCGATGCCGTCGGTACCATCCATGAAGTTAAACAAATTGACCGACCACACAATGGCAAATACCGCGAGCAGTGCACCCAACCATCCAAGGTGAACCTTAAAAGCGCCAAGACTCAATGCGTCTACACCGCCTAAAAAGAACACACAACCCAGCGCGGCTGCGAAATGCACCAGCGCACGCCGCGCCGGCGAAACCCCACCGTGATCATCCATATAACCAATTGCCGCCACAATCAGTGCGCCAGGAAGAAGTACTAAAACGTGTTCAAAAACCCAAGCGCCAAATAACGCGAGCAGTACGCTGGCAATTCCCCATAGAAGAACAAACACCAAGCCGCCTCCTCGCGGAGTTGCAACTTTGTGGGACGAACGCGAATTCGGGTTATCGACGAGCCCTTTAACAAGGGCAAAATGGCGGAAACGATGCACCGATAATAGCGACAGAACAAAAGCAAGAATCACATCGACAGTGACTACTAACCAGGAATTCAGCATTGATTACTTATTCGCGTATCGGTTCATGATTCGATATTGATAATCGTTTGGGTTAATCGCTCCATACACATGGATCGCGCCCCGGAACAATTAACCTAAAGCGTTCGGCCCAATCCGAGAAATAACATGTGCTGCCATAGTCTTCATGATGTGCTTGCGTGAAAATTTCTCGACAAATATTTCCCTTGGCGTATCCCGTAGATGCAACTGCTCAAAAACCTTGATCGCCTGATCCGTGTCACAGGGCTGGAATACAGCTGCGTTTTTCACTTCATCATGTAGAAATTGCGCTGCATACCCAGAAACTCCCGCCCATATGGGCTTTCCAAGAGCAGCATACTCAAATATTTTTGAAGGCAGCACCTTTTTAAAAGCGTCGTAGTCGTTCAAATGCAAAAAAAGAACATCTGCAGCGAGATACTCCTTGATTAGCTCTTCCCTGGACATCGGCGCGACCAGCTCGACGTTAGCCACTCCTGCCTCGACCAGCGCCGCCTCCAGTTGCCGCCGCCGACCACCATCACCAATTAATTTAAATGCGATACGCCCCTTAAGTCGATTCGCAACAGGTGGAATAATTGCATGCAGCCCCTGTCCTTCTCCCATATTCCCCGCATAGACCACACGGATTGGATTATTCACATCATGATCTGCCGCTTTTTTTTCAAAGCTTCCATGTAAAAACTCTTCGTCGATACCGTTTGTAAAATAAGAAAAAGACTGCGCTGGATATCGAGATTTGAAGTAGCTCTCAAAGCCCTGAGAGACGAGATTCACATGCACCGCACGGTTTATAGCCCAACGTTCGAACAGGGAAAATAAAGGCTTGAGAAGAAAAGCAGCTTTCTTTGGCAACACATCTTTGATCGTATCAACAAAAATGTCCCTGATATCGAGGTAGAGCGGCGTACCCAGCCGCCTTGCGATCCACGCACCCAAAACCGCCGTCATTAGACGCCCTGACGTGGCATATACCAAGTCATAATGCTCGCCGCCGGTTAGCTTTGAAACCGCACGGGCATAGTGAACATAGGCCTTAGACTGGCTAATCATTCCACCACTATGCTTTGGTAACTTGATCCTGCGGATGCTCAGTCGCCCTTCTATTTCTTGCTCCTTCGCCTGTGAACTAAAGCTGTTATAGCGGTTCGGTAATGTCGTAATTACATCAATCTTTAGCTTGGAAGATGTCTGTTCCAGCAATGATTCAACCAATGCAGTTGCACGGAAAGACCCCGCCGACAAATCAGGCTGGTAATAGGAGCTCAGTATCAAAATGCGTTTTTCGGTCATCACCAACTCAGTCGTGATATGAATGAGTTACTTTGGAACTTGGCCGTGAGTGTTGTGTTGTTCATGCTCTGACCAAATTCTGGATGCCACATCGTTTGAGCAGAAGAAATTTCCGCTGGCGGCGCACATGAGAAACGCATTTGCATATTTGAATTCAAAATTAACAGGTCAGCTGAGCCTGAATGCTCAACAGTACGCGTCGAAACGTTGGAATGCAGATGGAACGCTGCGAAGGCTTCCTCGTAATGCCCATCTAATTTGTCCTCAATTCGAAGCACATTCGGCTCCAACACCCAGCGCCGAGAATGAACTACGCGCCCCGCCAAGCGAAGATAACCATCGTGTGATGCCTCAAGCCAACTGTCACCCTTTTCATTACCCCAACTCACCCCAAAAGGTCTTGCTCGTCGCGCGACGCGAAACCCCCCCCAAACTTCAGATGAGTCTTCACCATCAATTACTACAGTGTTATGGGCAGCGGTCCCCCGTTGTCTCTGTCGTTCCGCTCCCAGTTCATATGTCGAGGTACCGCCATTCACAAGCACACGCTGCCCATCAAGTGATAACTCAAACGAGAGAGAATCGGCGTGGGCGTGCCCGGGAAGATAATCCGGGCCGATGAATGCCACGTCACAGATCACGACCGCTCTTTCGTTTTGAAGTCGTACATAGCCAGAATCAGGTAACGCTTCAAGCAAACGCAAAGCGCTTTGATCCTCTGGTATGTTAAGTCGCTGCGCGTATTCGGCAATTGCAGCATAGTCCGGCGCAATATCAAATGCCGCATCATTGAACAGCGCAATTTTACCATCTGGATGCGTCATAACGCGCAGCCAGCGCAACATACGAATTGCTATGTCGCTCAGCTGATCCAAAATCTTATGGCTGAAGCATGTCGGCGCTACACCCGATAGATTAATTAGGTCCAGAACATCCTCCAATAATATGGAGTGATACATCGGACTGCGCTCGAAATGCCCCCCATCGGCAAGTATCTGCTCGGGCAGTTCCTGCTCAAAAATCCCAAGGCCTTTGCGTAGCCATGAATCCGCTTCCGACCCAACAAAATAAACGCCCGCAAATACGAGCGCCTTTGCATTGGCTAAAAGATGGTTACCGAGCAAGTGAAATTCGAGCTTATTTACCAACCAGCGCGTTTGAACCGCGAGGCTATTTAGAGACTGTTCATTCAGTGCAGATTCGTCACGCGACCGACAACCAATATCCCACTTGATCCAATTCACGATCCGTAAAGAGGTGGGATAAGGCTCCCATCCGGTCCCGGTTCGTGGCGGATTCTCACCAATCCAACGTGCGATTAATGAGCGGTGCCACCCTAGACGCTCACCGCCACCCGCAGAATTGAGGTCGTCGAAGTAATGAAGGTTGTAGCGCCAAAGGCGTATTTTTGCCGGATCATCCCAATCGTACGATGTCTCGACACTGCCTGTAATATTCAAAAATCGAAAAGTAGTCGGCCCCTGCATTACCGAAGAGCGGAGACATTCGCTCTGCCATATTCCATCGAGTCTTCGCAATGCAGGTGCTGATCGCAGATCCGCGCGCGGATGATAGATTTTGTGCCAAATACGGCCGTAAATCTGCCTAAGCCGTAAATAACGCAGTGTGTGGTAGTAACGAGACAGATTCATGGGGAAGGTTACTGCCAACCCATTCATTGGACGCGCAACTGTTCCGCCGCTTCAATGCTAATTCGCGCGACCTCGAATATTTCCTCCGGCGGTATGGGGGCCGCAGCACCATGCTCAATCGCATTAATAAACGCTGCCGCGCATGCTTTTTGACCCTTGTCCTGCCGCCACAAATTCATTTTTTTAAATCCTGGCCAACCAAACCCGTGAAGCTTTCGGAAGTTATCTAGCTGAAGCACTCGCCCGGCGGCGAATACCTCCAGCCGCTCCTTAGGAAACGCCTTAACTCCATTTGCAAAATAATGAACGGTGCCTATGGAACCATCGGCAAAACCAAGTTGTAGACTTACGGTATCGCGGATTGCTGTATCCATTGCGGTACTCGAATGTGTGACAATCTGTTGCCCTGCCAGAAATCGCAGCAAATCGATAAAATGGCAAGCCTCACCGACAATGCGCCCACCACCGATCTCAATGTCTTGCGCCCAATGATCCGACGGAATCGCCCCCGCATTCACGGTCATCACAAAGGCTTTTGAGCCTTTCACGCCGGACAGCAGCTCCTTGATTTTTTGTACTTGCGGAGAAAATCGACGATTAAATCCAACCATCACCAGTGGAGCCTTGTCCTTTTCTACTGCTCGCAGATAGCTTGCCTCAATAGCATCTAGCTCCGTCAAGGTTAAACAAAGCGGTTTTTCAACAAACACATGCTTACGAGCCTCTATCGCCTGCAATACAAAGCGGGCATGGCTGTTGTGGCGCGTGGTCACTACTAACGCGTCAACGCTCGCCTCGCTAAATAACTTCAACGTATCTGTTGTTGTTTCCTCAAAGCCATACTTCTTGGCCGCATGAACTCCGCTTACGCCGGAACTAGATGCCACTGAATTTAAATGTGCGCCCGCACCCTTAAACGCAGGAATTAACATCGCTGTCGCGTAATTTCCGGAACCAATAAAGGCCACTGAAACCGGCCGCTGCGCTCC
>Ga0137447_1000025_pt1 | contig 10483 bp, 11 predicted proteins | sample EasRivERMGT400_2_FD_104903 | JGI IMG/M metagenome (GOLD analysis project Ga0137447, IMG submission 104903) | Soil microbial communities from meander-bound floodplain in the East River, Colorado, USA - East River MetaG ERMGT400_2 | ecosystem: Environmental > Terrestrial > Soil > Floodplain ...
ACCGTGCGCCTGGGCGAGGTCGAGACGCTCGAATACCAGCGCGACCGCAGCCTCGGCGTCACTGTCTACGTCGGCCAGCGTAAGGGCTCGGCGAGCACGGCGAACCTGACACCGTCCGCGGTCGAGGAAACCGTCACCAAGGCGCTGTCGATCGCGAGCTTCACGGCCGAGGACGAATATTCCGGCCTGCCGGACGCGGAATTGATGGCACGCGAATTGCCCGACCTCGATCTCTGCCATCCCTGGGACATTGATGCGCCGGGGGCGATCGAGCTTGCGAAACGCTGCGAGGCGGCGGGCCTGGCGGTTGACTCGCGCATCCGGAATTCCGAGGGTGCCTCGATTGCGACCCATCGCAAGATGCGCGTGCTCGGCAACAGCCACGGATTCATCGGGGGCTATCCTTCGACATCGCATACCGTCAGTTGCGTCGTGCTTGGCCAGGCGAATGGCGAGATGCAGCGGGACTACTGGTACACGGCGGCGCGCGACTGGCGGGAACTCGAGAATGTCGAGGAGGTTGGCCGCAAGGCAGCCGGGCGCGCAATCGGCCGGCTCGGCGCCGGCAAGTTGCAGACCCGCAAGGCGCCGATCCTGTTTGCGCCCGAGGTGGCGCGCGGCTTGATCGGCCATTTCGTCGGCGCGATCGGCGGCGGGGCCCAGTACCGGCGCAGCAGCTTCCTGCTGGATGCCGCCGGGCAACAGATTTTCCCGCCAGGCATTTCGCTGAACGAAAGACCGCACCTGCAGGGCGCGCTGGGCTCGGCTCCATTCGATGGCGAAGGCGTCGCGACGCGTGACCGCGACCTGGTTGTGAATGGCGTGCTGGGCGGTTATCTGCTGGATGCGTATAGCGCACGGAAGCTCGGACTCACGTCGACCGGGAATGCCGGCGGCGTGCACAACCTGGTCGTACAGGGTGACCGGCTTGATCAGGACGCGCTGTTGAAAGGGCTCGGCACCGGCCTGCTCATCACCGAGATGATGGGGCAGGGCGTCAATCCGGTGACCGGCGATTATTCGCGTGGTGCATCGGGGTTCTGGATCGAGAACGGGGCTGTTGACCGGCCGGTTCACGAAATCACGGTCGCCGGGAACCTGCGCGACATGTACCAGGGCATCATCGCGCTGGGCGACGACCTGGATCGCCGCGGCGCCATCCATTGCGGCTCGATCCTGATCGAGCAGATGACGATCGCGGGCGACTGACAATCCCTACGACTTGCCGCTTGCGAGTTCGCGCAGAGTCATTCCAGAGGTCCGCTCGCGAATCACGGCCTCAACGCTGTCCGCGATGGAATCGGCCACCGGCTCAGTTCTGGCACGCCACAAGAGCCAGGTCTCGTACTGGCGCTCATCGCGCACCGCGGTGAGGATGTCATGCATCCCGATGCTCTCGAGGTCACGCGCGGGCAATACCTCTTCCTCATCAGTCGTCGTCACGAGCCCGGCATGCTCCAGCGCTTCGATGACGGTTTCGAGCGCTGAACCCGGCACTTCCAGCTGTTCCGCGAGGCCGCGCAGCCGCCAGGGTTTGGCGCCAGAGACGAAGTTCCTGGCGACATGCAGCATGACGGTGAGCGCCAGCCGTTCACGCAGGCGGCTGGTCAGCCGCACGGGTGCCTGGCCAGCGCGCAGGTAGCGTGGATTCTGCACGTAGAAGGAAAGCTGTGCGCCGATCAGCAGGATCAGCCAGCTGAGGTAAATCCAGATCAGGGCGGCGAGGAAGATCGCGAAGCCGGCATAGATCGCGACCATGTTGGTCGAAGCCGCGACGATTTTTGTGAATATCGCGCCGCTCATTGCCCACAGGACACCCGCGGTCACTCCGCCGGCAAGTGCGGGCCGCAGCCTCACGCGCGTATTCGGTATGAAGACGTAGAAGAACGTGAACACGCTGGTCACGAACAGGTAGGGTCCCGCGTAACCCAGCCCGCGGATGATCGTGCCGAGCGGCTCATGGCTCGTCAGCCAGCGCATGGTCTCGTGCTCGGCGACGGCGCCTAGCAAGCCGAAGGCGACCACCAGGAAGACCGGGCCGATGACCATCAGGCTCAGGTACTCGCTGATGCGGCGCATCAGCGACCGGGGCCGCTCGACATGCCAGGCAAAGTTGAAGGCGGCCTCCAGCTTCTGGATCGTCGTGATCACCGTGTACAGCAGGAAGGCGAGACCCACGGAACCCAGCACGCCGCCGCGCACTTTTTCGACAAAGCTCATGATCTGGGCGGTCAGTTCGCCCGCCCGTTCGCCGATCGGCCGCAGGAACTCGAACAGCAGTGGCTCCAGGTCGCGGTGCACGCCGAGGCCCTTCAAAACGGCGAATGCGAATGCGACCAGTGGCACGAGCGACAGGAGTGTCGTGTAGACGAGCCCCATCGCGCGCAGATTCAGCTCGCCGGTCAGCAGGTCGCGCACCAGCGCATAGGGATAGCGCAGGAAACCCAGCAGCCATTCGGCCTGCTTCAATGGCATCGGTGCATGGCGGTCGAATAGCAACTGCTCAAGGCGCCGGCGCAGGTCCAGATCCACACTCATCGTTGCAGCGTGGCACAGGCCGATTTGGCCCGCAATCGGCTAGAGTGCGGGCATGCCCGGCGATTTTCCCGAACGCATCGTCTGCCTGACTGAAGAGACGACCGAAACGCTTTATCTGCTCGGTGAGGATGCACGCATCGTCGGCATCTCGGGCTTCACGGTGCGCCCGCCGCAGGCGCGGCGCGACAAGCCCCGGGTCTCCGCATTCACGAGCGCCAGGATCGACCGCATCGTTGCGCTCGAGCCCGATCTCGTGCTCGGTTTTTCCGACCTGCAGGCGGATATCGCGGCGGCACTCGCGCGCGAAGGCATCGAGGTGCACCTGTTCAATCACCGGAGCGTCGCGGGAATCCTGGGCATGATCCGCATGCTGGGCGGCATGATCGGTTGCGAGGCCAAAGCGGCAGCGCTCGCTGTGCGCCTCGCCGAGGGTGTCGAGCGCGTGCGATTGTCGGCTGCAAGCCTGCCGCGCCGGCCGCGGGTCTATTTCGAGGAATGGGATGAGCCGCCGATCTCGGCAATCCGCTGGGTCGGCGAACTCATCGGGATCGCCGGCGGCGACAACTGTTTTCCAGAACTGGCTGCCATGCCGCTTGGGCGCGATCGTATCATCGCGGACCCGATGGAAATCGTGCGCAGGGCGCCTGACCTGATCTTCGGATCCTGGTGCGGGAAGAAATTCCGGCCGGAGCGCGTCGCGGCTCGCCCAGGCTGGTCGGGAATCCCGGCCGTGCGTGACGGCGAGCTCCACGAAATCAAGTCCTCGGTGATCCTGCAGCCGGGGCCGGCGGCCCTGACCGACGGGCTGGCCGGAATGCATGCCTTGATCCGGCGCTGGGCGGAACGTCCGCGCTGAATTCAGGCCATCAGCCTGTGCTGCGCCTCGCGGTACTTTTGCGCGGTCAGGCGGATGACATCGGGCGGCAGCTTCGGGGCCGGCGGTTGCTTGTCCCAGCCCAGGGATTCAAGGTAGTCGCGCACGTACTGCTTGTCGAATGACGGCGGGCTGGTGCCCACTTCGTAGCTGTCCACGGGCCAGAATCGCGACGAATCGGGTGTCAGGACCTCATCCATCAGCACGACACGGTTCTTGTGGTCCAGCCCGAACTCGAATTTCGTGTCGGCAATGATGATTCCGTGGGTCAGTGCATGATCGACTGCATGCGCGTACAGCTTCAGCGAAAGCTCGCGGATCCTGGCGGCTGCCGATGCGCCGATAATCGCGACCAGGCTGTCATAGCCGATATTCTCGTCATGCGCGCCGGCCGGCGCTTTGGTTGCCGGCGTGAATATCGGCTCCGGCAGCCTGGCGGCCTGCGCGAGTCCTTCGGGCAACTCGATGCCGCAGACCGTGCCGCTCTTCTGGTAGTCCTTCCAGCCCGAGCCCGCGAGATAGCCGCGCACGACCGCCTCGACGGGCAATGGCGTCAGGCGCTCGACGATAACCGCACGGCCTTCGAGCATCGCGAGTTCGCCGGGATTACCGACGTAACGCGACAGTGGCTCGCCGGTGAGATGATTGGAAACGATGCGCTGCGTGCGTCCGAACCAGAAATCTGAAATTGCCGTGAGCACGCGGCCCTTGCCCGGGATCGGATCCTGCATCACGACATCGAAAGCGGAAAGGCGATCGGTCGCGACGATCAACAGGCGCCCATCGTCGACTGCATAGTTGTCCCGCACCTTGCCGCGATGGACCAATTCCAGGCCGGTGAGCTTCGATTCAAACAGGGGGCTTGCGTCCATGCTCAGCAGGCTCTTGATACCATGGCGCACGCGCGCGTCAGGATTGGGAGCGCGGATTCTTGCAGCCGGGTGATGGGGCGGTCAAGGAAATGAGGATGAACTGGATCGGCAAGCTGGTCGGCGCATTGCTGGGGTTCGTCATGACTCGCCGGCCTTGGGGCGTGCTGATCGGGCTGATATTCGGCCATTTCTACGACCTCCAGGCAGCCGGCGGCCACGCCGGCCCGCGGGCTGAGGCTGCGACGGTACGGGCCACATTCTTCCGCACGGCCTTCAGCGTCATGGGGCATGTCGCCAAATCCGACGGCCGGGTGTCGGAACAGGAAATCGCGGCGGCGCGCAGGATTTTCCGCCAGTTCAACCTGGGCGAAGCCGATACCCGCGCGGCGATGGAGTGCTTCACTCTGGGCAAGGACAGCGGATTTGACGCCGCGGCGGCAATCGAGGAGCTGCAGCGCGTTTGCCGCGGCCGCGGCGACCTGTTGCGCATGTTCCTGGAGATCCAGATGCGCGCCGCGCTGATGGGTGACGGGATGCATGGGGCTACACGCGCGATCCTCACGCGCGTGGCTCAGGGGCTCCGGATCAGCGCCATCGAATTCGCGCACCTGGAGACAGTGCTGCGCCATCAGGGCTATGGCACCGCGGATGGCCATGGCCCAGCCGGCCACGACGCGCTTGCCGAGGCCTACGAAATCCTGGACCTGCCGAAAACCGCAAGTGATGCCGAGGTCAAGCGCGCATACCGGCGCCTGATGAGCCAGAATCATCCGGACAAGCTGGTGGCTCGTGGCCTGCCCGAATCGATGCTCGACGTCGCCAAGCAGAAGACCCAGGCGATCCAGGCGGCCTATGAACGCATCCGCGAATCGCGCGGCATGCGATAGGCTAAAGTAAGGACATGCCGGCACCGGTCATCGCAGCCTCGATCCTGTCCGCGGATTTCGCCCGCCTCGGCGCCGAGGTGGACGCCATACTCGCCGCGGGCGCCGACTGGATCCACTTCGACGTGATGGACAATCACTATGTGCCGAACCTGACGATCGGCCCGCTGGTCTGCAAAGCACTCCGAAAGCACGGCGTGAAGGCACCGATCGATGTGCACCTGATGGTGGATCCGGTGGATCGCCTGGTGCCGGAGTTCGCCGAGGCCGGCGCGACCTGGATCAGTTTCCATCCCGAGGCGAGCCGGCATGTCGACCGCACAATCCGGCTGATCCGCGAATCCGGCTGCCGGCCGGGGCTGGTGCTGAATCCGGCGACGCCGCTCTCCTGGCTCGATCACACGCTGGAGCAGATCGACTTGTTGTTGCTGATGTCGGTCAATCCCGGATTCGCCGGACAGCAATTCATCGAGCCAGTACTCGGCAAGCTCGCCGATGCTCGCCAGATTATCGACGCCAGTGGCCGCGAAATACGGCTTGAGATCGACGGTGGGGTCAAGCTCGATAATATCGGCGCAATCGCAGCAGCAGGAGCCGACACGTTTGTGTCCGGCAGCGCGATCTTTGGCGAAAAGGATTATGCCGCGACGATCCGCGCAATGCGCGCGGCCATCGCCCGCAAGGCCTGAACCGGGTTACTTGGCGACGGCGGCCGCGGACTTGGTGAATTCCGGCGCCGGCCGCGCCTTGACCTTGGGCCGCGCGCCGAACACCACGATCGTCTTGCCGCGCGCGGTCAGGATGCCCTGCTCCTCGAGCACCTTGAGTACCCGGCCCGCCATTTCGCGCGAACATCCGACGAGGCGCGAAAGTTCCTGGCGGCTGACCTTGATCTGCATACCCTGAGGGTGGGTCATCGCATCCGGCTCGCCGCACAGGTCCATGATCGCGTGCGCGATCCGCCCGGTGACGTCGACGAAGGCCAGGTCGCCGAGCTTGCGATTGGTGCGGTCGAGGCGTGTCGCAAGCTGGGTCGATAGCTCGAATACGAGGCCTGGGCTCTCCGAGGCGACCTGGCGAAAGCGCGGATAAGTCATCTCCGCGAGTTCGCACTGCGAGCGCGTGCGCACCCAGGCGCTGCGCTGCTGGCTGTCCGAGAACAGGCCCATCTCGCCGAAGAACTGGCCCTTGTTGAGGTAGGCGAGGACCATTTCGTTGCCTTCCTCGTCCTCGATCATCACCTCGACCGATCCGCGGATGATGTAGTAGAGGACATCCGGCAGGTCGCCGGCATGGATCAGCACGGTCTTGGACGGCACCGTGCGGACCCGGCAATAGCTCAGGAAACGATTGATCGCCGGAATGTCAGTCAGCTGCTTGACGCCGTCTTCCATGATGCTCCCCTGAGGCGGTTGATGCGCAGCCTGGTTGCTGTCGCGGGCTTGGCCGCCGTTGTATTACACGCTCGTCCGCACCGCAAGACATAACCGGTGCCGGCTCACAGCCAGTATGCCGTGCCGGTCATAATCCGGGCGGTCAATCTCATCAACTGCGGCACGGGCGCTGGCAATTCATCGCCGCCGGCCTCCCGCGCTGAACGGCCGTGAGCGACCTCGTCCGACTTCATCTGCTCGATGATCGCGCGGCTGCGCTGGTCGTCATCCGGCAACCGCGCAAGATGTCCTTCGAGGTGGCCCTCGACCTGCCTTTCCGTCTCGGCCATGAATCCCAGGCTGACGCGATCCCCTAACAATCCTGCCACGGCGCCGAACGCGACCGAGCCCGCATACCAGACCGGATTCAGCAGACTCGTGTGCGAACCCAGTTCGTCGAGCCGGTCGCGGCACCAGGCCAGATGATCGCCTTCTTCATCAGCCGCGTGGCGCAGCGTCGCACGGACCGCGTCCGAACGCGCTGTCAGGGCCTGGCCGTGATAAAGCCCCTGCGCGGCGACTTCTCCGGCGTGATTGACCCGCATCAGCCCGGCGACATGGCGCCGGCGCCCCTCATCCAGGGGTCCGGCAGCAGCCGGTCGGCCCGGTGTGGGACGGGTGGCGGAGGGGCGCCCGAAACTGGCTCGCAGCCCCAAATCGGCCAGTTCCAGCAGGCGGTCGAGCGGCGACAGGCGGGGGCCGGTCATGCGACGCATATTATATAGCCCCGCGGCCATTACTTCCCTAATCGCGCCAAGGACTTGCGCCCGGGGCCTTGCGGCTTTGCAACACCTGCGCATCTGTGTAAACTTGCCGGCCTTTCTCGAACCAGACCCTTTCAGGGGCCCAAGATGAAGACCGTTTTCGCAAAGCCAGAGCGCGTGAGTCGCGACTGGTACCTGGTGGATGCGTCCGGAAAGACCCTGGGTCGCCTGGCGTCGGCAATTGCGTTCCGCCTGCGTGGCAAGCACAAGCCCATTTATACGCCGCACGTCGACTGCGGCGATTACATCATCGTGATCAATGCGGAGAAGGTAGCGGTCACTGGCAACAAGCTGCGCGACAAGGTGTACCAGCAGCACACGGGTTACCTGGGCAACCTGAAGACGATTGCGCTCGGCAAGCTTCTCGCCGAGCACCCGGAACGGGCGATCGAGTACGCGGTCAAGGGCATGCTGCCGAAGACGATACTGGGCCGCCAGATGTTCAGGAAGCTGCATGTGTTTGCAGGCGGGAAGCACCCGCACGCGGCGCAACAGCCGAAATCGCTCGAGCTCAAGTGAGCCCGGGCCCGTAACAGACCAGGATCAGACAATGGCATTGAATGACAACTATGGAACCGGCCGGCGCAAGACTTCAGCCGCGCGCGTCTTCATGAAGCCTGGCAAGGGCGCGATCACCGTGAATGGCCGCCCGCTCGACGAGTTCTTCGGGCGCAAGACCGGCCGGATGATCGTCCGCCAGCCGCTGGAACTCGTGCAGATGGTCGACCGGTTTGACGTCAATGTGCTGGTCGATGGTGGTGGTGTCACCGGCCAGGCCGGCGCGATCCGGCACGGCATCACGCGCGCGCTGATTGAATACGATGAGACGCTGCGGAAGCCTTTGCGCGCGGCAGGATTCGTGACTCGCGACGCGCGCGAGGTGGAGCGAAAAAAGGTCGGCCGGAAGAAGGCCCGCCGCGGACCGCAGTTCAGCAAGCGCTGAGTCAGTATCCTGCGGACGAACCGAATTTGGGGGATCGTCTAGCGGTAGGACTGCGGACTCTGACTCCGCCAACCTAGGTTCGAATCCTAGTCCCCCAGCCAACAAAATCGGAAGGCCGGCCCGCAGGGTCGGCCTTTTGATTTTGCGGGTGCCAGAACGAGAACCCTTGACTGCGCCAGAGGCGCCGCGGGTGTCAACGCCTGAGCGTCTTTACCGCGCCAGCGCCGGCGACCAGCAAGATGTCCGCGCCGCGCCTGGCGAACAGGCCGACTGCGACGACACCTGCCAGTAAGCCGATTTCCGCCTCGAGCGCGACCGGGTCATTGATCTTCAGGTTGTGCACGTCGAGGATCGAATTGCCATTGTCGGTCGTGAAGCCCTCGCGATAGACCGGCTGGCCGCCCAGGCCGACCAGCTTGCGGGCGACCAGCGAGCGCGCCATCGGAATCACCTCGACCGGCAGTGGAAACTTCCCGAGTATGGCGACGAGCTTGGTATCGTCGATGATGCAGATGAAGCGGCGGCTTGCGGCTGCCACGATCTTTTCACGTGTCAGCGCTCCGCCGCCGCCCTTGATCAGATGCAGATGCCGGGTCGCCTCGTCGGCCCCGTCGACATACAGCGGCAGATCGCCGGCGTCATTCAGTTCGAGGACTTCGATGCCGGCGGCACGCAGCAGGCGGGTACTGGCTTCCGATGAGGAAACCGCGCCGGAAATGCGGTAGCGGCGCTCCGCCAGCGCGGTGATGAAGTGGTTGACGGTCGAGCCGGTCCCGACTCCGACCAGCATGCCGTCCTCCACGAATTCGAGTGCGGCGTGAGCGGCTGCTTTCTTCCTGGCGTCGGCGTCCATCAGCGTCCTCCACAAAAAACTGTGCCCGCTTTCGCGGGCACAGTCTTAGCATTCAGTGAACCGTCGGCAAGCAATCTATCGATCAACAAACCGCCGATCCCACTGCAGAAAGCCTTACTTCTTTTTCGCAGCCTTCTTCTTGCCCTTCTTCTTCGTCGCCATGATGGATCTCCATGTGGGGTTAATCCGGGGTCGAAGTATATACATGGTTGACGGGATTGCAAGCAAGGGGTATGGGCTTCGCGCGCATCCGCATCACATGTGATCGCTCTATCGCATCGTAATCGTGTGTGATTGCGACGCGATAAAAGTATCGAAACCGAATCTTGATCGATATTGGAAAACTTTTCTGCATTCGCTGAAACAGCTTGTTTTCCTGCGTCGCGCGGACTTCACGTCGGCGGTATCGCGGCGAGTCGATGAACGAAATTCCATTGGTCGACGGTGACCGGAGTGATCGACAGGCGGTTGCCACGCCGCAACACGATCAGGTGCCGCAATGGGCCCTCCGAATGCTCGCGCAACGCCTCCAATGAGACGGGCTGCGCAAACCTGGATAGCAACTGAACCTTCACCTGATACCAACGTGGATCCGAGCGATCACTGCCCGCATCGTAGTGCCGATGCCGGGGATCAAATGCAGTCGGATCCGGATGACCGCCACGCGCGATGCGCATCGTTCCGTAGATTCCGGGCAGCTCGCAGCTCGAGTGATAGAAGAATGCCTGGTCACCGCGACGGAAATCGTCGCGCAGCAGGTTGCGGGACTGGTAGTTGCGGACACCGTCCCAGGCAGCGCTGCGCCGCGGCGCCGCCGCCAGGTGATCGATGCCGAATGTGACCGGCTCGGACTTCATCAACCAGTAGTTCACAAGCCAATTTCCGCAGGTTTTCCGCGATTCCGGGCGGCGGCACGACCGTGCACGCCGCGCTCGGTCACGATGCCCCATAGCGGCACGTCGCGCGGCTCTGCGGGCAGGCGGTCCACGCGCTGGAGCTCGAATGCGAGTCCCAGCATCAGCGGCCGATGCCACGCATTGCGGTGTCGCAGGAATGCAAAGTGCCGGTCGTAGAAACCCGCCCCCCTGCCAATCCGGTTGCCGTCGTCGTCGAAGCCGACCAGCGGGGTCAGCACGAGGTCGAACCAGCGGGCCGAGTCGCCCTCGGCAGCGGGGTGCCGCGGGCCGGGCGGCCAGGGTTCGAAGCGCATGCGCCGGCGGCGCAGGCTGGTGATCACGGGCATGTGTACTTCGCAGCCGAGCGCGAGGGCGCGGCCAATGCTTAGCATCGCCGGGCTCAACGTCGCGATCCAGTCGGTGCAG
>Ga0137447_1000026_pt1 | contig 10373 bp, 6 predicted proteins | sample EasRivERMGT400_2_FD_104903 | JGI IMG/M metagenome (GOLD analysis project Ga0137447, IMG submission 104903) | Soil microbial communities from meander-bound floodplain in the East River, Colorado, USA - East River MetaG ERMGT400_2 | ecosystem: Environmental > Terrestrial > Soil > Floodplain ...
TCGACGAGATCCCGAAGGCGCTGCGCGTTGACTCGCTGCCGGGTGTTCCGGTGGCGCTGTCCGAGATGGAAGTGGCGCGCCTGGTCGCTGCGCGCGCGGCCACCGACGGCAGGCCGCTCAACTTCATCGGGGCGGGCGCCTACGAGCACCACATCCCTGCGCCGGTCTGGGCGCTCACGACACGCGGCGAGATCTACAGCGCCTACACGCCGTACCAGGCCGAGGCCAGCCAGGGCACCTTGCAGATCATGTACGAGTTCCAGTCCATGATCGCCGGTCTCACGGCCATGGATGTGTCGAATGCCTCGCTCTATGACGGCGCATCGGCCCTGGCCGAAGCCTGCCTGATGGCGGTGCGCGCGCACCGTCGCTCGAAGTCCGCGCGCATCCTGGTGCCGACCACCGTCAATCCGACCTGGCGGAACGTGGCGCGGGTCATCACCGAGGGCCAGGGCCTGGTGCTCGAGGAATTACCCTACTGCACGGAGCAGGGAACGACGATTCCGCAGGCGCTCGCGCGTTACGACGGACAGGACATCACGGCACTCGTGATCCAGCAGCCGAACTTCTTCGGTCAGCTCGAGGACGTCGATGCGCTCTCGCGCTGGGCCCGCGCCAACGGCGCATTGATCATCGCGGCAGTCAATCCAGTTGCGCTTGCGTTGCTCGCGCCGCCCGGGGAATGGGGCGATGACGGAGCTGACATCGCCTGCGGCGAAGCGCAGCCCTTCGGCGTGCCATTGTCCTCGGGCGGGCCCTATGTGGGATTCATGGCGACGCGCATGCCGCATGTCCGCCAGATGCCGGGTCGCATTGCCGGGCGGACCGTCGATCTCGACGGCAAGCCCGGCTTTACGCTGACACTGCAGGCACGCGAGCAGCACATCCGGCGCGGCAAGGCGACCTCCAACATCTGCACGAATCAGGGTCTGCTGATGACTGCAGCCACGATCTACCTTTCTCTGCTGGGTCCGGTGGGCCTCGAACGGGTCGCGAGCGCCTGTGTCGCTCGCACTTGCGAGCTCGTCTCGGCGCTCTCCGGCCTGCGGGGCGTGCGTGCGGCGTTTGCGGGCCCGCGCTTCCATGAAGCGGTGCTGTTGCTCGATCGGCCGGTCGCGCCGGTGCTCGAATCGCTCGCGGCAGGCGGAATCATCGGCGGTCACGACCTCTCGCGCGATTACCCCGAACTCGGTCATGCGTTGCTGGTCTGTGCGACGGAGACACGAACCAGCGAAGACATCGGCGCCTATGCGCAGATGCTCGATCGCGTGCTCGGCCGATGAAAGCCATCGAGCCCCTGATATTCGAGTTGTCGCGCAGCGGGCGTGCGGCGACGGCGCAGTATCCGCCGGCGTCGGTGGCCGTCATCCCCAAGCAGTTCCAGCGCCGCGCGAGGCCCGTGCTGCCGGAGGTTTCCGAGCTGCAGGCCGTGCGCCATTACACGCGGTTGTCGCAGATGAATTTCAGCATCGACACGCAGTTCTACCCGCTCGGATCCTGCACGATGAAGTACAACCCCAAGGTCTGCAATTCGCTGGCGATGCTACCGGAGTTCCTCGGCCGTCATCCGCTGGCGCCAGTGAGCACCGGCCAGGGTTTCATGGCCTGCATGTTCGAATTGCAGGAGATGCTGAAGGCCGTCACCGGCATGGCCGGCGTGTCGCTGACGCCGATGGCGGGTGCGCAAGGCGAGTTCACCGGCGTCGCGATGATCCGCGCCTATCACCGCGCGCGCGGCGACCTGGCCCGCAACGAGATCATCGTGCCGGATGCGGCGCACGGGACGAATCCGGCAACCGCGACCATGTGTGGCATGAAAATTCGCGAGATTGCCTCGCTCCCGGATGGCGACGTGGATCTTGCCGCGCTCGACGCCGTGCTCTCGCCCGCGACCGCCGGCATCATGCTGACAAATCCCTGCACGCTCGGCGTATTCGAGCGGCGCATCGTTGAGATCGAGCGCAGAGTGCATGCGGCCGGCGGACTGCTGTATTACGACGGCGCGAACCTCAATGCGATCCTCGGAAAAGTCCTGCCCGGGGTCATGGGTTTCGACGTGATCCACATGAATCTGCACAAGACCTTTTCGACCCCGCACGGCGGTGGTGGTCCGGGTTCGGGGGCGGTGGGTGTCGGCAAGCGCCTGTTGCCCTATATGCCGGTGCCGGTCGTCGGTCGCGACGGCGAGCACTATCGCTGGCTCGACGAGCGAGACCTGCCGCAGTCGATCGGGCGTCTGTCGGGATTCATGGGCAATGCCGGCGTACTGCTGCGCGCCTATGTCTATATGCGCATCCTGGGCGCCGAGGGCATGGAGAGAGTCGCGGAGTTCTCAACGCTGAATGCCAATTACCTGATGGTGCGCCTGCGCGAGGCCGGTTTCGACGCAGCCTATCCTGATCGCCGCGCAAGTCACGAGTTCATCATCACGCTGCGCCGTCAGGCGCACGAACTCGGCGTCACCGCGATGGACTTCGCCAAGCGCCTGCTCGATTACGGCTATCATGCGCCGACCACCTATTTCCCCTTGCTTGTGCCGGAATGCCTGTTGATCGAGCCACCGAAACCGAAACGCGCGAGGAACTCGATGGCTTCGCGGATGCGATGGCGGCGATCCAGCGCGAGGCGGTGGCTGACGCCGCGATGGTCAAAGCCGCGCCATATACCCTGCCGGTCCGGCGCCTGGACGACGTGCGCGCGGCGAAGCAACTCGACGTGGCCTGGAAACCGGCTCGCGATTGAATACCCGGCCCGACAAGATGACCGGCCCGGCGCGTCTCGCGCGCGCTTTCGGCAGCACCTGGCGCGGGTTCGCGGCGGCCTGGCGCGACGAGGAGGCATTCCGCCAGGAATGCCTGCTGGCGCTCATCGTCGTGCCGCTCGGGTGTTGGCTCGGGAAGAACGGAGTCGAGCGAGTGCTTCTGGCAGGCCCGATGTTCATTGTGCTGACCGTCGAGCTGCTGAACAGCGCCGTCGAGGCGACGGTCGACCGGATCGGTGCCGAACGGCATCCACTCTCCGGCATTGCCAAGGAGCTTGGTTCGGCTGCCGTATTCGTCGCGTTTGCGCTCCTCGTGCTGACCTGGGCACTCGTGCTGTCGGACCGGGCTTGATCGCCCCATGAGGTTGCAATGACGGCGTTGATCTGCGGATCGCTGGCCTATGACACGGTGATGGTCTATCCGGGCCGTTTCCGTGACCAGATCCTCGCGAACAAGATCCACATGCTGAATGTCTCATTCATGGTGCCGACACTGCGCCGTAATTTCGGCGGCTGTGCCGGCAATATCGCCTACAACATCATGCTGCTGGGTGCAGACGGTCAAGCGATGGGCGCGGTCGGCCACGACTTTCTTCCGTACCAGGAATGGCTCGATTTCAACGGCATGTCCTCGAAGTACCTGCGCATGATCGACGACGAGTACACGGCGCAGGCCTACATCACCACGGATCTGGACGACAACCAGATCACGGCATTTCATCCCGGCGCGATGAATCATTCCCAACTTCTGGAAGTTCCTCGCGATGCCGGCATTACGATCGGCATCCTCGCGCCGGACGGACGCGAGGGCATGATCGTCCATGCCGCGCAATTTGAGCGCGCCGGAATTCCATTCATTTTCGATCCCGGCCAGGCGCTGCCGCTGTTCGGCGGCCAGGACCTCGAGGCCTTCATCGATCAGGCGGCCTGGGTGACTGTCAACGACTACGAGGCGCAGTTGCTCCAGGAGCGAACCGGCCTGTCGAACCGTGAACTGGCTGCGCGGGTCAAGGCCTATGTCGTCACGCGCGGCGCCGAGGGCTCCCGGATCCATGCCGGCGGGAAAACCATTGAAGTGCCGGTCGTGCGCGCAGCGCAGGTCGTCGATCCGACCGGCTGCGGCGACGCCTATCGGGCCGGACTGCTGTACGGTCTGATGCGCGGCATCGACTGGGAGACCACCGGCCGCATCGCATCCCTGATGGGCTCCATCAAGATTGCAAGCATCGGCACCCAGCACCACAAGCTCGCCCCGGGCGAATTCAAAGAGCGTTTCCATGCGGCATTCCAATACCGGCTCGACTGAACACCCGGTGCGTCACCTGTTGCTGCTTGCCGCGATCGCCCTGCTGCCATTCACGCAGGCCTCATCACAGGAAGCCGCGCCCGGGTGGACCAGGACTCTGGAGCGCATTTCGACCGGTGTCGTCGCGATCCAGATTGACGCAACGCGCGCATTCGATACCGAGTGGAATACGTCTTCGCAGGCCACCGGTTTCGTCGTCGATGCGAAGCGCGGCCTGATCCTGACCAACCGCCATGTCGTGACTTCCGGGCCGGTGACCGCGCTCGCCACATTCATCAATCGCGAGGAAGTCGAGCTGCAGCCGGTCTATCGCGATCCGGTGCACGATTTCGGCATCTACCACTACGATCCGTCGAAGCTGAAATTCATCGAGCCGGCGGAATTGCCGCTGTACCCGGCCGGTGCACAGATTGGAGTCGAGATCCGCGTGGTCGGCAATGATGCCGGCGAGCAGCTTTCAATCCTGGCGGGCACGCTCGCGCGCCTCGACCGTGAAGCGCCGGATTACGGCATCGGCAAGTACAACGACTTCAACACTTTCTACTACCAGGCCGCTTCCGGCACCTCGGGCGGCTCGTCCGGTTCGCCGGTCATCGACATCGAGGGCCGCGTGCTGGCACTGAATGCCGGCGGCTCGAGCGGAGCCGCATCGAGCTTCTACCTGCCGCTGCCGCGCGTCGTGCGCGCGCTTGCGCTGCTGCAGGCAGGCAAGCCCGTTGGCCGCGGCACGCTGCAGACCGTGTTCCGCTACACGCCCTACGACGAATTGCGCCGCCTCGGCCTGCCCGCCGCCGTCGAAGCCGCGGCCCGCAAGGTGGCGCGGACGCGCACCGGCATGCTGGTCGTGACGGAAGTGCAGCCGGGAGCAACGGCCTACGGTCAGCTCGCGGTCGGCGACATCGTGGTGGCCATCGACGGCCGGCCGGTCACCGATTTTGACGCGCTGGATGCGTTGCTCGACGACAGCGTGGGCGGCGAACTCGAACTGGCCGTCGTGCGCGGCGGCGAATCACGGACATTCAGGCTGCCGGTGCAGGACTTGCGCGGAATCACGCCCGATGAATACCTGGAGATCGGCGATGGCATCCTGCACACGCTGTCCTGGCAGATGGCGCGGCACATGAATGTGCCGGTCGCGGGCGTCTATGTGGCGAATCCTGGCTACATGTTCAGCTCCGCGGGCATTCCGCGCGGCGCCGTGCTGACCGAACTGGACGGCCGCCCGATGACGAGCCTCGCCGATGCGCTGGCCGTGTTCCGCACGCTGGGCGACGGGCAGCGTGTGACGGTGCGCCACTTCACGATGGAAGAGACCCGTTTCCCGCAGCTCAGGTCCCTTCGAATCGACCGTGGCTGGTTTCCGGCACGCCACTGCAAGCGTGACGACTCGATCGGGCTGTGGCCCTGCGAAGACGTGACGGCAGGCCCGGACGCTCCGCCACCGCAGCCCGGCACCACGCAGTTCGCGCGCACCGGTGATCGGCTGGTCGATACGCTGGCGCCGTCGCTCGTGCTGGTCGATTTCAGCATGCCGTATTCCGTGTCCGGCGTGACCGAGCGCAATTATCACGGCACCGGGGTCGTCATCGACGCGGAACGCGGTCTCGTCGCTGTGGATCGCAATACGGTGCCGGTTGCGATCGGCGATGTGCGCCTGACATTCGCCGGCACGATCGAAGTAGATGGCCATGTTGATTACGTGCACCCTCTTCACAATCTCGCGGTCGTGCGCTACGACCCGAAGCAGCTGGGCGAAACGCCTGTTCGTGCGGTGCATTTCTCCGACCAGTTGCCGGTCACCGGCGAGACCGTCAATGTCGTCGGGCTGCACGCGGACAACCGGGTGGTCTCGCAGCAGGCGACGGTCGCCTCGATCGGCCCGGTCGCGTTCCCCTTGTCGCGCACGCTGCAGTTCCGCGACGCAAACCTGGAGATCATCAGCCTGGTCAATGGGCCTGCGGATTTTGACGGCCTGATTGTCAATCGCCATGGCAATGTCGTCGCGTTGTGGTCGAGTTTCGCCTATGAGAATGGCCGCGAGCTCGAGCAGCAGAACATGGGTATCCCGGCAAGCCTGGTGCAGGCCATGCTGGAGTACGCGCGCGATGGCCGGCCGCTTTATTCCGCGGAAGCCGAGTTCGGACTGTTGTCACTTGCGGAAGCGCGCAGGCTGGGGCTCGGTGAACAGTGGATCGAGCGCCTGAGTGCGCACGATTCGCAGCGCCGCCAGGTCCTGACGATCGAGCGCCTGGTGGCGGGCTCGCCCGCCGCACGGGTCCTGGTGCCGGGCGACCTGCTGCTTGCCGTCGATGGCCGGGTCGTCAACAGCTTCAGCGACGCGGACATCGCCGTGCATGCGCCACGCGTCGAACTGACCTTGTGGCGTTCCGGCGCCGAACTCGTGGTCCCGCTCGACACCGTACTGCTGTCAGGGCATGACATTGATCGGGTACTGATATGGGCAGGCGCGACATTGCAGGAGCCGCACCGGGCGATGGCTGCGCAACGTGGCATCCGGCCGGATGGAATCTTCATCGCGTTCTTCATGTACGGTTCGCCCGCATCGCGCTATAAGCTTTGGGCCGGCCGCCGCATCACCGAAGTCGACGGCATCCCGGTGCCCGATCTCGATGCCTTCATCCGCGCGGTTTCCGGGCGGCCGGACCATTCGTCACTGCGGCTGAAGACCGTCAGTTGGAATGACGCCGTGGAAATCATCACGCTGCGCCTGGACCGTCATTACTGGCCGGCCTACGAGTTGCGCCGCAACGAGGCGGGCTGGCAGCGCGTGACGCTGGAGTGAGCGCGGCGCCCGGAACGGGCGCTTATCATCAGCCCATGTTGCCCGACCCTGCCCGGATCGAGGAGGCCGTTGCGCTGCTGAATGCCGGCGGGCTCGTGGCGTTCCCGACGGAAACTGTCTATGGGCTCGGTGCGGATGCCCGAAATCCGGAGGCGGTCGCCAGGATCTTCGCGGCCAAGGGCCGCCCCGTCAGTCATCCGCTGATCGTCCACATCAGCGGTCTCGCGGCCGCGCAGGAATGGATCTCCGATCTGCCCGACTCAGCCAGGCGGCTGGCCGATGCATTCTGGCCGGGGCCGCTGACGATCGTGTTGCCAAAGGCAGCCGCTGTTCCTGCGGCCATCACCGGTGGCCAGTCAACGGTTGCGCTTCGCGCGCCCGCCCATCCTGTCGCACGCGCGCTGCTCGCCGCGTTTGGCGGCGGCATCGCCGCGCCATCGGCGAACCGCTATGGCCGCATCAGCCCTACCCGCGCCGCCGACGTGCACGAAGAGCTCGGCGATCGCGTCGCGATGGTGCTGGATGGCGGCCCATGCGAGGTGGGACTCGAATCGACCATCGTCGCCTGCCTCGACGGGCGCGTGACACTGCTGCGGCCCGGCGCCGTCTCGCGATCCCAGCTTGAGGGCGTCGTGGGCGAGGTCGCTGATGCCGACGCGTCATCCCCGCGCGCGCCGGGGCGCGATCGTTCGCACTACGCGCCACGCACGTCCCTCGCTGTCATCAAAGCCGCGGAGTTGCTGCCTCAAATCGATCGGGCGCTTGCCGCAGGCGAGCGGCTTGCGGTAATCGCGCGCAGTAGTGCGCCAGTTGCATCGGATCAGCTGGTCTGGCGCCAGCTGGACCAGCAGCCGGCCGGATACGGCCGCGCGCTTTATGCGACGCTGCGCGAACTCGACCGCACGGGCGCGGCGCGAATACTCGTGGAGGATGTGCCGGACGACGAGCCCTGGGCCGCGATCGCCGACCGGCTCCGGCGCGCCGCCGCGCAGGGCGCGGACGGCGCGGTGACCGACGCTACTTGATCTTCACGTTTTCGGTCAGGATCGAATTGATGTCGGCGATGCCCTTGTCGTCGAGCGTGCCGGCCGCAAGCTGCAGCCGCAGGACATTCAGCAGGTAGTCGTAGCGGCTGCGCGAATAGTTGGTCTGCGCCTCAAAAAGCCGCCGGCGCGCGTCCAGCACGTCCACCGAGGTGCGGGTGCCGACCTCGTATCCTGCTTCAGTCGCCTGCAGCGCGGTCTTTGCGGATTCGACCGCCTGGCGCAGCGACTGCACGCGGGCGACTTCAGAATTGACGCCGAGATAGGCGTCGCGCGTCTCGCGTTCGGTCTGTCGCGCGGTGCGCTCCAGCCTTTCCCGCGCAGCCTGGTGCCGGTACTGGGCCTGCCGCACGCGCGAGGAGGTCGCGCCCCCGGAGTAGAGCGGCACCGTCAATTGCAGGCTGACCGTCGTGTCCTTCGAATCCGAGTCATTCGGGGCGCTGGTGCCTCCCGTGACCAGGTCCGAATTGATGTCAGAGCTCGAACGCGACGCTATCAGGTCAATGCTCGGGAAATGCCCACCGCGCTCTGAACTGACGTCCTGGCGTGTGATATCCGCAGCGAGCCGGCTGGAGGTCAGCCGCGCATTCTGGTTCATCGCGAGCTGCACCCAGTCCTCGGCGTTGGCGGGATTTGGGCCGGCGAGCGGCATGTCGGCACCGGGTCTCGAAAGCTCATCGAAAGTGTTGCCGGTCAGTTCGCGCAACTGTTCCTGCGCGGTCGCGAGATTGCGTTTGGCCTGAATCAGCGCTGCCGTTGCGGAATCGAACGCAGCCTTTGCTTCCTGCACGTCGGTCACGGCGATCAGGCCGACTTCGAAGCGTTTCTCCGACTGCTCGAGCTGGCGCGCGATGGCATCATGCGCGGCCTGTGCCGCCTCGAGCGTGTCCTGCGCGGCCAGCACATTGAAGTAGGCTTCCGACGTCCGCAGCACCAGGTCCTGCTGCGCCGCGTGGTAGTCCGCCTCGGCCTGCGCGCTCTCGGCGTCCGCGCGCTTCAGGGCGGCCCAGTTCTGCCAGCGGAACACGCTCTGCCGCAATGTCACGTCCCAGCTATTGCGTTCGCCTTGCCTCTCAAAATCTCCGGGCTGGCCTTGCGGGCCGAATGGGCTTGTGCCGTCCGAATCGCTGTCGTCGTAGCCCGCGCCCGCTGTCAACTGCGGCAGCAGCGCGGAGAGTGCCTGCGGCTTCGATTCCCTCGCCGCGAGGCGATTCGCTTCCGCTTCTCGGATCTGCGGATCGTTCTTCAGGGCCTGCTGGTAAATCGAGCCGAGATCGGCGCTGCCTGCTAGCGGCGCCACGCCCAGCGGCGCGGCTGCGAGGCTGGCGGCCAGCAGGATCGAGCGGATGCAAAGCCTGGTATTCATGCGAGGACGTTCCTTGGCACGGGGTGGGCGAGGACAACTACTGTTCTACTAGTGTATAGCACCACATGACCCTCCGCAATGTCCCCTAGGGGGGCGTACGACGGTTCATCGGCGGCTAGAAGTGAAAACGCGCCGCCGGCATCGCGTTTCGCAGCGGCTCGATGCAGGTTTCGAACAGGGTTTCGCTGAACCAGGCGTCGATGGCCGTGCGCGTGACGAGTCGCGCTTGCATGACCGGTGGCGAGCCGACCACGACAAACAGCCGTCCGCCGACGGCGAGCGCGCGTTCGAATCGCGGATCGTAAACCGGCAATGAGCCGGTCACGGCGATTGCCTGATAGTGGGGATCGAAGCCGCGATTCATCGCATCGGCGCATGCGACCCGGACGCGCGTGACACCGAGCTGCTCGAGCGCACGCGCCGCGCCGTCCGCGAGCCCCGCATGAATCTCGATGCTTTCGACGTCGCCGGTGAGGTGTTCGATACAGGCCGCGAAAAAACCGGTGCCGGTGCCGATCTCGAGCGCTCGCTCACCGCGATCCAGGCCGAGTGCCTGCAGGATGCGGCCCTCGATCTTGGGCTGCAGCATGAATTCGCCGTGACCGATCGGAATCGCAGTATCGGCGAAGGCGACGCCCCGATAGGCCTCGGCAACGAAATGCTCGCGCGGAACCGCCGCAAGTGTTTCCAGCACGCGCGGGTCCAGCACCTCCCAGGTGCGGACCTGCTGGTCGATCATCTGCCGGCGCGCGGCTTCGATTTTCTCGATCATTCCGCTCCTGACCCGGGCCCTGGACATGAAACCCCGAACCATTATGGTGAATCGCGCGGGGTGTTAGTACAAGCGTGAGATATGCTGCTGAAGACCGCGTAAGACAACATATTCGACGGTTCCGCGGCTACCCAGCATGGGACGAACCGAAGGGGTTTACAGGCCGAATGACGGTCCCAGTGATCGCTGGTGCCGGATTCGCGATTGTCGCCGCCGTGCTCGCCGTTGTCATCCTGCTGCAACGGCGCGCACTGCGCCGGCTCGTGGACGAGGCCGAGACAGAGCATCAGACCGCCCGCGGACACGGGGTCGCCGGTGCCGA
>Ga0137447_1000028_pt1 | contig 10334 bp, 5 predicted proteins | sample EasRivERMGT400_2_FD_104903 | JGI IMG/M metagenome (GOLD analysis project Ga0137447, IMG submission 104903) | Soil microbial communities from meander-bound floodplain in the East River, Colorado, USA - East River MetaG ERMGT400_2 | ecosystem: Environmental > Terrestrial > Soil > Floodplain ...
AAGGCCGCAACGGCTACCGCTTTTACACTGCCGACATGAACGCCAAGGCGGTCGAGCAGCTGATCATGGAAAGCAGCATGCGCCATGCGTTGGAGCGCAAAGAATTCGAGGTTTATTACCAGCCGCAAATCGATGTGCACAGCCGCGAACTCACTGGCTTCGAAGCCTTGTTGCGCTGGCGCCATCCCGATCTTGGCTTGCTTTATCCCAACCAATTTCTGCCGCTTGCCGAAGACAACGGCTTGATTGTAGTGATCGGCGAGTGGGTGTTACATCACGCCTGCGCACAGGCGGCGCGGTGGCAGCGCACCGGCTTACCACCCGTGCGCGTAGCAGTGAATTTGTCCGGCCGCCAGTTTCGCCAGGAAAATCTGGTTGAAAGCGTTGCGGGTGCGTTGCACGAATCCGGTTTGAGCCCGCACTTGCTCGAGCTGGAGATCACTGAAAATTTCTTGCTCGACAACATTCAGTCGGCGGTTATCACGCTCAATCGTCTGCGCGATTTAAACGTGCAACTTGCGATGGACGACTTCGGCACCGGCTATTCTTCGCTCAGTTATTTGAAACGCTTTCCGCTTAACAGCCTCAAAATCGACCAATCGTTCGTCCGCGATATCTCCACCGATCCGGACGACGCCGCGATCGCCGAAGCGATCATCGCGCTGGCGAAAACGCTGCGCCTGCGGGTAGTTGCTGAAGGCGTCGAAACTGAAGAGCAACTGTATTTCCTGCGCTCGCGCGGCTGCGATCAAGCGCAGGGGTTTTTAATCAATGAGGCCATTTCGGCCGACCAGGTGCTGCCCTGGTTCCGTTCACGCAATGCCCAACGTACCGCGTTTGAACAAAAAGCGCTGTGGCCGACCACCGCCGACTAAGGGCTCGCGCACATCCCATTTGCACGATCCACAGGGCGCTTGCCAATCCGAGAAGTGCTGCCCACCGTAAATATCAATACCCGTACGCTATTGTCCGTGGCTTGCAGCGAACAACTGTCGTTGCCGCGATTAGCGACTCGGTCACACTCCTGCATCCCAGCGGCTCGTTTCCACATCAAACCGCGCCGGCGGTAACACACGGCGCGTGAATCGCTTCACGGCGATTGTTCAGGTCTTTGCCTATTCTGCATATTGAGGCGTTGGCTTGTGCTGATATGACATCGGCAAACAAGCTGACATGGCAGTGTGAAAGATGTGTCAGGAACAAACCCATGAGCGTCGCGAAAAAGCTGGCAAAAAAATCCATTGATGAAAAGCTTTTAAAGAAGCTGGTACCGCTCAATGCACTGAGCGCGGATCGTCTGCGCGAGCTGGCGGATAAAGCAGACATCGAAAGCGCCAGCCCCGGCCGCACGTTGTTCAAGCGCGGCGATACTGATGTCAAAACATACTACCTGCTGTCCGGAGAACTGGAAGTACAGCTCGCCGGCGGCCAAAATGTCTCGATCAAGGCCGACACTCCGGCGGCGCTGCATCCGTTACTCGATGCGCGACCGCGACCGGCTACAGCGGTCATTAAGTCGCACGCAACCTTGTTGGTGATCGATTCGGGATTGCTCGATATTCTGGTGAATTACGACGCTCAGCAGCGTTATGAGGTGAACGAGATTCAGGCTCAAGACGAGAGCGACTGGCTCACGCGCTTCCTGCAATCCTTGTCGACTATGAATATCCCGGTGAAAAATATCGAGCACCTGATACGCCGCATGCAGGAGCTGCCGGTGTGCGCCGGTGAAGCCGTGATCCGCCAAACCGACCCGGACCCGCAACACTACTACGTCGTAAAGGAAGGCCGTTGCGTGGTGACCAAACACGCAACCTCGACAGATAAAACACCGATTCGCATCGCGGAACTAACCGCCGGTATCGGCTTCGGTGAAGAGGCCTTACTTGCCGATCAGCCGCGCAGCGCAAACGTCACCATGCTCACGGATGGTCGCCTGATGCGGCTGGCGAAAGCCGACTTTACCCAGCTCATTGCCGACCCTGCGCTGCATTACGTATCGTTCCCACAAGCGCAGCAAATGGTAAAAGCAGGGGCAGTGTGGCTCGACACACGCAGCACCGCCGAACATCGTGACCACACCATCACCGGCAGCACCCACATCCCGCTGATGTTGCTGCGTACCAAAGTGAAAGAGCTCAACGCCTACGGAAAATATATCGCGTTTTGCGACACGGGCGGTCGTGCCGCGGCAACCGCTTTTTTACTACGCCAGACGGGTTTTTCGGCGTATGTACTTACGGATGGTTTGCGTGGTGTGCCGGCGTCCGCGCTACACCACAACCCGAGCGCACGCGCGACAAAAGCGAGCGAGCCGCCCCCGCTGGCTCCGATACCTGCGCCACCGACTGGTAGCTCAGCCGGTAAAGTATCCGAAGAATTAAAGCTCCGACCCCAGCCTGCCGACACAGTGGGTGACACGGCACGCTTGGCGGAAGATGCACGCGTCCAGGCGGCACACTCAGAAGCCGCACAACTGCGAGTTCAGCTGACGTCGGCACGCGCAAGCGAACAGGACGCTCTACAGAAACTGGCGCAACAAACCACAATCGCGCGCGAGTTGGATGCTTTAAAAACTGAACACGCACGGAGGCAGTTGAGTAATTCCGAATTGGAAGCACGGCGCGCAACTGCGGAACTCGAGCTGACTAATTCCCATGCACGGTTGCGTGAACTGCAAGTGCAGTTGGATGAATACAAGCTAAACGTGACCGCAGCGGATGCGGCGTATGACTCAGCGCAAAAGGAGCTGGGCGGATTGAGCCACACGCATGCACGGGTGACCGAAGAATTACGATATGACAACACGCGGCTACAGAAGCAAGTCGCCGCGAAGATTTCCGAAATTGAACATATGAAAACCGAACTGGAGCGTGCAGTGGAGCGCAATCGTACCGCGGAAGAAACCTTGAGTAGTGCTGAAGTTGAGATTGCACGTTTGCAAGCCGAAGCCGATGCGGCAAAACGCAGCGCCGACGATTCGTTGCGTCGCGCGAACGAGTCAGAATCGTTGCAAGCCACGATACTCAAAGAGGTGCAAAGGAAGATTGAAGCGGCTGACATGATGCGTCTCGAAGCGGAGGAACAAGCGCAGCGGGCACATGAAGCGGCGGCATTATCGCGCAAACGCGCCGAGCAAGAGTCGCGCAAGGTCGCGGAAGCCGAGGCCGCGCGTGCCAAGGCGCAAGAAGAAAGTGAGCGTCGTGCTCGTCTGACAGACGAGATCCGCAAAAAGGCGAATGAAGAAATGGCACGTCTCAAAAAGGAAGCCGACGTTGCGCGCGCCAGTGCTGATGAGTCACAAAAAAAATCCCAGATCGCAGATGCTGCGCGTCGCCGTCTTGAACTTGAATTACGCACCCAGCAGGCCCAGGCTCGCGTGCAGTCTGCTCCCGCAGTAAAACCCGCCGCGCCGGCAGCGGCCGCTGCAACCACGCCGACCGTGGAAAATGATCTCGACGAACTGGAACGCGAATTGGCTCAGCTACAGAAAAAACTCGAATCAAAAAAGCGCGCCGCGGTCGCGCGCAACGAACAAGCACACGCTACTGAAGAAAGGAGCCGGCTCGCGGAACCGGAAATTGTGCAAAATGTTTACGACTTGCACCAGAAAACACAAAAACTCCCCATATTTAAAGCCAATCAAGCTCCGCCCAATGATGTCGGCAAGGTGCGCAAGTCAGGCTGGATCTCGGACTCGATATTGTGGGAAACCACCATCGGATTGCGCGAAGATTCTGAGGCCGAAAAATTTCTCGACAACGAGAACGTGCAACGCGCAACGACGGCAGCTGCCACAGCCAAGCAGCAGGAAGCGAGTGCACGTGCAGTAGCTTCCGGCGAACTCAAACCGAGGGAAACCAAGCGCTCGGTGTTCACCACGCGCGAATCGGCACCGACGATCCAGCGGCACGTCGATGTTTCTGGTCGCAGCCCGCACTACATCGGATTAATCGCAGTGGTGTCGGTAGCCGTCGTCGCTGCTGGCATCGGCGCTTACGTGATGATGCAAAAAACTGGCGCCTCAACGCCCAAAGCGAGTATGAGCGCACCCAATCTTATCGCGCCCGACGCTTTGACAAGCTCGCCGGCTGCATCAACAACTCAACTCAATGCGCCTACTACTACCACTTCGAAATCAACAACTCTCACCAATGGCAGCAATGGTGCCATTACGCGCAAGGACGCCGCGTTGCCCAATGCAGCGACGGATTCTGTCGTCGCGAAACCAAAAGTGGAATCCGCCAAATTACCTGCACGTAAATCCATACCGGCAAGTCAACCGCTCACCGATGCGCCAGCTGCGTTACCCTCACGCGCCACGACGGCTCCTGAGCATGACAATTCAGCTACCTCCCAGGAAGCAGCAACGCCGGCACACACCGCCCCTTCCCCGATGAACATCGCCCCCGGCACCGCTGATGAACGTGTCGAGCATACCCAGCCCCTGGACGAGCCAACAGAGGTCGCCCCGGCGCCCGTGGTGCCAAGTTTCACCGACGCGCCTAGAGTTAACTAACGCTCACCGCTAACACGTTGTTCGAATTAATTCGAACCTTCTGCATCTGTATTTACGCTTAACGTACTGGCATGTCCTCACCCCCCCCGCATTATTGCGCGCGCATTCAAGCAGCCACATAACGCTGCTGGGCTTAGCAGCCTTTGGCACTTCGAAGTGGGTGAACCTAGAAACGGCAGTTGACCGCTGCAAGGCACGAGCAAGTGTGTACAGGTATTGATATTTTTGGCCCATGCATGCTTCACCCATTAGGTGAGGCCCGCTACGGCCTGAGCAGCACGCCCCGTTGTGCACAAGGCGGCGTTGCAACTCGTCGGAATAGCTCGCTATTCCTCGCTCGTTGCGCCTTGCCCTGTACTCAACGGGTCGCACTGCTCAGGCCGTTCAACTGCCGTTTCTAGGGTGAAGGATAGACATGAAAAAAGGCGACGCAGAAATATTTCCGGGAGCTGCCCAATCGTATCTCTTATTTATTTCACCGCGCTGAATTCAAGCTGCCCGACCGACTAGGCTTGTTGTACGGCGGGTGTTTCTACATCAACGGAAGGCTTATAGACACACACGCGATTGCGACCCTCGTCTTTGGCTTGATATAAAGCCTTGTCGGCTCGGGATAGCAGTCGTTGCAATGCGGTGTCGTGCGGGTCATCAGGCGTTGAGAAGCTCACACCACAGCTGACGGTAAGCGGTATGTTCTTTCCGCGGTAAATCACCGGGCTTGCCGCGCTAGCCATGCGCAACTTATCGGCGATCGAAACACTGCCGTCGGTGTCTTTGCAGATGCTCAAAATCATGAACTCTTCGCCACCGATGCGGTACAAAAAATCATTTGAACGTGAATGTTGCTTTAGCAATTTGGAGAAGTGCACCAAGCAATGATCACCAGCAAGGTGCCCGTACTGATCATTTATTTTTTTGAAGAAATCCAGATCGCACAGAATAACTGACAGGCAACGCCAGTCGCGCTGCGCCTGACTGCGCAGTTTCGGGAAAATCTCTTGTAAATGCCGACGATTGTAGAGCCCAGTCAAAGTATCGGTAATCGCGGATTTCTCTAGCTGCTTGTGTACGCGATCGATCTCCGTCTGTTTTTCACGCAGTGCCTGCAACATGTCTGCAAATTTATTGGCGAGCACATCGATTTCATTTTGCGCTTCTGATTTCACCATCACCGGCAAGCGCCCTTCGGTAATTTCTTCGGTGAGGGTAATCAGGCGAGATAACGGGCGATTAAAGTTGCGGAAAATCATCAATCCCACGGCGAAGATCGCCAGCCCGCCGACCACTACTAGCATTGAGGTGAACTGTCCATGTTTGTGCAAGGTTTGCACGATGGCGGTTTCCGATACGCCGTACCACATGTGCAGCATGGATTCGTCAAGTCCCGGCAGCTCCATCGGATTAACGCGGTAGGTTTCGTCACCCAGATGCAGTCGCCCGTCGTTTATTTCGAAATCGCTATGCGAGGGGTCGCCCAAGGTACTGATGGCTATTTTGCCGTCTTTTTCGATAAATACATGCCCGCCGCTATTCTGCCGCTTCTGCTGCAACCACGCGCGGTTCAACGTGCGGCTTACCGCCATCAATCCCAGTTGATCACCTTGATAAACAATCGGCGCAACGGCCACCAGTTCGAGGCCATGCTCGCCCTCGAAGTAAAATACCTTTTCGGAAACACGGTCACGGTGCTTGTTGACCCAAGCGGCCAGGTCTTGATATTGAGAACCAACGAGCACATTGCCCTTCTCGCCGATAATCACGCGCCGGTCGATCGGCAGCCAACCAAACAAGCGCTCGTACAATTTCAACAGGGGTTCATTGTCGCTACCCACTCGTACAACGACAAACATGTATTCCTGGATACGCAAATCGTCGCTAACGATACCGGCGTATCGCAACAGCTCGTTGCGTTCATTTTCGATCTGACTTTGCAGCAATCGAACGGTGTGCGTAAGGTTGCGCTCCGACCCTTCCAGAATAATGGAGCGTGTGTACGAATAGGAGTACAGCAGCGTCCCGATCAGGAACACGATCAGGACACTGCTGTACAATATTAATCGCGCGCGATAAGTTTGGGCTCCCATGACTGGCTGAGTGTTACGGCTCGGCCGTATGCACCGGGAGTAATTCGTATTGCTTGGCTGCCGTGCGAAATGCTTTGCCGGACTGAACTTCACGAATCAAATTCAGTACGTCTTTCGACGGCGTGGTGTTGGTCACTGCTGACAGATTGCGGTAGTAAGGGTAGGTTTTTGCTTTCAATGCCGCCGCCGTTGGGACGATTCCGTCCACTGATACGTGTTTGATTGAGAGGCTGGGGTCGCGTGCCCAGGTCGTTCCGCTGTACCCGATGCCACCGGCAAAGTCGCTCACGCGCTTTACCAGATCGTCGTCCGAAGACACATCGACACGCTCCTGCGTAAACTCCTTGTCTCCGGGTAAAATTTTCTTCCAGTCAGTGACTCGTTCTTTACAATGCAAGCGCGTAATCACCACCATCGGTCGATCTTCTCCGCCCACGTCTTTCCAGTTTTTGATTTGACCCTTAAATATTTTCTGCACTTGGCCCGCAGTCAGGTTAGCCACTGGATTGCTTTTGTTGATCACCACAGCAAGGGGTTCAAGTGCCAACGGATATACCGTCAATCCTTCACGCTTGATTTCATCGTCACCAATCTGGCAACACACAAAGCCAAAGGTCTCGTGCTCTGCGGTGTTTTGTTTAGCCATTTTGACGGCTGCGTTGCAACCCTGGCCAAGCATGGAGTTCTTGCCGTAAAGCACAATTTTTTTCGAAACAATTTTTTGTAGATCATCTTTAACTGAATCGAAGATAACCCAAGGGAAATGCGCCCCGGCACCCGAGATCACATTTTCATCTTCTTCCGCGTGAACCTGGGTGACCAACAACGACGACAATACCAAGCCAATGAAACAAACCCAGGAACGCTGCTGACAATTGGTTTGCAACGACACGATGCACCCCCTCAACACATGAAATTTCGAGACATTTAGAATCGGTTGAAACTGGCGCGGCGTAAGCACCCTTCGGACGTAATCTAAATAGCGGATAGGGCGGCAACTTCTTTAGCCAAAAAGCAGCCAGATCACGATCGACTTGTGTACCGTGTCACTCTGTTATTTTGCCCACACACTGGGCAGTCTGGATCGCGTCGCAAACGCAGCACGCGCCACTCCAACTCTTGTGCGTCTAACAACAGCAGGCGCCCGCCCAGGTGGGTGCCGATACCTGACAATATTTTTAGCGCTTCCAGTGCTTGCATACTACCGATGATTCCGACCAATGGGCCGAGCACTCCCGACTGCGAACATGCGTCGGCGGGTCCGGCCTCGTCTTTATACAAACAGCGGTAACAGGGACTGTCGGCATGCTCGTGCGTATATACAGTAATTTGTGCTTCCAAACGAATGGCAGCGCCCGATACCAGCGGTTTGCCGTAACGCACACATGCGGCACTCAACGCGAACCGCGTGGGGAAGTTATCACTGGCGTCGACCACCACATCCGCCTGCGCAACCTGCTGATGCAACCGCTCACCTTCCAGACGCTCCGCGATTGGAATGATTTCTACCTCCGGATTGAGCTGCCGTAAACGTATTGTCGCTGCATCCGCTTTTAGCATCCCAACATCGGCGCTAGAAAATATTATCTGGCGCTGCAGATTGGTGACATCGACACGATCTGAATCCACGATCACTAACTGGCCAACACCGGCAGCCGCAAGATATAGAGCAGCAGGCGAGCCCAAGCCACCGACACCGACAATCAACACACGGGAGCGGCTGACGCGCTCCTGTCCCCGAATGTCAAATTGTGGCAACAAGATGTGACGGCTGTATCGCAGCAGTTGTTCGTCGTTAAGTGGGGGCATAGCCGTGTCCTAGAGTAGTTTGCGATGTTTGAGAACTATAGCTGGACGATGTTGATTCGGGCGATTCTCTGTTAGCACCAACCCGAATAGTACTCGATTGGCACCAACCCGGTTGATTTCGCGCAACCCCTGCCGCTGCTGCACACCTCCTGCCATACCTGAGCTTGACATTAATTGTTCAGTAGCAGGCAGTATCCTCGTCTAATATATAGCTGGTACTGCAATGGAAGATTTTATTGGCGTTTACAACGGGAATATTGAAACCGCAGCTACCAAAGCTATAGACCGCAACAAAATCGTGTTGTATGGTTTTCAGTTGTATGGTTTTCATTTGGGCTGGCCGGTTTGAATTTTTGCCACAAGATTCGCGGCTAAAGAACTCGGGTTGTCCTGCCGTTAATGAAGCAACTGCGTTTTGGCCAACCAATAAACTGCCGTAGGCACCCTCCTGTCGATCCCGATCGGAGTGGGTATCAACAGTCTTAAGCTGGAGTGAGTATGCGGATCAAAATATTTTTTCTGCTGGTTGCGGTGCTAGGCATGATGTCAAGTCCTGGGCATAGCGCGGAATCTAATGCTAAGTTTCCGGGTCGCGACCTGTATCCGGAAGCCGCAACTTTCGAACTAGACGAAGTGTTTCAGAAAATTGGCAAGATCGCCTTGGTCGACGTGCGCTCGCAATACGAATTTGATACCTTGCGCATCAAAGGCGCGACCAATCTTTCGATCACCGACAAGGAATTTGACGAAAAATTGCGTACTTTGCGCGGCTCAACGGAAAACCCGATCGTGTTCTACTGCAATGGCGTGACGTGTCATAAGTCATATCAAGCGGTACGCCGGGCACTGTTCTTAAAAATTGAAAATACCTTTGCCTACGATGCCGGAATATTTTCTTGGGCAAAAGCGCATCCGGATCAGTCCGTCTTGCTTGGCCGCAGTCCGATCAATCCTGCCGACATTATTGAAAAAGATGCTTTTGGCTCGCATTTGCTCGGGCCGAATGAATTTGGCGCCCAAATCGGAGATAACACCATCGTGCTGGATGTACGCGATCGATTTCAACGCGAGGCGGTAGGTTTCTTTCCTGGCATCGAGCGCCGCATTGCGCTCGATCAAGCCGACAAACTTGACAAGATGCTCCAAAAAGCCAAGCGTGAGGACAAGACACTGCTCATTTATGACGAGGCCGGACATCAAGTCCAGTGGCTGCAATACCATTTGGTCGACGCTGGTGTTAAGAACTACTACTTCATGAAGGGCGGCGCCAAAGCGTATTACGACATGCTATCCGGAAAAGATAACAAGGAGAAAAAGTAACTTACCGGATGCAAACTCCAGGTAATTAAAGTGCAGCATGATGCGGCCTAAATTTTCACCGTTCGCTGATGGCCAAAAACAAACATCACAATCCTGACCACATTTCACTAACCCGACTTAGCGGATTCACCCCGCCATTTTCCGATTTTTCTCTTTCCGCGCGCTACAAGTGATTGAAATGTCAAGAAGCGGCCCAGGCGCGAAGCGCAAAAAGCGCTGTAGTGAAGACCTTGCTTGTTTTCAAACTGGCGCGGATGCGGATAATCCTAGAAACGGTAGCGCGCGGTGGGGATGTCGCTCTCGATGAAGGCGAGCTGACCTTGGCTCTCGTCCTTGCCGGTAATCAGCATCTCGCCGGTGAGCTTTCTGCGCAATACCACCACGCGCCGCGCACGACTCCAGCCCGACAACGTCAACGTGTCTTCTAATCCTTCCCAGCCTTGCCCGGCGTCTTCCCAGTCGTTGGAGCGGAACAGCTTCCTGACCAGGTTCTTCACGTTCTTGGTCAAGCGCAGCTTGGTCAGATAAGGCTGATCGCGGGCCTCCGCCGCGCACAGTACCGACTCGCTGCCGTAGGCGATGTCGCCGCGCAGCAAGGTCGG